>JAABUZ0100002210.1_pt1 | contig 33095 bp, 30 predicted proteins | sample 5562091 | NCBI WGS metagenome assembly JAABUZ01 (sample SAMN12813069, study PRJNA571459) | rock metagenome | isolation source: Antarctica rocks | place: Antarctica: Victoria Land, Linnaeus Terrace sud | collected 2015-12-21
GCACGAGAACATCAAGCGCTTCCTCGAGGGATTCCGGCACGACGCGCACCCGATGTCGATGCTGTGCAGCTCGGTCGCGGCGCTGTCCTCGTTCTATCCGGAGGCGAAGAACATCTTCGATCCGGAGGAGCGCTACCGGTCGATCATCCGGCTGATGGCGAAGCTGCCGACGGTGGCGGCGATGATCTACCGGCACATGAAGGGCATGCCGGCGGTCTACCCGGACAACTCGCTGAGCTACACCGAGAATTATCTCTCGATGGTGGCGCGGATGAGCGAGCCGCGCTACGAGGCGAACCCGGTGTTCTCGCGGGCGCTGGAGGTGTTGTTCATCCTGCACGCGGACCACGAGCAGAACTGCTCGACGAGTGCGGTGCGCGCGGTCGGTTCGTCGCACGTGGATCCATTCTCCGCCGTGGCGGCGGGGATCGCGGCGCTGTACGGGCCGCTGCACGGCGGGGCGAACGAGGCGGTGCTGCGGATGATCGAGGAGATCGGGCACCCGAAGAACGTGCCCGCGTTCATCTCCGACGTGAAGAGCGGGAAGGGGAGCCGGCTGATGGGCTTCGGGCACCGCGTGTACAAGAGCTACGACCCGCGGGCGCGCATCGTGAAGCAGCTGGCCGACCAGGTATTCGCGCAGGTCGGGATGGACAAGGATCTAGAGATCGCGCTGGAGCTGGAGCGGGTGGCGCTGAGCGACGACTACTTCGTGTCGCGGAAATTGTACCCGAACGTGGACTTCTACACCGGGCTGATCTACCGGTCGATGGCGTTCCCGACGTCGTACTTCACGGTGTTGTTTGCCGTGGCGCGCGCGGCGGGGTGGCTGGCGCAGTGGGAGGAGATGTTGCTGGACAAGGAGCAAAAAATCGCGCGGCCGCGGCAGATTTACGTGGGGCCCACGGAGCGGACGTACGAGACGCGTCTAACGGACAAGTTCCCGGCGGCGCGGAAGGATTCGATCCGGAAGTGACGGGCCGGTGGACCCCGTGTCCGTCGCACACGCCGCCGGTCTCTGGTCAGGCCCCCCTCGGTGAGCGGCGTTTCGCCGCTCGCCTTTCGTCGTCACCAGTCCATGTCGGCACTCGCTACTGACCCGGAGCCCACCATCCGATACCGGATGGTGCACTCGCGTCACCCGGCCGCGTTGTTCGCAAAGCGCGCGTACCGGTCCGTCACACGGTTTTCGCTTCCCGCCCCGCGCGTGCTCGTGTTGCCGGTCCTGCGCGCAGTTCTGGGCGTGCGGTCGGTCGCGCACTTCGTTCGCCGCGTCTTCTACGCGGAGCCGCTGTTCAAGGCGTACTGCGCCGAGTACGGCCGGGACGTGCACACCGGCATCTTTCTGCACTGGGTGATCGGCAAGGGGCGGATCATCCTCGGCGACGATGTCCTCGTCGACGGCAAGTCGTCGTTCATCTTCGCCGCGCGGTACAGTGCGAATCCCACGCTTCGCATCGGCAACCGGTCGGGCCTGGGGCACAATTGCGTGATCACCGTCGCCAAGTCGATCACGATCGGCGACGATTGCCGGATCGCGGGCGGCGTGACGATGTTTGATAGCAGCGGGCACCCGTCGGATCCGGACGGGCGGCGGCGGGGTGAAGCCGCGTCAGACGACGCCGTCCGCCCGATCGTCATCGAGGATAACGTGTGGCTCGGCGGCGGCGTCACGATTTACCCGGGTGTGACAATCGGCGCGAACTCCGTAGTCGCGACGGGCGCCGTCGTCACGGCGTCGTGTCCGCCTAACAGTCTGCTCATCGGGAATCCCGCGCGACGGATGATGAGCGTGTGATGACCCGCGGCGGCGCAGTCGCGCGCGATCTCTTCCCCCTTCGACTCTCAGCATGCCTGACCGCGTACGATCGATCGTTGCCGACGTGCTTCAGATCCCGCCTGACACCGTGACTGACGAAACGTCTTTCAACGGCGTTCGGGAGTGGGATTCCGTCAATCACATCAATCTCGTGTTGGCTTTAGAGGACGCGTTCGGGATCACGATCGGCGACGACGACATCGTGGAGTTGACCAGCGTCGGGGCGATCCGGTCTCACTTGGCCGGGCACGGTATCGTCGACGGCGCTGGTGCGGCTACGGATAACCGGTAAAAAGCGCGGGCTCGGCCGAGCCCGCGCCGGCCGGAGACAATATCCGCTCGGCCCGGCGTTAGGCGGCTCGAGCCATGTGTAGGTAGCCGAGCGACGCGCCGGTCTCGGGATCGCGTGTGGACTGGGAACCGATCTCTTCGAATCCGGCCGTGCGGTAAAGGGCGACGGCGCGCTCGTTGTCGTCGGCCACTTCGAGCACGCAGCGGAGGAGGCCCAACTCGCGCGTCGCGCCCATCGCGGTCTCTAACAGGCGGTGCCCGATGCCGCGACCGGTCATCGCGGGGTCGACCGCGAGGCGGCTGAGGTAGGCGTCGGCGCTCGTCGGGCGCACGAGGGTGCTGGCGGCGAGCTTGAGGCGTTCGACCAGCGCCGGGTCGCCCCGGAGGTGCTCCGACCGGGCGAGCATCATCGCGCCGACCAACCGGCTGCGCTGAAGCGCTGCAGGCGGCACGAGCGCGAACATCCCCGCCGGCCGGCCGCCGACGAGCAGCAAGCGGCCGGCGGGCGGCGCGAAGTCCGCGCCGCCGCGCCGGTACAGTTCCTCGTAAAATCGGACAGCTGACACTTCGTCCCGAAAGGCGAAGCGGTCGTGCGCCGCCGATGCCAGGGCCGCTAGCTGGAGGAAGGCGGCCTCGTGCTCACCGAGGTCGCCATCTAGGAACTGCTCGTTCAGTTGCGCAGGGTCGGGGGCGGTCACGCGCGTGCGGCGGCTTGCGGCGTAGACTGAGCGACGCCCGCTTCACGCTGGGCGGCGAGTTGCTCGGTGAGCTGCTTGCGGTCCACCTTGCCGTTGGCATTCACCGGGAACTCCTCGACGACAAGTACGCGGCTCGGGACCATGTAGTCGGGGAGCGTCCGGAAGAGCCCCCGGCGCAGCGTCTCGGGCTCGTCCACCTGTCCCGAAACGAAGCCGACAATGCCCGTCGCGCGGCCGTCCTCGACGGGCCACCCGATGGCAACCGCCTGGACCACGCCGTCGTGCCGTAGCATCGCCGCCTCGATCTCGGCAAGCTCGACGCGGAAGCCGAGCACCTTGATCTGGTGGTCCACTCGGCCGATGTAGGCGTAGTCGCCGCCGGGCTGGCGGACGACCCGGTCCCCGGTCCGGTAGAACCGTTTAGCGCGCGTGTCTGACACGGAGAGCGTGACGAAGCGCTCGGCGGTCTTGCGCTCGTCGCGCCAGTACCCCGGCGTGACCTGTGGGCCGCACACGAGCAACTCGCCGACTTCGCCGTCGGCCACCGGGCGCAGCGCGTCGTCGACGACGATCGCGCCGAGCCCGGGGAGCGGCTTCCCGATCGACACGATGCCGTTGACCGAGTCGTCGGGCGACGTGGCCGAGTCCCATCGGTACGTGAAGCAGGCGATCGTCAGCTCGGTGGGGCCGTAAAGGTTGTCCACGGCCGAGTTCGCGGCAGCGCGCTGCCACGCGTCGGCCGTGGCGTTGGGCAGGGGTTCGCCGCAGAAGAAGCTGTACCGGAGGGACGGCATGTTCCCGGGCCGCAGCATGTTGGCCTTGATCGCGAGCGCGGGGGCCGACGGGACCGAGAACCAACTCGTCAGGCCATGCTTGCTGATGAAGCGCACCGGGGCGAGCAGCTCGATGGGCTGCATCGCGTACAGACACGCCCCGGCGTTCCACGTCATGAACAGGTCGTGGACCGCGAGATCGAATGTCTGGTCGAACGTCTGCGAACAGCGGTCGTCGGGCGTGAGCGGGTACTGCGCGCCCACCACGTCCAGGTAGTGCAGGACGTTCGCGTGCGAGACGCCGACGCCCTTCGGCTCGCCCGTGGTGCCGGACGTGAAGAGGAGGTACGCGAGGTCGTCGGCGAGTACCGGCGGCAACGCCTCGAGCGGCGCGAATTCGGCCAGCTGCGTGCTGTCGATCACCCGGCAGCCCGCCGGCACGTCGACCGTCACGCCCGGCTCCGGAACGATCACGACGGGGGTGTAGCCGATCCCGTCGAGTACCGCCCCGATCTGGGGGGCCGACTGCCTGTCGACGATGACGGCGTCGAGTAGCGCTTGGCGGGCCATCGAGCGCGACCGCTCGTCCGGGAACTTGCGGTTGAGCGGGACGAACGCGGCTCCGCTGAGGAGAGCCGCGAGCGTGCCGGCGTAGGCGGCCTGCGTGCGGGACGCGAACACCCCCACGCGCTCGGCTGGGCGGCCGAGCGCGCCGACGACCGCTGCCGCGAGCACGCGCGCGTTGAGCTCCAGTTCGGCGTAGCTAAGCGTTGTACCGCCAACAAAGAGGGCCGGGCGGTGAGGATGGGCTGCGGCGCTCGCCAGGAAGCCGGAGCGTAGCGACCAGTGGTTGGCGACGTCGAAGACCGGGGTACTCATCAGCCAAGGGTAAGGGTTCGCGTGGTGTGCTCGGCCGACGCGCGAGGCTCGGGCAGCGAGCCGCCGTCTGCGCGGCGGCTCGGCTGACGGGCATCCGGAACGCTAGCGCGGCCGTGCGCGAAGGCCAACGTGCCGTGGCGTCCGATGTGGCCTGTTGCGGTACCGATCCCGATGGCCGTAGCGCCGGGGCGACGTGCGTCTCGTCGGCGATCGCCGCGTGTGAATGGCACGTCGCGAGCGGGGACCAGCACGCGTGCGGCGTGTTATCGGTCGCGCAGTTGGGTTGTCCGAACTGCTGCAACGACCTGGCCGCCCTCCCGGTTCGTCCCGGACTCGGCGAGATTACCGGAATCGTCGGGGCGCTGCGAGCGTCCACGGCACGATCGGCCGGTCGCATCGCGCGACCGGATTCTCGCTGTCCGAGAACATGACTACTGTCGACATTTCTCTCGCGCGTGCGGAGTGGCAGGCGCTCCTGTTCGCCCCCGCCCCGCAGCGCCGTGCGCTCATGAAGCTGGAGCCGACTTGGCCGACGCGGACGTTCCGCCTGCGCGTGCATCGGAATCACGCGTTCGAGCCGGTCGCCAGCGCGCTGGCGCCCTATCTCGCGTTCGCGGGGCTGCAGGCCGAGATTACGTACAGCGACTACGACGACTCCCTGACGTTCGCGACGCCCGGGCCGGCCGACGTCGACCTCGTGTGGCTTGACTTCGCACGCTATCGGGGGGCAGGAGAGGACAGCGGGATCGCGACTTGGATCACCGAGCGGCTCGCGGCGCTGCGGGCGGAGAGTGCGGCACCGATCCTCGTGCCGGACTTCCCGGACGACACCGACGCCGCGTGGCGCTTCAACGGCGAATTGCGGGAGCTGGTCGCGCCGCTTCCGGGCGTTTACGTATGTGATCAGGCGGCCGTGCGCGCGGAGCTCGGCGCCGCGTATTTCGACGCGCGGGCGGCGGCGGCGGTCGGCACCCGCGTGAGCAACGCGGCGTGCCTGCGCACCGCGCGCCTGCTCGGGTCGTCGTGGCTGCCCGCGGTCCTCAGCCCGCGGCTCAAAGCGGTGGTCCTCGACCTCGATCAGACGCTCTACGACGGCGTCCTCGGCGAGGACGGTGTGGACGGCGTGCGCCTGAGCGAGGACGCCGCCGCGCTGCAACGGAAGATTGTTGCGTTACGCGACGAAGGCCTGTTCCTCGCCGTGTGTTCGCGCAACGAGGCCGCCGACGTCGCGCAGCTCTTCGCGGCCCGCACGGACTTCCCGCTGCGGCCCGAGCACTTCTCCGCGCTCGAGATCAGCTGGGACCACAAAGCGGCCGGCCTCCGGCGGATCGCTGCCGCCCTCCGGATCGGGACCGACGCCCTGCTGTTCGTCGACGATAACCCCGGCGAGCTCGCGGCGGTGGCGAGCGAGCTGCCGGACGTGAAGTTGCTCTACGCGGGCGCCGGCGCGCATGAGACGCTGCAGGCGCTCACATACTTCCCCGGGCTCTTTCGGTGGCGTGCCGACGAGACCGACGCGCTGCGGGCGAATGACCTCGAAGCCACGCGGGTGCGCGAGAGCCTCGCCGCGGAGGTGTCGGACCCTAACGCCTACCTACGCTCGCTCGAGGTGCGCCTGCAGTTCACGCGCGACGCCCGCGCCGAACTCGATCGGCTCTCCTCGCTCTCGAACAAGACGAACCAGTTCAACGTCTCGCTGCGGCGGCTCTCTCCCGCCGACGTGGCGGAGTACATCGACGCGCCCGACCGCAGCGCCCTAAGCGTCCGGCTGCGCGACCGGCTCTCTGACAGCGGGATCATCGGGGCGATGTTCACGCGGCGGGAGGGCGACGTGCTGCTCGTCGACGAGCTCTGCATCAGCTGTCGCGCACTCGGGCGCCGGCTCGAGGACGTGATGATCACCGAGGCGGTTCGCTGCGTCCTCGGCGACGTTACGGACGTGCGCTTCGTCCGTTTCCGTCCCGTGCAGGGCCCGCGCAACGCCCCTGCGCTGGAGTGGCTCGCGCGCTTTGCGGGCCCGTCGGCGGCGGACCCGGCGGGCTGGGTCACGATCCCTTGGGACGGCGCTGCGGCGGCCGCGCTCGTCGAGCGTGCGCCGGTCCAGATCGAGGCGCCGGAGCTCGATCCGGTGGGGCAGGCATGACGCGCGCGGGCATGACACGCGAAGCGATCGGGGATGCAGTGCGCGTCGTCCTCGCGACGGCCTTCGACCGCCCCGTCGGCCCCGGCGAGGAGGTCAAGCGCCTCGACGAGCCGACCTGGGACTCAGTGAAGCACATCGACATCCTGTTCATGCTCGAGGAAGAGTTGGGCATCACCTTCGACGAGAGCGAGATCCCGGCGCTCGACAGCGTCGGTGCCATCACCGACCGGGCGGCCGTGCACCTCGGGGTGCGCTGAGCGAGCGGGTGCGCGCTGGGCGGACGGGCGAGCGCGTCGCGACCGCGCTTAGCGCGTGACCGCCGCGTGCTGGAACGCCACGCTGCCGAACGCGGATCCGTGGCGGACCAGCCACCCGCTATCGGTGGTGCGCGGAGCGAGGGCCACCCACGACACACCACGTGCGGGGTCGCACCAGGCGACGCACCCGGATGCTCCGATTTGGCCGAACGACTCCGGCGTCGCCGCCGTCGGCGTCCAGTGCGGGCGCTTGTCCCCGCGCAGTTCGACAACCAGGCCCCAGGGGCAGCGCGGCCAGGTGATGCTGCGTGAGTTGTTGAACCCGAGGAACGGGTCGGTGGTCCCGAACCCGCCCGCCAGGCCGTGGGTCTGGTCTGTCCGAGCGGCCGCTGTCATTACGGGGCCGAGGAGGTCCGGACGGAAGTCCGCGTACGGCTGGATGAGGGCGAGCAGGCCGTCGGCGGTGGTGTACATGCCGGCCCACGGCGTGCCGAGCTGCCACCAGAACGCAGAATTGTACGGTTCGAGCTCGGTGCCGAGGTACGGGCTGTCGATGTAGTCGACGACCGCGGGGCGACGCGGCGGGACGCGCCCGATGTACGCCTCGATCCCGAGCGGTTCGATGACCAGGCGCTCGAGAACCGCCTTGAAGTCCTCCCCGGTCACGTGCTCCATGACGAGGGCGAGGAGTCCGTACGCCACGTTGCTGTACTGCACGCGGGTCGCCGGCTCGTACTGCAGCGGCGTGTCGAGGCAACCTTGCGCGATGCCGCGCCAATCGAGTGTGCGGGTGAGCGGGGTACGCGCCGGATCGAGGTCGAGGGGGAGGCCGCTGGTGTGCGATGTCATCTGCCGGAGCGTGATTCCCGTGTCCGCCGCGCGCGCGCGCGGGAGGTACCGGCGCAGGGGCGCATCCACGTCTACGAGGCCCTGCTCGACGAGCCGGAGGAGCGCGAGACCGGTCGCGAGCTTCGTGGCCGAGGCGATCGGGAAGAGTGTGTCCGTGCGGATCGGTTCGCCGACGGCGTCCGTACCCACGCAGACACGGGTGCTCTCGCCCCCCTGCGGCGCGATCACCACCGCCAGTCCGGGCGTGCAAAACGGTGTGTCGGGCCGACTCACGACGCGAGCGGCGAGTTCCTGCAGCTGGTCGGACGGGAACTGGGGAGAGCTCATTTGGCGAATTGGAACATCGGCGGTGAGCTACCCCGACGGAGTGAAGGTCGGGGTGCGATCAATCGGTGGGTAACGGGCCCACGTCCTCTCGGTCAAGCCGTGCGGGGCGCATACCCGGCCCTCACACCCCGCAGGCATTACGCTCGCTGCGTGTTTGGTCCCGGGATATGGTGGTACGTTCGACATGCGTACCGGGAGGGCCGAGCAATGGGCCCGGTTCTCCACGGCTGCGCCACCACGACGGAGCCAGTCCGTCGCGCGATCCGCCGTCGTCACGCGAGCGTGCGGGCCCTCGTCCGGCAGCACGAGATCAGCCCGACATGGTGCAGAAGTGGCGCAAACGCGAGACGAGGGCCGACGCGCCGATAGGCCGGAAGTACGCCCACTCGACCGTGTCGACGCTGACCAAAGAGGCCGTCGCCGTCGCGCGCCTGCCGGATGCGAACGTGACGCCCAAGCGCGTCCGGCTCACCGAATTCTGCGCAGAGTCGCTTACCGTTCAGCGGATGGTCAGGCACGCCGTAGCACGGCGGCGCCGATGGCTGCAGCGTGGCGCATGAGCCAGCCGTTGTCGGTGGTACGCGGCGCGAGCACCGCCCAACTCGCGCTCCGGGTCGGATCGTGCCACGCGACACAGCCAGACGCCCCGATCTGCCCGAACGACGTCGGCGACGCATTGCGGGGGCTCCAGTGCGGCCACTTGTCTCCTCGGACCTCGACGATCATCCCCCACGCGCAGTGCGGCCAGTCGATGCGCCGGGATTCCTTGAAGCCGAGAAACGGGTCACTCGTAGCGAAGCCGCCGGGCAGCTCGCGCGTTTGGTCCGTTCGCACGGCCGCCTTGGTCGCGGGTGCGATCAGGTCGGGCCCACTATCAGTGTACGCGTCGAGCAAGGTGAGGAGCCCCCCCGCCGTGCTGTAGATCCCCGCCCACGGCGTTCCGAGCTGCCACGAGAAGGGCGAATTATACAGCTCGAGCTCGGTGCCGACGTACGCGCTGTCGATGTCGAGCACGAGTGCAGGGCGGCGTGGAGGGATGCATCCGACGTACGCCTCGATGCCGAGAGGCGCGAAGACGAGATCCTCGAGCAGTTGCTTGAAATCGCAGCCGCTCACGTGCTGCATCACCAGCGCGATCAGCCCGTAGGCAACGTTGCTGTATTGCACGCTCTCCCAGGTGGCCGAGCGCGGAGGCGTACGGAGGCACACCGCGGCGAGCTGCGGCCAATCCAGCCCTGGCGCGAGCGGGGCCGCGATGGGATCGACGTCCAGCGGGAGGCCACTCGTATGGCAGAGCAGCGAGCGCAGCGTGACGTCCGGCGTCGCCGCGGCGGCGTGCGGCAGATACCGGGCGAGCGGGTCGTCGAAGGCCACGAACCCGCGCTCGTAAAGGCGCAGGAAGGCGAGTCCGAGCGCGAGCTTCGACGTCGAGGCTAGTGGGAAGATCGTATCCTCGGCGATCGGAGTGCCCGCCGCGTCAACCCCGACGAACACGCGGGCGCCTGCGCCGTCCGCACGGCGCGTGACGACGGCCAGCCCCGGCGTGCAGAACGGCAGATCGGGTTGATCCGTGATGCGCCGGGCGATGGCGTTCAACTGCTCTGAGAGCGCGTCGATTCGAAGCACGGTGCCTCGTAGCTGGACGTGGGTAGCATTCCGGAGGGCCTCGCCTCGGCGCAGGCGTCGCCCGTTACTTCGGGACTGGGGGCACCCTGGGGGTGATTTCGGCACCGTTCCCAGACGCACCGCCCGCGACCGATATTGCGACGACCGCCGGGATCTTGCCGGCAATCCGTGCGGGGTTGCCGACGATCACGACGTTCGCAGGGAAGGCCCCCGAGCATATGGAGCCGAACGAGACGACCGAGTTATCGCCGATCGTCGTTCCCGGCATGATTGCGGCTTGCGGCGCGATCCACGTGTTCTCGCCGATGTGCACGGGTACAGTGCGCACGACTGCGTCGGGATCCCGGCGGTTAGGCGTAATCGGGTGGAAGTCGGAGTCCATGACCCGGCACTCAGCGAGCAGCGACTCGCGGCCGATGCTGATTTCCTGCTTGGCCGTTATCCGCACGCCTGAAAGCCGCACACGATCGCCCACGCGGATGACGGCGTCAGGACTCGCCGTCCATGGTGACGTCCAGAGCCAGACGGTGACATCGTCGCCGAATTCCACGCGACCAGGACCGCGAATGCTCAACTGTCCGAACACGCGTAATCCTCGACCCGCGGAGAAGCGTTGGCCGCGCAGCCGGTAGTACGCTTTGCAATACCAGCCCTTGCTCAATGCGAGTCCGAGGCGGACGGCATCGCCGGGACGCGCGAGAACCTTGCGGATTGTGGAGGCCATGAGGAAAGCGGGATCGTGATCGCCGCTGTGTGCTGGAGCGGCAGACAAGAGGATGCGTATCCGACGCGGGCGGCCCGAAGGTCCGCGACGGCCGTCGTGTGCCGTTCCTACTCCGGGATGAGTCGCCACCGTCTCGAGTGGCGACGCGAGTTGCGGTCGCTCGATTTTTCCGTTGCCGTCGAGCGGCATCTCGTCGAGCACCACCCGGCTCGGGATCATGTAGTCGGGGAGCGACCGACCGAGGTCACGCCTGAGCGTGTCGGGGTCGAGGTCCGTGCCCGTGACGAATCCCACCGTGCCCATCGCGCGCCCATCTGCGAGCACGCGGTCGCCGGTTCCGTAGATCCGCTTCGCGCGTGGCGACGTAGGCCGTCTCGCGACGGGACGCGAACACGCCGACCCGTTCGGGCGCGCGGTCGGTGTGCGCGACGAGGGCTGCGGCGATACGTCGCGCACGGGCGTCGATTTCGCCGTCGCTTCGCGTGACATCACGGACCGTGAGGGCGGGTGCGTCGGGCTGCGCTACCGCGCGCTGCGCGAAGCCGCTTCGGAGCGAGCGGCCGTCCACCGCATCCAACATCATCCGAGTTGATCCGCGTCGGCCGGCGGCAGCTGCGCCACGTACTCGCGAATCGCACGGTACGTGGTGAGTGCGACTACGTGCTCGTCGGGGATCGTTACATCATACTCCGACTCAAGGGAGAGCATCAGTCCGATGTGATTCACAGAGTCCCACGTCGGGATGACACCGAACTCCGACTCGTCCGTGATTTCGTCCTCGGGAACTCGGAGCGCGTTCGCGACGAGCTCTCGTAACTGGTCCGGCATTTTAGTTAGCTCGGGATACCTCGGGGACATCGCACGCCGATTGAGGAAACGACGGGCGGAGTGGCGATCGGCGTCGGCGCAATACCGCGCTGCCCCGCGAGCCGCACCAGCATTCTGCGTAGGAGACTCGCGCGACGGGCGTCACCCTCCGACGCGTCACCGCTGGTGGCGGATACTTTCCCCGCCCCCGCGCGGCGCCTCGGTCGAGCACTCCGAGCGGATGGGGGCGTCAGCGACAATGCCGTGCCCGGGGGGTGCACACGGTCGCGCCCAGCTCCAAACGCGGTTAGTCGTGAGCTCACGCGGATCTTCCCGTACGCGGCAATACATCATCGGCGACCCATGACAGACGTGTGAGGTCACGCGAACGCTTCGGCTTCAATCGGGGTGCGAACGTGCGGCTGAGGACGCGCGCGACCCGGGCCGCGTAGCGCTCGTCTGCGAAGCTCGCCACCGTGCCTGCCGAGCAGCCCCAGCGCTTCACCCGCGACCCAATCCACGACTCTCTGGGACGGAAGATCTAACGGACGGAAGTCGCCCGTGCTACGCGATCGAGTCGGGCACCCGCCCGACGGCCCGCCCAGGATTGCCCGCGACGATCATTCCCTCGGCGTACTGACCGGAGCACACGGTTAGAACCGAGACGACCGAGTCGCGTCCGACGCTCGCCCCAGGCAGCACAATGGAATCGGTCCCGATCCAAACGTTGTCACCGATGCTCACTGGCGCTGTTCGGATCGGGGAACTCGGGTCGTGCCGGCGCGCCGAGACGGAGTGAAAATCGGTGTCCATGATTCGACACTCGGCGATAATGCCGCGGGTGCCGATCGTGATGGCGCGAGCGCAGCCGAATCGTGTTCCGGAGAGGCGTGTGTGGTCACCGATCCGGATCGTCGCGTCTGCTGCGTGGGTGAACGGCGTGACCGTCATGTAGACCGAAACGCAGTCGCCGAACTCGACGCGCCCCGGTCCGCGTACGACCAGTTTCCCGAACGCGAGGAAGCGTCGACCAGCGCGAAAACGCTGCCCGCGCAGCGGGAAGTAGAGCTTGTAAAAATGCCCGCGAAGAAGGGCAATCGCGAGCGCGAGACTCTCACGCGGGTGCCCGACGACACGGCTCATGACGCTCTGACGTTGCGTCTTGACTGGTACGGCGTGCGCACCCCCCGCGGGCGTCGCGTCCCTCGGTGTGGCTTCGACACCGGTCATTGACGATGCGCCAGACATGCTGTCGGATGAACTCATAGAGGGCATGCCAGGTGACAGTATGTCAGCTCGACCTCGGGGGAAGAGGGCGAGCTAACTGTACGGCGAGCCAGCTCGACGAACCCGCTTCGGCTATACAGCGAGAACGCGCGCGGGTTGTCCGCCGCCACGTCGAGTACCAAGCGCGCGCAGCCGAGTGCCCGCGCCTCATCGGCCGCGCGCTCGATGAGCCAGCGTCCGTAGCCGCGTCCCTCGGCCTGTTTGGCGATTGCGATACGGGCGAGCACGAGGTCGCCTGGCTCGGCCTTGAGTGAGATTGCGCCCGCTTCAGCCATTCGTTCCCGGACCGCGGTGGCACGATGTTGATGCAAGACGCGCCCGACGGCGAGTGCGGCTGCGCGGCGCCGCTCGATGAAGAGCGTATCGGGAACGAGCGCGAGCATGCCGACGGGCTCGCCGTGATCGCCGTCGAAAAGGAGACGCGCGGTCGGGGGCGAGAAGTCAGCCACGCCGCGGGCGAAGGTAACTCGGCGTACTTCGTCGGCCAGCTGCGGGTCTCCCCTGAAAACGAAGCGGTCGTACGCTTCGGCGGTGGTCGCTTCGAGGTCGAGCAGTGTCTGCGCGAACGGCCCGATGTCCGTCGTCAGCCGGAGGTCGTGCGAGCCGTGCGTCATGTCGGTCGTCTCGCCGCCCGAGTGGGCAGGGTCAGGCGGCGAACTCGGGCGCGGTACGCACGACTTCAGGCCAGGCACGAGGCGACACCCCATGTTGGGCCAGGAACGCGTGCACCCAGCGCTCGAGCCCGAACCCGATACACACGCTGTGCATCGGCGCGCCGCCGACCGTCGTGCAGTCGAACGTGCGCCCGAAAAAGTCGCCGTGATAATTTAGCGATCCGACCGCGAGTTGGCTCCCGTCCGGCAGATAGGCGGCGACCTCGTACTTCGTGTCGGAGCTCAGCTGGAAGTACGTTTTTGCGAGTGCGTCGTCCGGGGCGACGAAGAACGGATCACTTGCCGTGCGGATCTCCGCCGCGACCTCATGGGCATCGAGGAAACGACCCATGTCCTCGACGCCGCGCGCGCGTTCGGCGAGAACTTCCTCCCGGGTGCCGAGGAACACGACTTCGCGGAGCGTGAAATCCCACAGGCGCCGCATGTCCTGCATACCGCTTCCTTCGTACCGGAAGCACTTGCCGCACATGCCGTACGTCACGCCGCCGGCCGGGATCTCCGTGCCTGCATGCATGCTGTACGCGTGATAGCAGACGGCCGGTGAGAGCCCAACCTCCGGCGTCGCAAGTTGCGTCACTGCGTCGTCGGCCAGATCGGTCCGGTTGGCGTGCTGCTCCTGGAAGGCAGACACCACGTCCGCGTCCTCGTGCAGGTGGGCGACGAAGTTCAGCAGTTGTGGGAACGACTTCAGGTAGTCACACTTCGCGAGCGTCTCGACCGGGATCAGCGTGGGAACGCGGAGCGGCCGCGCACCGAACGGACGACCGAACGCCGTGAACACGCGGTCGAAGTACTCGAAGAGCTGCAGCGGCGCGCCCTGAAGGGCGACCTGCCCGCGGCCGAGGAACCGGATTCCGTCTGCCGATCCGTCCCCATTGAAGTGCGGGTGGTCCGCGGTGCGGCTACGGAACACGACCGCGCGGTCGAGGTTCCGTAGGCTGCGCTGCACGCGGCGTGCAGCGTCCTCCGCGCGGCCCCGCAGTTCTTCCCTGCGGCCGGCCGGTGCCTCGAAGGAGAAGCTCGCACCGTCCGCGGCGAAGCGGACCTGTCCGACTTCCCGGGCCAGGTGCGCGATGCGCTTCCCGATCTCCTCCTGGACCATGTCGTTCGCGGGGCGTGCGAGCTCAACGACGACCTCCTCCCGCGTGCTCGTCGGTGCCGTCACGCGGCCTCGGCGCCGAGGCGCGTCAGCAGGGTGGTGAGCGCACGAGGAGTCCGCGCGCGAACGAACTGGTTGTCGGGAATACTCACGTCGAACGTGATCTCCAACTCGAGAAGAACTTCGAGCGCATCGACGGAGCTGACGCCTGCTTCGAACATGTCCTGGTCCGGGCCGACAGTCGGGACCTTGCCGACGCGGCAAATCACAGCGGTGACGGAGTCGAGATCGGGAGAGGACATCGCGGCGGTGCGCGGCGGTGCGGGAAGTCCAGAGGAGGTCGTAACCGACGTGGCTACGACCGCGAGTCTTCGTCCGGCGCAACCAGGAGCTTTGAGGGCTCCCCGAGGTCGCGCCGGTCGAACTACTGATGCTAATCTAGCGCTTTCGGTGCGCGCCGAGCCCGGGCGGCGCGTACTGCCCCGACGCTTGTCGACGACTCGGGGCAACCCGAATTCCGCTCGGTCTCGCACACGGCGCGCACCGGGCACCGTGCGCAATGACGCTTGCGCGCCACGCACACCGTCGCGCCCAGCTCCATCAATGCCTGGTTGTGCGTCCACGCGCCGCGGCCGGTTCGCGGAAGTACCGATTCGGCAAGGATCCAGAGCTGGGTGACGTCGCGTGCACGTCTGGGGTCGAGCGTAGGCGCGAACACGCGCGCGAGCACGCGAGCTACGTTCGTGTCGACGAGTGACGCACGCCGCTCGTATGCGAAACTGGCGACCGCGCCAGCCGTGTACGCACCGACACCTGGAAGCGCGCGCAGCTGCGCGGGTTCGGCGGGAAGCGCACCGGGGCCAGTTGCGTGCGTGACGGTCCGGGCGAGCGCGTGCAGGTTGCGAGCACGCGCGTAATAACCGAGGCCCGTCCACGCGTCGGTCACCTGCTCGACCGGCGCTTCGGCCACGTGCCGGAGCGTCGGGAAGCGTTCGAGAAAGCGCGTGTAGTAGTCCACGACGCGTGCGGCCTGCGTCTGTTGCAACATCAACTCGGAGACGAGCACGGAGTACGGGTCGCGCGTTCGCCGCCACGGGAGATCGCGCGCGTTCCGACGGTACCACGCCCGCAGCTTCCGCGAAAAGGCACGTGCCCGGTCGGGATCGACCGCGACCTGTGCGTCACGGCGGACGCTGCGTTGCGAACCGCGCTGTCGAGACGTCACGAGCGCGTGTCGGGGAAGGAGGACTGCGCGGTGGCGCGTGGTGTCCCGGCGCACGCCGCATCAGGACGCAGTCGCGCGTCGGCAGCTACCACGCGCCGCGACAAGTTATATCTCCCGCGTGCTGTGGTGCGGCGGCACCGCGTGCGCGTGCACATCCGCCGCGGCCGGATGTCGGACATCGCGAGCCGAGATGCTTCTGTGACTGTTGCGGGTTCGCCCGCTCGAATCCCGCCGTCGTCCGCCTCGTCCTCGTCGGTCGTGGAGCCCGAGACCCTGTCGACCATCGAATCCACACCGCAGCCGGCGTGCATCGGTTCTGCCGAGGTGCTTCACGGATACTCGGCCGCTGGTCGTCGCACGCGGCCGCTACACGAGACGGCCGCCGCGGACTGGCTGCGGCACATGTTCGCGGTACCGACCGACGCGCATGCGATCGCCGCGCTGGATGGCGTCCGCGCGCTAGCGGCGAGCCTGGTATTCCTGGTTCACTACCAAGCCGCGTTCGGATACCTGCTCGGCGCACATCCGCCGTTGTACCGTGCCGGCGAGTACATGGCGGCACTGGGCTATCACGGGGTGAACATCTTCTTCGTGCTGAGCGGATTCCTGATCTACGGGTCGCTCGTTGCACGTCCCGTCACGCCCTCACGGTACCTGAGGCGCCGGATCCGGCGAATATATCCGACGTTCCTCGTCGTTCTCGGGATTTACCTAGTTCTCAGCGTGCTGGTCCCGGATCGCAGCAAGCTGCCTTCCGGGGGGAACGCGCTGCTCTACGTCGCGGCGAACGCGTTGCTGTTGCCCGGCGTCTTCCCGATCCGGCCGGTGGTCACGGTGTCGTGGTCGCTCAGCTTCGAGGTGTGCTTCTACATCCTCATCCTCGCCGTCGTGGCCGGACTCGGGATGAGAAGGTGGACCCCACGCGCTCGCCTCGTGCTGTGGGCTGGATCCGTGATCGCCTGGGCCGTTGGAGGCGCGCGCACGCAGGCGTTCGTGGGCAGCTTCATCCTGTTCGTGCCCGGCATCATGCTCGCGGAGGCCGCGCGGTCGGACTCACTACGTTTGAAGGTTTCGCGGGTCCCCGTCTGGCTTGCCGTGCTCTTCTTCGCGGTGGTGGTTGCGGCCCAGCCCGTGCTCGTGAAGGACCTACCGACGGGCGGGCAGGCGCAATTTGCCTTCCTCGGGCCGGGCGTGATCGCGCTACTGTTGCTCGCGACCGCCACTTCGTTGCTGCTCTTCAGGTTGTTGGTCGCCCCGCGCGCGACGACGATCTTCGCTCGCGAGCCGGTCCGACGTCTCGGCGTGGTGAGCTACTCGTTTTACCTCAGTCACGGGCTGGCCATCAACGCCGTCGGCGCGCTCTGCGCGCGCCCGTCGGTCGATCACGTGCTACACCCTCTCGGTGTGGCCGCGTACGTGCTGCTGTTCCCCGTTGTGTTCGGTGCGGCCGTGCTGACGTCGTTCGCCCTATTTCGGGCCGTCGAACAGCCGCTGTCGCTCACGCCGTCCTGACACGCACGGCGAGCGCTTCTCGGGGGTGGGACGCGCTCACTGCACCGTCTTCGTCTTCCGGCGCAGGAAGTCCATCAGCACGAACTGCCCCAACGTCATCGTGCTCGTGAAGTACGCCTTCCCCCGCGCGATCTCGCTCACCCGCTTCACGAACTCGACGAGCGACCGGTCGCGCGCGAGCATGAACGTGTTGATCATGATCCCCGCGCGGCGGCAGTCGGCGACCTCCTTCAGCGTCTCGGCGAGCACGCCGGCGTCCAGTCCCATCGGGTTCTTGTAGATCATCCCGTTCGGCAGGGTCAGCGCGCTCGGCTTGCCGTCGGTGATCATCACGATCTGGCGCATGTCCTTCTTCTGCGCCTGCAGGATGCGCCGCGCGAGCTTCAGGCCCTCGGCCGTGTTCGTGTGGTACGGGCCGACCTGCGCGTGCGCGAGCTGCGAGATCGGGATCTCCTCGGCCGAGTCGTGGAAGAGGACCACACGGACCGTGTCGCCCGGGAACTGGGTGCGGATGAGGTGGGCGAGGGCGAGCGCGACCTTCTTGGCGGGGGTGAAGCGGTCCTCGCCGTAGAGGATCATCGAGTGCGACGTGTCGAGCATCAGCACCGTCGCGCAGCTCGAGCGGTACTCGGCCTGGCGCACCATCAGGTCCGGGTAGTCGAGGTCCATCGGGACCTCGATCTTGCCCGTGCGCGCGAGCGAGTTCTTGAGCGTCTCGTTGATGTCCAGGTTCATCACGTCGCCGAACTCGTACGGCTTGCTGAAGCCGTCGCTCTCGATGCCCGTCGACAGGTAGGGCGTGTCGTGGCTGCCGACGCTGCTCTTGCCGAGGCTGCCTAACAGATGGCGGAGCGTCTTGTAGCCGAGGAAGTCGATGCCCTTGTCGGTGAGGTTGAACTGGACGTCCTTACTCGCCGCGTGGCCGACGGAGCCCTTGCCCGTGACCGGCTGCTGCGCGCCGGGCATCTGCGGCGCGGGGCCGTCGGTCTTGAGGAAGCCCTCGGCCACGAGGCGCTGCACGAGCTGGTCGAGCAGCTCGGCGAGCTTGGCGTTCGCGTCCTCGTCGCCGTCGCCGCGCAGGGCTTCGAGCATCTCGGGGGTGAACTGGCCGCTCTCGAGCAGGGCGTCGAGGATGGCCTGCTTGAGCCCGTCGAGCGAGCGGTCGGCGTCCTCGCCGGTCTCGCCCCAGAAGGGGTGCGACTGCGCACCGCCGGCGAAGCCGGAGTCGAGTAGGAAGTTCGCGAGCTTGTCGAGTAGCGACTGCAGGTCGACCGCGTCGGCGAGCTCGGGGCTGTACTTCGTGTAGGTATGGAAGCGCATCGACAGCGGCTCGCGGCAGGGAGCGGAAAGGCGAGTACGGAAGCTACTGTCTCGTACCCGCACGAAAGGCGGACGTGCGGATGTCGTCCCGAGCGCAGCCGGGGACGACAGGGCCGCTCTCGCGCCGCCGATTACACCTCGGCCGGTTGCGCGCCGAGGACCGCAGCGACGCGCCCGACGAGGACCTCGGGGGTGAAAGGCTTCGGGAGGAACGCGACGGTGTCGGCCGACACGCCGCGGTGCAGAACTTCGTCCTCCGTGTACCCTGAGGTGAACAGCACGCGCGTGTCGGGACGTTCCTGCGCGAGCGCTTCCGCCAGCTCGCGGCCGCTCATCCCCGGCATGACGACGTCGGTGAGCAGGAGGTCGATCGGGCCGCGATGCGTACGCGCGACGGCGAGGGCCTGCATGCCTTCTTCCGCGACGAGCACGCGGTAGCCGCGCCGGACGAGGACCTCGCGGGCGATCGTTCGCACGGTGCGCTCGTCTTCGACGAGGAGGACGGTCGCGGGGGCGTCGACGTCCGGGGCGCTCGCGGCGGCGCGCGCGGGGGCGCCGACGTAGACGCCGTGCGCGGGCGTGGTCCCGCGCGGCGCCGCGGCCACGCGCGGCAGGTAGAGCGCGAAGGTGCTGCCCTCGCCCGGTACGCTCGTCACGCGCACGACGCCTCCCGCCTGGGTGACGATGCCGTAGACGGTCGCGAGCCCGAGGCCGGTGCCTTTCCCGCGCGCCTTCGTGGTAAAAAAGGGCTCGAAGATGCGGGCCTGCGTCGTGTCGTCCATGCCGACGCCGGTGTCGCAGACGGCGAGACGGACCCATGGACCGGTCGCGACGCCCGGGTGCTCCGGGTCGGCGGCGCGCACGTCGACGTCCGTCACACTCACGCGCAGCGTACCGCCGGACGGCATCGCGTCGCGGGCGTTGAGCACGAGGTTCATCACGACTTGCTCGAGCTGGCCGCGGTCGGCGAGCACACGGCCGGTCGGGTCGCGTCTCGCGCGGGCGCGGTCGGCGGTCGTTGCGTCGTCGTCGCCGCCCTTTGTGTGCCCGAGGCCGCGGGTGTCCAATCGGACGTCCTCGCCAATGACGCGGGCGAGCATGGGCTCGAGTTCGGCGACGACCTCGGCGGGGGAGAGCAGGGTGAACTGCGTGACGTGGCCGCGGCTGAAGCTGAGGATCTGCCCGGTGAGGGCGGCGGCGCGGCGCGCGGAATCGCGGATCATCGCCATGTCCTCGCGCACGGGGGACTCCTCCGGGAGGTCGGCGAGGGCGAGGTCGCAGGCGCCGAGAATGCCGGTGAGCAGGTTGTTGAAGTCGTGCGCGATCCCGCCCGCGAAGCGGCCGAGCGCCTCCATCTTCTGACCGCGGCGGAGCTGCTCCTGCGACTCCGCGAGGGCGCGCTCGGCCTCGCGGCGGGCGGTGACGTCGACGGCCACCGAGAGGCGCGCCGGACGGCCTTCGTACTCGGTACCGGCCGTGTAGACCTCGGCGTCGAACTCGGTGCCGTCGCTCCGGAGGTGGCGCCATACGCGCGCCGGTCGGCGCGCGCCGACCGCCGACGGCGGCGAGATCTGCGTCTCGGCGAGGAACTTCAGACGCTCGGACTCGGGACGCAGGTCGAGCAGGGTGCGGCGCGCGAACTCCTCGCGACTGTAGCCGTACTGCGCGACCGCCGCGTCGTTGGCGGCAAGTATGCCGTACGTGCCGACGTCGGCGAGGTACATCGGCAGCGGCGACGCCTCGAAGAGTGAGCGGTAACGTTGCTCGCTGCGATGTAGCTCGGCGGTGCGCGCGGTGATCGTCGCGGCCATCTCGCCGAAGGTCGCGGCGAGGGTGCCGAGCTCGCCGGGGAGATCGACCGGGGTGCGGCGCGCGTAGTCGCCGGCGGCGAGTGCCGTGGCGTCGCTCGTGAGGTCGGCGAGCGGGCGCGTGATGCGCCGTGCGGCCGCGAGGGCGAGCAGGAGCGCGATCCCGAGCGTGAGCGCGCCCAGCAGGGCGTCGCGTTGCAGTTCGCTGCGGATGGGGGCGAAGGCCGCGGCCGCGGGCACGACCACGTACACGCGCCAGGGCAGGAGCTGTGGGCGCACGGCGGCGACGAGCCGTCCACGGCCGGGGATGCGGCCGTTCTTGTCGACGGCAACGCCGTCCGCGGCGTCGAGCGCGCGTGGAGGGCGTGCCACGACGTCGAGGGCCTGGCCGAACCAGCTCGAGTCGCTCGGGGCGCGTACGATGACGCGGCCGCGGGCGTCAGCAAGCACGACGGCGGAGCCCGGCGGGAGCCCGGCGGCGTCGAGGGTGCGACTGAGGGTCGGGAGGTGGACGGTGCCGAGCACGACGGCGCCGACCTCGCCGCCGGCGACCGTGATCGGGTGCGCGAAGGTGACGGACCAGACGCTCGAGTCGGGGCGCGCGTGCATAGGGTCACCGACGGTCGGTCGGCCGGCCGCGATCGCGTCCTGGAAGTACCGACGGTCCGCGGCGTTGACGGTCTCGCGCGCGGGGATCGGGCGGCGCGACGTCCCGATGTTCGCGCCGGAGCGCGCCTGCACCCAGAGGTTCGTGACGATCGGCTCGGGGATGGCGCTCTTGACGGCGAGCAGGAGCGAGTCGTTCGCCGTCGCCCCGGCGCTGTCGATGCGCACCTGCGGCGCGATCGCGCTCAACAGCGTGCCGATCATCCGCGAACGCTCGTCGAGCCGGCTCGCGACGAGGTGGGCCGTCTCGAGGGCGCGTGCTTCGGCCGCGGCGCGCGCCTGGTCGGCGCGGGCGCGGGCGCGCCAGCCGGTCAGGACGATGAATGGGGCCGTGGCCGCGCAGGCGAGCAGCATGAGCCCTGCCCGCACGCTCGGGCCGCGGCGGCACCAGTCGGCGATCGGTCGCACGGCCCGCTGCACTGGCGATCCGGACGGGCGTGGCGAGGACGCCGCCGGAACCGGCGGAAGATCGAGAGGCACGATGGAGGGCAACGCAGGACAGTCGTCGCGGCGGGGACGCCACGCCCAAATAGGAGGCAGCGCGGCATCGTGCGCCGTGCGCGACGACGCGCGCACGGTCCGGTGTGCATGGTCGCACGCCGCAGGCCACTTTGGCACCCCCGACGTGCGACCGATGCAGGCTCAGGTCACGCCCGTGTGGGCGGTGCCCTGCGCCGTTTTGCGCGTCACGAGCCGAAGAGGTCCTCGCCCGGACGACGGCGCTTCTCGGCCACGGCGCGCCCGTACTGGCCGCGGTCGTTGCGCGAGATCTTGCGCCGTGCGACGAGCGCTTCGAGGACCAACTCGCAGGCGGCGGCCGTCGCGCCTGGGTCGTCCGGGGTCGCGAGGCCGGTGCGGTGGACGGTGTCGAGCAGCTGCGGCACCGCGCTGAACGCCTGCGCGACGAGCGTGGACGGCTGCTCGTCGTCGACCTGGAGCGCGCCGCCCTCGTCGAACCAGATGATGACCTGGTCGAGGTTCGGGGTCCCGGCGCGCGCCTTGAGCGTGGCGTCCGCTGCGCGGCGGATCAGCTCGCGCGCGATCGTGGCGCCACCGACAATCTCGCCCTCGTACTCAAGCTCGAGCTTGCCGGTGATCGCGGGGAGCGCCGCGAAGATGTCGGCGATGCGCGGCACGACTTCGGTTTCGCCCGTGCGCACCGCGCGCCGCTCGGCGTTGCTCACCACGTTCTCCATGACGGAGATCGGCATCCGCTGCGACACGCCCGAGCGCTTGTCGACGCGCTTGTCACCGCGTGCCTCGAACGCCACGCGCTCGATGACTTCGGAGACGAGTTCCGGGACGCGCACGGCACGCGTCTCACCGGCGTTGCCTCGCGCCGTCCAGGCCTCCTGCTGCGTGATCGCCATCCCGAGCTCGACTTCCTCGGGGTAGTGGGTCACGATCTCGGAGCCGATGCGGTCCTTGAGCGGCGTGATGATCTTGCCGCGCGCCGTGTAATCCTCGGGGTTGGCGGTGAAGCAGAGGAGGACGTCGAGCGGCAGGCGGACGGGGTAGCCCTTAATCTGGACGTCCCCTTCCTGCATGATGTTGAACAGACCGACCTGCACCTTGCCGGCGAGATCGGGGAGCTCGTTGAGCGCGAAGATGCCGCGGTTGGCGCGCGGCAGCATGCCGTACTGGATGGTGAGCTCGTCGGAGAGTAGGTGCCCGCCGCGCGCGGCCTTGATCGGGTCGACGTCGCCGATGATGTCGGCGATGGTCACGTCAGGGGTGGCGAGCTTCTCGACGAACCGCATGTCGCGGTCGACCCAGGCGATCGGCGTGTCGTCGCCGTGCTCGGCGAGGAGCTGCTTGGCGAACTTGCTGATCGGCCGGAACGGGTCGTCGTTGACCTCGCTGCCCGCGACGACGGGCATCTCGGGATCGAGGAGCGTGACCAGGGCGCGCAGGATGCGGCTCTTCGCTTGACCGCGGAGGCCGAGCAGGATGAAGTTGTGCCGCGAGAGCAGGGCGTTGACGATCTGCGGCATGACGGTGTCCTCGTAGCCGAGGACGCCTTCGAAGAGCGGGCCGCCGCCGGCGAGGCGGGCGAGCAAGTTGCGGCGCACTTCGTCCTTGACCGAGCGGGCGCGGCGCTCGGCGTACCCGGCCGCGCGGAGCGCGCCGAGGGTGGTGGGCAGCGTGGTCGTGGACACGAAAGGGAGCGAGAGAGAACGGGACGCGCGGGGGACGCCGGACGGGACGGGAGCTCGCGCGAGGGACTTCCGAACGGGCGCTCACAACAAGGTGCAACGCCCGGCGCGGCTTGACACGTTTCCGGGGGTCCGTAACTTCTCGATGCCGAACCCGAGTTTGGCCGGTGGCGGTTCACAGCCGGCCAGTCGCTCGGAGCGTGGCGTGTTCATCCCCGTACGCGCCCGATACCCCCGATCCTCCTGAGGAGATCCTGATGAAGCGCTTCGCTTTCGCCGCCGCTGCGGTGGTGCTCGCTGCTTGCTCGACCAAGGAACAGACCCCCGCGACCGACACGGCCGCGCCCGCGATGACGCCGGCTCCGGCCGCTGGTGCGACGACCGCGACGCCTGGCACGGACAGCGCCGCGATGAAGATGAACGGCGCCGCGAACAAGATGGACACGGCCGCCTCGAAGATGGACAGCGCCGCCGGCAAGATGAAGGATTCCGCCATGATGAAGGGCGGGATGAAGGGCAGCGCGAAGAAGCCGTGAAGAAGCCGTAATTACGGGCAAGGGTACGAGTCGCCTCGGCGACCGAAAGGGGCGGCGAGCAATCGTCGCCCCTTTTTGCGGTCCTACTCCGGCTTCGAGCCCGCGAAGGGGAGCGTGGCGACGGTCACGCCGCGTTCCTCGCCGTCCCATCGCGCCAGCAGCGTTGCGCCGAGCTCGACTTCGCGGCGGACCATGCCGATCGCGACGCCGCCCAAACGCGGCGAGATGAGGCTGCTTCGCACGTCGCCGACCAGCTTGCCGCTGCTGTCGGCGAGCGATGCCCCGTGCGGGACGGCGGGGCCGTCCGGTGGGTAGGCGATGCCACGCAGATGGCGGTTGACGTGCCCGCGAAAGTGGATGCGGGCGACGACTTCCTGCCCCGTGTAGCAGCCTTTCGTGTACGAGATCGCGTGCAGGTCGTCGAAGTTGGCTTCCTGCGGGATCGTGGTCTCGTCGATGTCGAGGCCCCACTCCGGGTACCCGGCTTCGACGCGCGCGATGGTGTACGCGTCCTCGCCGCCGACTACGACGCCGGGGATCGCGCCGCGGACGTGCTCCCACGCTGCCTCGTGGTGCGCGGTCGGCGTGACGAAGAGGAAGCCGTCGACGCCGAGAGTCGGGATGCGGGCGACGACGAGCGGGGCGCCCGCGAAGGTGATCGTCGCGTGGGCGTAATCGGGGAGCGTGCCGAGGGCAGCCGGCGGTGCACCGAAGGCGTCCGCGACCGCGTCGCGCGCGCGCGCGCCGTAGATGCCGAACGCGTGGAGCCGTTCGCGTTCATGGCGGTAGGGCGCCGAACGCGGGTTCACGAACTTCCGAATGAGCGCGCCCCAGCCCTCGGCCGCGCGCTCGGGGACGTCGACGACGAGCGCGACGCCATCGAGCCAATCGGTGCCCGCAGCGGGGTCACACGCATAGATGCGGACGTCCGCGACGATGCGGCCCTTGGGCGTCAGCGCGGCCGCGTAGCAGCCGAGTCCCGGCGCGAGCCCGGCGATGTCGTTGGTGACGAGCCCGGTGACTGTTTCGGCCGCCTTGGCGCCGCGGAAGGTCCAGAGGTCGCGCGCGCCGTGGTCGACGAGGAGCGCACCGGCGCGTAGGGCGGCATACTGCGTGGCGACGTCGGGGGGGTGCGGTATCGCGGTGCCGGCGCGCGTTGTTCCGTGCGTCCCCCGCCCGCGCGCGGAAGAAATTGGAATCACGGCGGGCTCGGACGAATCGCTCATCAGCGCTGAACGGACGAAGGCCGGGACGGTGCGACGCTCGAGCGCGGAACGCCGGCGAGCGCGGCGACGAGCCGACCGGGGGTGAGTGTGCGGAGTGGGAGGCGCTCGTCGACGAGCACAGGATGCGCGCCTGCCGCGCGCGCGGCGCCAGCACCCGACGCACCGGCGACTACCGCAATGACGGCGGTCGGCGGTGGCGTCATACCGCGCCGGATCCGGGCCACGGCGTGCGCGAATCGCCGGGCCGCCGACGCGAACGCCGGGCCGTCGTCGGCCGCGGTCACGAATCGGACGCTGGATTCCAGCCCCGCGAGCGTGAGCACGCGTTCAGCGTCGGCGCGGCGCCCCGACGTCACGACGCCGACGCGGCACTCGGCGCCGAGCGCTTGGACGAGATCGACGGCACCGTCGGCGAGTGTCACGCCCGCCGCGAGGCGGGTGCCGTACTCACGTTCTGCGCGAAGCGCGATCAGGGTATGCGCGGTGTCGTCGAGGACCGGCGCGCCCGAGGCGTCTGCGCGCGCCTGCGCGATTTCTCGGACGAGGTTCTCGAAGGGCGTAGACGAATCGTATTCCCGCCCGACGGCATCGTGCGCCCCCTCAGCGGCGAACGCGGCGGCGAGGGCAGCCGCGCGTGCCGATCGCGTGTCGACGAGGACGCCGTCGAGTTCGAAGAGAACGGGCGCGGGCATGGCGTACGGTAATCAGTTCTTCGGCGAGCTCGTAATGCGTTTGTGCCCCGGGCGCCGCCCACCGCTCCCGGCGAGCACCTCCTTACGCCGAACGGCGCTCGATCCGGGCAATTATGCAGCAGAGCGCGGAACGTGCGGCGTACGTCACACGTACCAGCCCGCGCGAACTGCTGGTGATGAGCATCACGAGCCGCGCGCGTGACTACGCGATCGAGTCTGGTGGGTCCTGCGGGCCGTGGCCGTTGGAGCGGGCGCGCAGGTGCAAGGCCGCGCGCGACTCGACGTCGGGAAGGGCGCGCTCCAGCAGGCGGGCGACGTACGCCGTGCGCTCCGCGGGGTCCGACGAGGCGAGAACGCGTTGCCGCGTGGCCGGCTCCAGCTCGACCGCTGCGGCCACGGCGAAAGCGACGGCTGCGTCGTCGTCGGGAAGCGTGGGCGGCGGCGCGGCCGCGCCTAACGTGACGCCGGGCGGGATGCCCGACGGATCGGCGGTGGGCGACTCGTCGGCGAGCGTGTGGGCGGCACGGACTGCGCGCGCGAACGCGGCCCGGGCGCGCCGCGCGGCGTCGGCGAGGGCGTCGGGGTCGCGCACCGGCCCGTCCGCGAACGGCCGCACTTCGGCCACGTGGTATGGCGTGCCCGCGTCGACGAGCCGCTCGACGGCGAAGCGTTCGCCCGCGTCGACGAGGATGTTGCTGCGGCCGTCGCCGAGTGGGACGGCCTCACGAACGAGTGCATAGCAGCCGACGTAGGCGTGCGGGATCGCGCGCTCGTCGTCGCCGGTGCGGAGCACGATGCCGAACCGGCCGTCGCCGGCGCGGACGTCGGCGAGCATGGTGCGGTAGCGCGGCTCGAAGATATGGAGCGGGAGCTGCGTGCCCGGAAAGAGGACGAGCCCAAGCGGAAAGAGCGGGACGCGCGTCAGTTCGCCGGACGGCGCACCGGTCACGACGGCGGCGCCACCAGCCGTCCCACCATCGCGCGGAGCTCGGCCAACTCGAACGGTTTGTTGAGCACCGGGCACGCGGACCGGCGCAAGAACTCCGATGCTTCGGGCGAGACGGAGTCGCCCGTCGAGAGGATCAGCCGGTCGAGGAGCGCGGGGCGCTCGGCCGCGAGCCGCTCGTACAAGTCCATGCCCGAGATGTCGGGCATGCGCAGGTCCGAGATGATGACGTCGTACTGCGGACCGCCCTCGGCGAGGAGGAGGGCGAGCGCCTGCCCGCCGTTTTCGGCGTCGTCGACGGTCCATCCCTGCCGCTGAAAGAAGCGGCGGAGCGCGTGACGGATCACGGGCTCGTCGTCGACGAGCAGGGCGCGGAGGGGCGCGGCGTCGTGCGTGTCGGTCTGCATGGCGTCGGGGCGAGAAGTTAGCCGACGCCGGCCATGGCGGCGTCGGAGACGGGCGGGTGTGCACGCTCGGGCTGCTGCGGGCCGCGGTCGCGGGTCATCACGGCGCGGGTCGCCGCGTCGAGGGCGGACAGCTCGAACGGTTTCTCCAAGATGGGGCAGCGCGTGCGTCGCACGAAGTCGCTCGACTCGGGCGAGGCGACGTCGCCGGTGGCGAAGACGAAGGAGTCGAGCAGCTCGGGGCGGGTGCGGGCGACCCAGTCGTGGAGGGCGATCCCCGAGACGCCAGGCATGCGGAGGTCCGAGAGCACCACGTCGTACGGCGCGTCGCCCCCGTTCGCCTCGAGCAGCCGGGCGAGCGCGAGGCGGCCGTCGCTCACCACGTCCACCGACCACCCGCGACGCAGGAAGAGGCGTTCGAGCGCGGTGCGGACGGAAAGCTCGTCGTCGACGACCAGCACACGCGGGACTCGGCCGTCGGCCGGCGTGGGGAGCGCCGGCGCGCCGCTCCACGCCGCGTCCGGTTCGGCCGTCGGGCGCACTGCACCGGGATCGTCGGACGCTGCGCCGTCTCCAGGGGCGACCGGGTTCGACGACGGCACCTCAGCCCGGGCGTCGAGCGGCAGCACGAGCGTGACGCGCGCGCCCCCGTCGGCGCCGCGGTTGGCGGCGCGCAGCGTGCCGCCGTGCCGCTCCGCGATGCCGAGCGAGACCGAGAGGCCGAGTCCGGTACCGGTGCCGACCGGCTTGGTCGTGAAGAACGGCTCGAAGACGCGCTGGAGTGCGTCGGGTGAGAAGCCCGGGCCGTCGTCGTCAACGACGAGGTGTAGTTGGCGCGCGCAGTGGTCGGCCGACGCGTGCAGGCGCACGCTCGTGTGCGGGGCGGCCTGGGCGGCGTTGATGACGAGGTTGGTGACGATCTGCTCGATGCCCACGGGGTCCGCGACGAGCCGTCCGAGCTCACCGTCGATCGTGACGTCGAGCCGTCCGCCGGACGCGGCCACCTGCGGCGCGAGTGCGCGGGCGGCGCGCTCGATCACGCCGCGCGCGCAGACGTGGTCGCGGACGCTGTCCGAGCTGCGCACGAAGGCGAGGAGCGCGCGGACGATGCCGCGCGCGCGGAGCGCCTGCTCGCGCATGAGGGCGAGGACTTCGAGGCCGTCGTTCGCCATCGCGCGCGCCGGGAGCAACGCGCCGTGCCCGATCGTTTGCGCGTCGAGCAGTTCGTCGGCGAACAGGAGGATGGCGGAGAGCGGGTTGTTGAGCTCGTGGGCGACGCCGCTCACGAACTGGCCGACGGCGGCGAGCTTCTCCGCCTGCCGAAGTGCGTGCTCTGCCGCGCGCAGCGGCGCGACGTCCTCGACGAACGCTTCGTAGTAGGCGATGCGGCCGCGGGCGTCGCGCACCTCGCGCGAGTGCAGGCGGACGGGGACGATCTGTCCGTCGCGACGCCGCCACCCGGCCTCGATGCCGTCGATCACCGCCTCGCCCTCGCCGTGGCGGCGGATGAGTGCGGCGCGCACCGCGGGATCGTCGTACAGCTGCCCGAGGTCGATGTGGAGCAGCGCGTTAGGCACGTCGTAGCCGAGGATGCGGGCGAGCGCGGGGTTGACGGTGGTGAAGCGGCCGTCGGGCGTGACGCGGCAGATGCCGTACGGCGAGTTCTCGACGAACGCGCGCGCGCTCGCCTCGGAGGCGCGGAGCGCTTCGGCCGCGGCCTCGCGCTCGGTGACGTCGCGGATGACGAGCGTGCAGAGGCGGTGGCCTTCGGCCGCGCCTTTGGCGACCGACAGTTCGACGCGCCGGAGCCCGCCGTCGCGCGCCTCGATGACGAGGTCGGCGCAGGCGGGGAAGACGGCCGCGTTTTCGTCGCTGGCGAGGAAGGCGCGGAACTTGGCGAGCGCGGCGTCGCGCACGGCCGGGGCGAGGAGCACGCCGACCGAGCGGCCGAGGACTTCGTCGCTGCGGCGGTGGAGGAGGCGCTCGGCGGCGGCGTTGCAGAGCGTGATGCGCTCGCGGTCGTCGACGGCGATCACGGCGTCGAACGAGGCGCGCATCGCTGCGGCGAGGCGCGCCTCGCCGGCGGTGCTCTCACGGAGGAGGCGGCCCCGCTCGGCGCGACGCGCGCCGACCACGGCGAGGGTCACGCTCGCGAGGGCGGCGAGCAAGAAGAGCGCTTCGGTGCGGAGCTGCGCGGCCGCGTGCGGCGCGATCTCGTCGACCGGAACGTCGCGCAGCACGGCCCAGGGCGCGCCCGGCACCGGCTCGAGACCGGCGAGGACGGCGCGGCCGTTCGGTGTGCGGAACTGGCCGACCATCGGGGCGCGCGCGGACCGCGTCCAGCCCTGCGCGCCGGGGCGCAGGGCCGGCGGGAGCGTGGTCACCGGCCAGCGCGCGACGGTGTAGCCGGCGCCCCGCACGGCGGGGCTGACAACGACGACGGCGTTGCCGTCGAGCGCGAGCAGGCGCCCGACCTCGGCGCTGTGCGGCGCGGGTCGGACGACGAGCGGAAGCAGGTCGTCGACGCGGCCGGTGGTAGCACCGGCGCGGAGCCAGCCCGCGGTGTACGGGCCGCTGTGGTGGTCGCGCAGCCACAGCGCGACGGACTCGCGCGTCAGCTCGGCGGTGCCGGCGAGGCGACGCTCGACGCGGTCGAACATCGCGTTCCGGACCGACGCCGCGCGCCACGCGAGAGCCCCCGTGAGGGCGAGCAGACCGGCGCTGAGAACGAAGGGAGAACGACGCCGCATGGACGACTCGGGCGGAAGCAGCAGGCGCTTCACGGAGCACCGGCAGGACGCGGGGAGACGACGTCGCGACGCGGCCCGTAACCCCCGGATCCGCTCTCCCCGTCCCGCAATTTATCGACGACCGCGCTCGCTCGCGCGGCCCTCTGCTGCGTGGTCGTTCGATCAGGCTGCGGTCCAGTACCCACTCAGGGCGGGGCCGTCGGCGGACTCGCGGAGCTTTATGAAGGCGCGCTCGCGGATCTGGCGGATGCGTTCGCGCGTGACGCCCATGACGTCGCCGATCCGTTCGAGGGTCATCTCTTCGGCGCCGGGTTCGAGTCCGTAGTAGAGAACCAGGATGCGGCGTTCGCGCGGCGTGAGGTGGTGCCGGAGCGCGTGGTGGAGCTGTTCGCGCACGAGCTGGTCGCCCAGCGCCTCGTCCGCGCTGGCCGCGTTCTCGTCGGCGATGCGCTCGCCGAAGGTGCCGGCTTCGCGGGCGCCGCGGTCGATCGGCGCGTCGAGCGCGACCTCGCCGGCGGCGAGTTGGCGGTTGTGGCGCACCGTTTCGGGTGCCTCGCCGAGCAGTTCGCCGAGCTCCTCGTCCGTGGGGTCGCGGCCGAGGCGCTGGGCGAGGATGGCGTGGGCGCGGCCGGCGCGGATGAGCGCCGTGTTCTGGTTGAGCGGCACGCGCACGGCCCGCGTCTGCTCGGCGACCGCCTTCAGGACGGCCTGCCGGACCCACCACACGGCGTAGGAGATGAACTTCACGCCCTGGTCCGGGTCGAACTTCCGCACCGCCTTGAGCAGGCCTTCGTTCCCGATCGCGACCAAATCCGAGAGGTCGAGGCCGCGCCCCTGGTAGCGTTTCACGTACGAGATGACGAAGCGCAGGTTGGCGGTGACGAGGCGCTCGGCGGCGTCGGCGTCGCCGCGGCGCGCGAGGCGGGCGAGGCGGCGCTCTTCCTCGACGTCGGTGATGAGCGGCAGGCGCTGGATGTCGCTCAGATACTGGTCGAACGAGGTGCTGCCGAGGGTGGCGGGGCGGAGCGCCGGGCGGGCGTGGGGTGGGGCGGACACACGCTGCATGAGCACCTCTCGCGAGGGGGACGGCAGGCGGGCGGGCGGCGCCAGGGAGGGAACGACAAATGACGCGCCCGGGGATGGAACGGGAGCGCCACGGTAATGCCGCGGTCGGAGACGGTCAATAGCGAGCGCGGGCGGTCGGCGGACGCGCCTGGCCCGACGACGTGGCCTGCCCTGACTACGTGCCCGGCCGGCGAGGGCGCGCCGAGGCGACCGCGAGCGCGGCGGCGATGGCGACGAGGACGATCGCCGCGGTCCAGAGCGGCGGCACGTTCAACAGGGTGGCCCCGAACGCGAACCCGACGAGCAGCAGGGCGAACAGGGCGAGGTAGACGGCGGTCGGCGTCATGGGCGCGGGCGGGGCGGCGAGCAGGCAGGCGGCGTCCGGCGCCGGTTCAGTCGCCGAGGGCGATAAGGGAAGCAACGCCCGACCGGGTGCCGAAGCGCTCGGCGTCGCTGCAATCGGGCGTCCAGATGTCGATGTGGGCTCCATGCACGGCCCCGCCGGTGTCCTCGACGCGGAACCGGCCGAGGTAGCGGCCGGCGCTGAACAGTTCGACGTATCGGGACATCGGGAAGATTCGCGGGTCGGCCGCGACGATGCCGGCCCGCGTGCGAGTGCCCTGGCGGGTGGTGCCGTGTAAGCAGTAGGCGGTCAGGGTCACCGTGACGGGCTGGCCGGGGCGGGCGCGGGCGGCGAGGGCGCGGAGGACGGGGAAGTCCGGGGTGAGCGCGCGCGGGAGCGACAGGCGCGGCATGATGAGCGGCGAGGCGAACCCGCGTAGCGCGGCGAACGGCTTCGGGAGCCGGTCGCGCCACGTCGGCGCGTCCGCAGCCGCGCTGTCGGCGGGCATGGCGAGGACCTCGACGGGTGCGTGCAGCCAGTCGCTCATCACGACCACGGGCGCGTGCCGGGCGATGGTGTCGGTCCGCGGAGCCGGGGCGGGGGTCGCCGCAGCGGCGGGAGGTGGTGCGTCGTCCGGTGGTGCCAGGAGCGGCGGCGCTGGCTCCGCGTCGACGCCGGGGCGCACGGTGCGGCGGCTGAGCACGATCACCGAGGCGACGGCGAGCCAGCCGAAAGCGACGACGGGGCGCGGCCCGCGACGCGGCGGGAGGGGGGCCGCGGCTCGGGCGCGCCCGGACTCGCTCACGCGAGCGCGGTCGCCGGGATGGCGGTCGCGACGGGCGCCGCGTCCGGCGTACGGCACGCCTCGATCGCGCCGTGGACGAGCGCGTCGGGGAGCGGCACGGTCCACCGTCCGCCGCCCTCGGTCATCGCGCCGATCTCGCGCGGGAGGGCGTACTCGAGCGCGCCGCGGCGCGCCTTCTTGTCGAGGCGGGCAGCGTCGAGAATCATGTCGGCGTCGAACGCGGACGGCGTGGCGATGGGCAGCCCGCCGGCGGCGAGCGCGGTGCGGATCGCGTCCGCGATCCCGGCCGCCGCGATCCCGGCACGCTCGGCGGCCGTCGCCTCGACGACCATCCCGATCGCGACGGCCTCACCGTGGCGGAGGGCGTAGTGGCTCAGCGCCTCGAGCGCGTGGCCGATGGTGTGGCCGAAGTTGAGCACGTGACGACGTCCGCGTTCGCGCGGGTCGTCGGCGACGATACGGGCCTTGATGCCGACGCTCGCCGCGATGAGGGCGGGGAGCGCGTGCATCGGGTCGCGCGGTAGGTCGGCGCCGACGCGAACGGTCGCGGCGTGCGCGAGCAGCGCGGCGGCGTCGGCGAAGTGAGTGGGGCTCGCGATCACGCCGTGCTTGAGTGCTTCGACGGCTCCCGCGCGGAGTTCGGCGCCGGGGAGGGTGGCGAGCGTCGTGGGATCGGCGACGACGAGTGCGGGCGCGTGGAAGGCGCCGACGAGGTTTTTCCCGGCCGGCGTGTCGACGGCGACCTTGCCGCCGACGCTCGCGTCGACCATCGCGAGGAGCGTGGTGGGGGCCTGGACGACGGGAAGGCCGCGCATGTACGTCGCGGCGACGAAGCCGGCCAGGTCGCCGACCACGCCGCCGCCGAGGGCGAGGACGGCCGTGTCGCGCCCGCAACCGGCGGCGAGCATCTGGTCGGTGAGCGTCGCCCAGCGCCCGCGCGTCTTGGACGCTTCGCCCGGTGGGACGGTGAGCAGGAGCGCCGGGGCCGTGCTGGCGGCGGAGAGTCGCGGGACAACCGCGGCGGCGTGATGCAGGGCGACGGCCGCGTCGGCGACGACGACCCAGCGGGCTGCCCCGATGTCGCCGACGAGGGCGCCTAACGCGCCGAGTGCGCCGTTGCCGACGAGGACCGGGTAGGGAAGGAGTCCCGCCGCGGCGTCGTCTACCACACCGCCTCGTCGGCGCCCGCGCGGCGGTTGGCGACGCGGGCGAGCGTGAAGAGCAGGTCGGAGAGGCGGTTGAGGTACATCACGACGAGGCTCGGGACCTCGACCTCGCGGGCGAGGGCGACGACGCGGCGTTCGGCGCGGCGGCACACGGTGCGCGCCACGTGGAGCGCGGCGGACTTGGGGGTGCCGCCGGGGAGGATGAACGCCTGCAACGGCGCC
>JAABUZ0100002211.1_pt1 | contig 33093 bp, 25 predicted proteins | sample 5562091 | NCBI WGS metagenome assembly JAABUZ01 (sample SAMN12813069, study PRJNA571459) | rock metagenome | isolation source: Antarctica rocks | place: Antarctica: Victoria Land, Linnaeus Terrace sud | collected 2015-12-21
TAGAGACCAGGGTGCTGGCTTTCATCACCTATTACAATCAAACGGCCAAACCGTTCAAGTGGACCTCTCAAGGCAAAGCATTGACTATCTAAACCACCGAACAATTTGAGTCTTCGTGTACTAGTTTCTTCAAAATGGAAAAATTAGTCTGCGTTATATCTTTCGTATCCCTGTGTAGTCGATGTATCCACTTTTGAGGAGACGCACAAGTACCTGTGCAATCTCTACCTCGCTTTTATGCAGCAGACAAATCACGTCTTGAATAGTACGTCGCCCATCTAAAAGTATTAGGACAATGCGGTCTCGCCTATCCATACGTTCAAGCACGGATGAAACCGTAGCTGTTGTACGCGCTTGAAAGATTGAATGAACACTTAACTTGACCATCTCTTCAGTACGAACCGCCGTATGAGAAAGTGGACGACCATTTGTAACTGCTGTAAAAGACGGTTGCCCTGTTGTTACCATCTACTGTTCCTCCAAAACACACATACACCCCACCACCTTAGTGGCTATAAAACATGACTCCTCTTCATACTATATACATACTCTATAAAAAAGTCGTAAAGATTTACGGCGGAATATAAAATTTATGTGAATATTGACAATAACTACTTCATAATGAGCATCACTAAAAATGCTACATTTTTATCAAGGTATTTCAGTCCAAACAATTGGCCCCGTTACACTCTTTGTACCGCGACTTGTCGCTGTATTATGTAGTGTATCTACCAGGTAAATACCCTGTGTGCTACCTTGTATAGCAACAACTGCAACATAGCGTGATGTTGTGGACCATATGAATGTAGAGGCTGCGCCTTGTAATGGAAGTTGCGTTTTATGGTTGGCCGTGTCGAAGACGAAGTTATGAATGCCAGTACTATACAAAAGGCGCGATCCATCGATAGACCACGTTGGAGCAGGTGTACCATTCACATTACTTGCTACCAGTGTGTCAATGTTCGTTGTTTCATCTATACTGTGCAATGTTCCTGCACCAGAAGTAAAGGTGTCGAAATAGTTAATATGTCTTCCATCGGCTGCCCACTGAGCACCATATATCTGACTCCCATCCGCTATTTTGTAAAGAGTAGCTGTGAGTGTGAGTGTAAGCAGACTATTTGTGTGTTCGGCAGTAGTTTGATAGAGAAGCCAACTGCCTACGCCACCTTCGCCAATACGATTGTATATCGCTTGAGTATAATTTCCACTAACAAGAAGCTGTGCTCTATCCGCACCGTTAGAGGTGCTAACACCAACATATCGTAACCAGATACTGTGAACTTGCCCTTGTGCGCCTATGCTCCAGGTAATAGCGGGTGTATTGTTGGGTGCCCAATCGAGAGTAAGCACTGTATCATCTGGATGTTGCGCTGTAGTAATTGTTGATGCAACAGTAAGTACGCCACGTGTTTGTACGTTATAGTCAAGAATATTTGTGAAGCCATTTTGTATTGACTCAAACGCAATACGCTCGGCGTTTGGAGACCACACGAGATGCGAAACAGCACCATTATCTGGTAGGGCTACAGCCTGTACTTGACCAGTATTTATCGCGTAGGTATACAATCTAGGCGTTCCCGTTGGTGCCGCGATAAACGCAAGTGTACCGCTATCAGGGGACCAGGATAGGCTATGCAAGACGGTTGAGCCAATGTTTGTGTTCCATGAAGCGGTTGATAGTGTAGAGAGCAATGGTTGCTTAATAGCTGCATCGCTTTGTCCATCAGTGCGAATGATGTGAATATATCCCTGCTTTACATCGATGTATGCCAGAAGATCACCCGCTGTGTGACCTGAAAGAGCAGGTCTGACCCTCCAAGAGGGGGCTACCACTACCGTTGTTGGCGTCAAGCGTACTGCTGCTGTACTGCCATCTTCTGGTTCGCTCCACAGGCTCCCATCGTGTAAGAAAACGAAACGCATTCCTGCTGGCAATGGTCCACCTTGACGTGGGTCTTGCGGCGGTAAAATATTCTGTGTGTCATACGCCGTTTTTCCCTGTCCCAGCCAGAGGTGCCATCCAATAAAACTTCCGATACTGGCCGTGAGAAAGAGACATGCGGCAATCAGCACGTACATGAAACGTTGTATCTGAATACCCTGACGTTTCGGTACGCGAATATGTGCTTGCGTTTCCTGGCTCGAGGACAGAGATGTAGGAGACATGCGCTTCCCTGGAATCGAGACCAGGTGTGGTCGACTTGCATCGTTGAGCCGTACTCTTCTTTGGCATACCGTTTGCCGATTTTTTACACTACTGGTCAATGAATGTGTGTATATAAACTGTTGCGAGAAGTCGTCCTCTACAAGCTCTAAGTACTCTGGTGAGGAAAATATCTGTTCATAGAGTGCGGCACTAGGACTGAAGCGAGGTTGCTTTTTTAGAAGAGTATCGAAATAACGAAAGTCTGTGAGTACATCATTGCATGATGAACATGTTTGTATATGAGTAGCGACAAAGGCACGTTCTTGTTGAGTGAGAGCATTGTCAAGGTATGCACTTAACAAATCCTCGACGTGCTGCTCTCTACTCATTGTATGCCTCCTCCTTGTTCAAGGGATCGATAATGTTCTCGAAACGATTGACGTGCGCGCGAGAGATACATTTTGACACCGCTCTCAGCGATATTCAAGGTTTGGGCGATCTCACTATACGAGAGACCCTCTTGTGTGTATAAAAGCAATGCCGACCTGTACTGTTGAGGCATATGTCGAAGTGCGGCGCGTACTAATTCTGTCGTACCATAAATCTCTTGTGGGTCTGCACTTTCAACATCTGCCGGTTCATGATCGAGGTCTTGCCAGGGCAACCACGCAATTAGTTTACGACGTCGTAGAGCGTCGTAAGCGGTATTTGTCGCGATACGATACAACCATGCCGATAATTTCAAGCTCCCATCCATCTTCGGGAGAGCCTTAAACGCTTTTAGAAAAGTATCCTGAGTCAGATCATCTGCCTGCTCACGATCTCCTACCAAGTGATATACATAGTTATAAATAGGTGTTTTGTATTCATCATAAATCTGGTCAAATGACCAGGATGTTTCTTTCATTTCCACTTGGGCCATGCGCTACAGTCCCTTCGATGGTTACAATTATCATCTTGTCCGTTCCAAAGCAAGCGATAGTAACACATCTCCAGGCTGTGCAGTTTGACATGTATTGTCATGCCTGCCAGGGTGGAAAAGGCTTTTCATCCTTCTGTGTAGTGGAACGGACAACCGACGCTACGAGTAACATGCCTGAATGGTCATGTTTACTTGCACTCACGTTAGGTATCGAATATCATGTTAGCATACTCTTGTGAAATTTAAGCTATCTATAGCCCATGTGTTAGTACTATTAGGTCAACAAGCTCCGATGACGGTGCTTGCTCGTTACGACAGGTTCCTTTTGGAATTGGGGATGCGATAGTGTTGGAAAAAGAAACGAAAGAAATACGTGCAAGCTATGACAGAGAAAATAGGCAATCGACAATGATGGGCGTGCGAACGGTTTGGTGGGAAGAGAGTGCTTCTGGCGCGTCTGTTCGCCTCTTGGATCAATCATTGCTTCCTCAGCAAGTTGTAACACTCAAGCTTGTACACGAAGAAGAGGTCGCTGCGGCAATCACTACACTGAAAGTGCGGGGTGCGCCAGCTATTGGAGTTACAGCTGCATTTGGAATGGCACTTGCGTTATTTCGCCTTCTGCAAGAGCACAATACGAATGTGACTCTGCATCAGGCACAAGATCATTTGCATGCAGTGGGACATATGTTGCGTAGTACTCGCCCAACCGCCGTCAATTTGGCGTGGGCGATAGAGCGCATGCTGCATTGTGCATCTCTTGAGAAAAACAATGTACAAGTTCTGGCACTGCATTTGCGTGAAGAGGCACTGTCAATTGCTGCCGAAGATGTCACCGCGTGTACGCAGATGGGCTTGTATGGAGCAAGTCTAATTGCTGATGGGGATATCTTACTGACACATTGTAATGCGGGCGCACTTGCCACTACGGGAAGTGGAACTGCTCTCGCGCCAATATATACCGCGCATAAAGCAGGTAAGCATGTTCATGTATTTGTTGATGAAACACGACCTGTATTACAAGGTGCTCGTCTCACGGCCTGGGAGTTGCAGCAAGAGAGTGTACCACTGACGCTTATTACTGATAGCATGGCTGGACACTATATGCGTCATGGTGGCGTAAAAGCTGTGTTTGTAGGAGCTGACCGTATTGCAGCCAATGGTGATGTTGCTAATAAAATTGGTACATATGGAGTTGCTGTGCTTGCTCATGCCCACGCTATCCCATTCTATGTTGTTGCTCCTTGCTCAACAATAGACCTTTCGTTAGTATCAGGTGAGGCTATTCCTATCGAGCACCGTAATGAAGAGGAAGTCACAACGGTACGGGGCGTCACAATCGCGCCCCAGGGAATAAGAGTCGCTAATCCAGCGTTTGATGTCACGCCTCATGAGTATGTAACAGCAATTATCACGGAAAAAGGTATTGTTCGACCAGCATATCAAGAAACACTCCACGTTATATGTGCACCACACAGACGGTGAGAAGAGCAATGTTGTTGTGAAATTCTGATGCATATGACACCCAGCTCTATTGAGCAAGGGAATAGGTCTCACTTGAGGGGCGTATTCTTTAAGATGCTGATAAACTGGGACGGCTCAGTGGTTTGTCCGTTGTAACATCGTTAATTGAGCTTAGTGCCCGTTATACGAATAAAGCAGGGGGATATGCTTGCTGCGATGCTGCGCCATATTGAAGAGCGATTTATTGAGCTCTACCAATCCCTGAATACAGAACCCGCACGTATTGTAGCGCGTGAGAAGTTTAATAGTACTATTGCTTTTCTTGATGGAGTGATTGAGCATCTTAATGATGCCACTCCTGTATAATATATAAAGTATATTTTTACCTGGATGGAGGACTATCTGTGCCTATTCTTGTTGTTGGATCCGTTGCTCTGGATGGCGTGGAAACACCATTCGCTAGAGTAGAAAGCGTCCTCGGGGGGGCCGCATCCTATTTTTCGACTGCCGCATCACTCTACGACCAGGTAAACCTTGTCGCCGTTGTGGGAAGCGACTTTCCTCAGGAGTATCTCGACTTTCTGCGGAACCGTCCAATCAACCTGAGTGGCTTGCAAGTTGAGGAAGGGAAGACATTCTACTGGTCTGGCCGCTATCATATGGATATGAATTCCCGTGACACTCTCGATACACAACTGGGCGTTTACGCGGACTTCCACCCCGTCATTCCTGACGAGTACAAACATAGCCCGCTTGTCTTTCTTGCCAACATTCAACCAGAGCTTCAGACAGAGGTACTCAACCAGATGCCTCATGCTCGCCTGACTGTTCTTGATACAATGGAGTTATGGATCAATACAGCGAAGGCACAACTTACAGAAGTTATCAAACGTGTTGATATTCTGTTGCTAAGTGAGGAGGAGGTACGCCAGTATACGGAGCAGGCAAGCATTCTCAAAGGTGTACGCCACTTATTGAGTATGGGACTCCAATACGTTGTGGTAAAGCTGGGTAGTTACGGTGCGCTCCTCTTTGGAGCTGATGGTACCTATTTCACGGCGCCCTCCTATCCACTTGAAGAGGTCGTTGACCCTACCGGGGCAGGCGACGGTTTCGCTGGAGGACTTCTGGGTTATCTTTCAACTGTTGAGACTGATGCACAAGGCCATTATGCCGTCGATGATATCAAACGTGCTGTTGTGCATGGTAATATTATCGGCTCTTTTGTGTGCGCGGACTTCAGCATTGACCGTTTACGTACTCTGACAATGGATGATATCGCCAAACGGTACAAAGAGCTAGTGGTTTACTCACATTTTGACCCTACCTGGAGACCTGTTCATCTATAAAAAACAATGGATCACACGCTTATGGATGAATATGCACCTGGCATGCAAGATTCAGGCATGAGAAAAATGTTGTAAGATAAAGTTGTTTTGAAAAATACATTTTATTTGATGAGAGGTTATTAAGTAAACCTTTCATTTGTTATGCTCTATAAAGAAGGAACAGCATAGATAATGACAACCTCAATTCACGGGGATGTGAAAGACATTGCTCTGTCTGAGCGCGGTAAAGGTCGTATAGAGTGGGCAGCGAAAGAGATGCCTGTCTTGCGCCTCATTCGTGAGCGTTTTGCGAAAGATAAGCCACTTGAAGGCATCCGTATGTCGGGCTGCTTGCATATTACCACTGAGACTGCAAACCTTGCTATCACACTGAAAGCAGGGGGTGCCGATCTTGTGCTGTGTGCGTCTAATCCGCTCTCCACGCAAGATGACGTTGCGGCTGCACTGGTTCATGAGTATGGTATTCCTACCTTCGCGATCAAAGGCGAAGATGAGGAAACGTACTATCGTCACATTAACGCGGTGCTTGACCACAAGCCACAAATGACCATGGATGATGGCTGTGATCTCGTTTCGACGATTCATACAAAGCGTACTGAACTTATTGCCGACATTATTGGTGGTATGGAAGAAACAACAACGGGCGTTATTCGTCTGAAAAGCATGGAGCGAGATGGCGTTCTCAAGTTTCCGGTGCTGGCGGTGAACGACTCTGATACAAAGCATATGTTTGACAATCGCTATGGCACAGGGCAGAGTGTGATGGATGCGATTATACGTTCAACTAATATTCTCATTGCTGGTCGCACCGTCGTTGCCTTCGGCTACGGCTGGTGTGGCCGTGGCGTTGCCTCACGTGCTCATGGTCTGGGTGCGAATGTTGTTGTGACAGAAGTAGATGCCACACGTGCTCTGGAAGCGGTTATGGATGGCTATCGCGTCATGCCTGGTGTTGAAGCGGCCAAAATTGGCGATATCTTCGTCACGGTAACTGGTAACATCAATGTAATCGATCAGCAGCACCTTGAGAATATGAAAGAGGGTGCTTTAATTTCCAATGCCGGTCACTTCAACGACGAAATCAATATTCCTGCCCTCGAAAAAATGGCAACCGCCAAACGTCGTGTGCGCGATTTTGTTGATGAATACACCTATAGTGACGGACGTCATGTTCATTTACTTGCCGAAGGTCGCCTCGTGAACCTATCCGCCGCTGAAGGTCATCCCGCAAGTGTCATGGATATGAGTTTCGCGAATCAGGCTCTTGGTTCAGAGTACATGCTCTCGAATGCCAAGCAGATGCAACCAAAAGTCTACACTATACCTACTGAGATGGATAAAGAGATTGCGCGTCTCAAATTGCATGCTATGGGGATTCGTATTGATACCTTGACCTCTGAGCAGGATACATACCTCAACTCATGGGAATCTGGCACCTAAACGAAATTTGTAGAGGTGGGACTTATTCCAACCTCACCTCTACAAATCTTTGTCAAAATTGACAATTGGCCCGTTCATACCGTAAAATAAAAGCAACAGTTCGCAGGTACTCTTGCGTAAAGAACAAAAACACAACAACCGAATACGAGCAATGAGATCGCTCTCATCCAGAGAGGTGGAGGGAAACGGCCCTACGAAGCCCGGCAACCCATCTGCTACCAAGCAGGAAGGGTGCCAATTCCGGCGGAATAACGCACTGTGCATTCCGCGAGATGAGGGGAATGTGCAATACGCCATACCCTTGAAATATAGGGGTTTTTTTATGCTCTATATTTCCTCACAACGCGCCCATCGCACATATTTAGTGAAACATCCTATAGTCATAATAGTGTGGCTTTTGAATGAAGGTAAGAAGGAGGCTTCTCTTTGAGTAATTTTATGGAAAGTCCCAGGTCGTTTTTCACCAGTGAGTCGGTTACAGAGGGACATCCCGACAAATTGTGTGATCAAATTTCGGACGCCGTTCTCGATGCTATTCTTGTACAGGACCCCTTAGCACGCGTCGCATGTGAGACCGCGACTACTACGGGACTTGTGTTAATTGCAGGCGAGATTACGACCTCGGCTTGGGTGGATATGCCCGCAATTGTACGTAAGACTATCGAGCAGGTTGGTTACATCAATGCCGACTACGGTTTTGATTATCGCACCTGTGGCGTCGTAACCTCAATTGGCAAACAATCGTCCGATATCGATATGGGGGTAAGTCGCTCACTAGAGGCGAAAGATGGTGGTATCAAACATCTAAGCGATGATGAGCTAGAACAGATCGGCGCAGGGGATCAGGGTATGATGATTGGCTTTGCCTGCAATGAGACTCCCGAATACATGCCTATGCCAATCAGCTTAGCGCACAAACTTACTCGTCAACTTTCCATTGAGCGTCGCAAGGCATGGGCGGGTAGTGGCGCGTTAGCCTATCTGCGCCCTGATGGGAAGAGTCAGGTAACGGTGCAGTACGAGCATGGGCGTCCTGTGCGCGTGGATGCTGTGGTTATCTCGACGCAACATGCAAACTATGTAGATCAGGAGCAGATACGTACCGATGTAGTAGAGCATGTGATCAAGCCCGTTATCCCTGCTCATCTCATTGATGCTTCAACCAAGATTTTCGTAAATCCAACAGGCCGCTTCGTAACGGGTGGACCAATGGGCGATGCTGGCCTAACTGGACGAAAGATCATCGTTGACACATACGGCGGTATGGCGCGTCATGGTGGTGGCGCATTCAGTGGCAAAGACCCGACAAAGGTTGATCGCTCGGCAGCTTATGCCGCGCGTCACATTGCGAAGAATATTGTCGCCGCTGGTCTTGCTGATCGGCTCGAGCTACAAATCTCCTATGCTATTGGTGTTGCGCGTCCGCTTTCGCTCTTCGTCGAGACCTTTGGTACCGGAAAAGTTTCTGACGATGAAATAATTAACCTTATCAATGAGCATTTTGACCTGCGACCTGCCGGCATTATCCAGGCTCTCAACCTGCGTCGTCCCATCTATCAACCTACAGCGGCCTTTGGTCACTTTGGGCGTACCGATATCGATGCTCCCTGGGAGGCATTGGATAAAGTGCCGATGCTACGTAAAGGCGTTGGGGTTCGTGTAGAAAGTAGCAAGACCGTTTCCTAAAACACAGTGCAACGCAATAAAGGGAACTAGCTCCTTTATTGCGTTGCACTGTGTTTATGTATTTGTTTTCTCCCTTCCATCCTCTTTGCTTCTTTACTTGTTCCAATGTTATTCTTGGCCATCATCTCGTATAATTAAAACGAGCTATTGTTTAGTCTATTCTTAATATCCCTATTGACAGAAAGTGAGTAAACGTAATGGATTTTTCACTCAACGAGGAGCAGATAGCCATTCGTGATACATGTCGCGCGTTCGCGGAACAAGAGATCAAGCCTATCGCGGAAGAAATAGATGCTACAGGTCAATTTCCTTATGAGGTCATTCGCAAAATGGGCGAGCTTGGCCTGCTAGGGCTGCCATTCCCGGAGCAATATGGTGGAGCGGATGCCGATTTTTTAACGTACTGTCTAGCTATCGAAGAGATTTCGCGTGGCGATGTCTCAGTTGGTATTACAATGGAGGCACATACATCGCTTGGTGCCACACCTTTTCATCTCTTTGGTAGTGAAGAGCAGAAAGAACATTTTCTTACTCCACTAGCAAGTGGCAAGAAACTCTGGGCCTTTGGACTTACCGAGCCAGAAGCTGGCTCTGACTCTGGTGGTACTCAGACACGTGCAACTCTACGCGATGAACAATGGCATATCAACGGCTCAAAGGCGTTCATCACGAATGCAGGCACTAATATGACAGGCGGTGTTACCATCACCGCAATTACTGGCATACGTCCTGATGGGCGCAACGAGATTACCAACATTATCGTGCCCAAAGGTACTCCAGGCTATGAAATTGGCAAACCCTACAAGAAGATGGGTTGGAAAGCATCCGATACACGGCCACTTGCTTTTGAGGAATGTATGGTACCAGAGGGAAATATTCTTGGACACCGAGGCGATGGTTTCAAACAGTTTATGCAAATTCTTGATGCTGGACGCATTGCTATCGCGGCTCTCTCCGTTGGTCTAGCCCAGGCATGTTTCGATGAGTCATTGAGCTACGCGCAGCAACGGAAGCAGTTTGGACGTCCCATTGCAAAGAATCAGGCCATCCAATTTAAGCTTGCCGATATGGATACCGAAATTGAGTTGGCGCGTTTAATGTATTACAAGGCAGCGTGGTTGCATATGCAAGGTAAACCCTATACCCGTGAGGCATCGATGGCGAAACTTTTTGCCTCCGAAACCGCAAAACGGGCCGCTGATCAAGCGGTACAAATACACGGAGGCTACGGCTTTATGGACGAATATCCTGTCTCACGCTACTTCCGTAGTGTCAAGATCAACGAAATTGGAGAAGGCACCAGCGAGGTTCAGCGCATGCTGATCGCAAAGTTGCTAGGCTGCTAAGAAACGGATGGCACAATGAGATGAGTGTTGTGACAACGGGCTTGCTAGCGGAGATACCGCTCTTTTCTCATATGGATGAAGAGGAGCGAACCGCCCTTCGCGCTATTATGACTGAGCGTAATTTTCAGCCGGGGCAGCAAGTCATGAAGGCAGGCGATCCCGGTTGTGCTTTCAACATTATTGAGCGAGGTGAGGTTGAGATATGGCTGATAGATACTGATGGGCGGAAAGTCGTTCTGGATGTATTGGGACCAGGGAAGTTTTTCGGAGAGCTATCGATGCTTTCTGGTGAAACACGCTCCGCAAGTGCGACCTCCTCTGAAGAGCTTGTAACTCTTGAACTAGATCGTGACGAATTTTTTGACTTTCTTCGTCAGCGTCCAGACGCAGCCATCGACGTATTGATGGAGTTGGGTCAACGTCTCAAACACACAGACGATATTTTACGCACACGCATCAGTCGCAACCCAAATGACCTGGAAGAGAAGCAACTTTCAGTGGGGCAACGCATCGCAGACCTAATAGCAGACTTTAGCGGCTCCATGCCCTTCTTGCTTATAAACCTTGTTGTCTTCATGATCTGGATTGTTGCAAATACACTTGGTCCAAAACTAGTTCAATTTGATCCATATCCATTTCAGTTCCTCACAATGGCTGTCTCTCTCGAAGCAATCTTTCTCTCCATCTTTGTACTGATCAGCCAGAATAGACAATCAATGAAGGATCGTGTTAAAGCAGATTTGGATTATCAAGTAGACGTGAAGTCGGAGTTAGAAATGAGCGTTATGGCCGTAAAAATGCAGGAAATAGAACGGAAATTACATGATATTCATCACGACTTGCTTCTCAACAGAAATCAATAGAATATCTAAAAAATAAGCAGTTGTACAAGTGATACGTATTACTTGTACAACTGCTTGTTATGTCAAATCTTAGGTCGGCCAATTGAACATGCTGAACGTCGCAGTTTGGATACCTGTTGTCGTATTTTTTGTCTTAGAATTTTCTCCTGCAACCCACACCGCTGTGTCGCTGTTTACAGCTAGAAATGCAGCACTCTTTGTGCTACTATTAACCTCGATAAACGACTTCACAACAGCATCATACATTTGATAACCTGCGCTACTTTGCCACACGAGGAAACGTGTACCCGCTTGTGGAGCTGCGGCCGTGTTGTCGCTTGAGATGGTGGTGGGCTGCGCTGTCGGATTATCAAGTGCGATAGCTAGGAGCGTACCATGAATAGACTCATCTATCTGCGAGGGATAGACATCGGTAAATCGTGGGATAACAGGCGTTATCACCACAGGCGTTGGTAGTATTGCTGTAGGTGCCACAGCAGTACCGGCCGGGGTGGAAGTTGCCTGTGGCGATACTGAAGAATTGCCTGTACTGAGCAAGAAGAGTGTATCATTGATAACCTGGGGATGGAACGACATGCCATCCGAACGGAAAAGCTGTTTGTTGACGACTATGCTTGGACGCCATACACCATGTTGCTGCGTTACCTCTTTTGTTGTCATCTGTGTCCATATGTTACTATGAGGCTGCATGTCGTTTGAGAACCATTCCTCCGACCAAAAGATGCGTGAGCCATCGGCCGTAGCAGTGGGCGAGGTAAGAATGTGACCACCGCTTGCTGTAGCTATATTTGTAGACGTTGTACCTTGATTAGCGAGTAGTTGATAACGCACGAGCTGTGCATTTCCCTTTGCATCAACAGTTGTCACAAGAAGTGTATCCTGCTGTATAAACCAGAGACCTTGAATAGGTGTATGAGTCCAACTTGGGACAGTAGCTGTATCGAAAACACCATTTTGTAAAAGAATAGGTTGAGCGTTTGGTGTTGTAAGAGAGAGTGCGTTCAAACTCCAGCTGCGAGTAAGTGAGGCTATACTCGTCTGTTTTACGTGCGATCCTTGCGTATTTCTTTGGGGTGTATCAAGCTGTAACCAGATCAGCCACTGCTGCGATGCACCTAGAACAAATAAAGGATTGTTACTACCTTCTGCAAGTAATGGTGTACTTGCCGCATCTTTTGTTGTATCATTCACTTGTTCAATCATCCACGGCGTTTTACCATCACCATATGCAGAATAATAAATATGCTCACGCGTTGCAACCGCGCTTGTGATGTGTGGATACAGTGTTTTTACTGTATAGTTTACAGGTGCCACCAGCGAAGGACGTGAGATAGATGTACTTATACTTCCACTGTCGCCGTGATTTGCTAGTAAAAGGAGCGAGACTAGACCACCAATTAAGAAGACCAGCAAGAAACTCGCCGCTAAGCCAAGTACTGCTAACTGCCCCATTGGAGCAATACGCTTCTTGCGTTTCATGGAAATAAATGGTAAAGGACCTGTTTCAGCGCTAGAAAACGCTGCCAGTCTCTCTGAAGCACGCGATGTCTCTGACGTCTGTTCCTTCATATAAGGCTTGAGAAAATCAGGAACGGCAGAAGCTGATGAGGTATGCGTTTTGGAAGAACGTTGCAGGAACCGAGCATGTTCTGTTGCTAATGCATGCATGAGTTTCGTTTGTGCGTTTGCAGCGGGTTCAATCGTAGGTAAAAGACGAATATGCTTACTAACAATGTCTTGCTGAGAGAGCATGCGTCTGCATTCCGCACATTCCTCCAGGTGCGCATCTAACTCAATGGTATCAACCTGGCTATGATTCAATTCACGATATGTGGCGAGCATTGACCGCGCTTGTTTACAGTTCACTCTTCACCGACCTCTTTTTTGTATAATCCTATAAACCGTTCTCGCGCTCGCATGAGCCGCATTTTGACCGCTGATGAGCTGATATTCAGCACATCAGCTATTTCCGCACAAGACAAGCCATCATTCTCGTAGAGCCAGAGACAAGCCGCATATTTAGGTTGTAGTTGCTTCATTACGCGCTCAACGATCTCCCTATCCGCGACCTGACTTTCAAAGCGTCCACCATCATAGCCATTGCGCTCATAGAGTGTGCTCGCAGAGCCAACGTGATTGTCACTATGATTGTCTTCGCTTGTGTTCGTAAAGCTGTCAGCTGCTCCACCAGAATCAGAGAGAACACCAGCACCAATACCTCGATCCTCGTTAAACAACGAGAGAGGCAACCATGAGATCAGTCGTCTACGCCGTAGCGTATCGGTTGTTGTATTGTATGCTATGCGATAGAGCCATGCCGAAAGTGCCCCTGGTTGGACAACAGTTCCGTTAAGTAGTGCTTTATAAGCTTTTACAAACACATCCTGTGCTAAATCATATGCTTGTTCACGGTTGCCGATCAGATGATAGATGTAGTTGGTAATTGGTGTCTGGAAGCGTAGAAATATCGCTTCAAAATCAGCAACATCTACCGTGCTCACATGCTCCGTCTCCTGAGTATGCTCTTGTAAAGTGGTTTCAGGCGACGAAGGATGTGCTTGTTGCCTATTCACTCGTATGTCAGACACACGACCTTCCTCATCCATTGGCAATGGAACGGTGAATTTTCTGGTGCGTTCATCCTCAAAGGGAGAATGCACATTGCTATTCGTATTGTAGAAACGGATAGAGGTATCCATCAGTTACATCAACCTTATGCAAAGTAATGTATTTTATATCATATACAAAAATTGGTTTTTCTATTAGGTAGCATAGCACAAATGTTAAGAGCTTGCTGTGAGCTAGTAGACACTAGAAAATAGAACTAGCCCGATAGTTTTATATGTTCATAGTATGTAACAAGAGAGAGAGGCCTTTTTATTCGCACTATTGTTGTGTTAAGGTAGTCTTTCTCCAAGAATATTGTTAACTTCATCTCCCCTTATTTCTAGTATGATATTCAAAGGTACAATAAAAAAGCTCAATTTCATCATATCTAACAAATCTTGATGTTTAAACATGGAATAGAACATGTGCCATTCTGCGCTTTCTAACGTACATGTTAGCAGTAGACAGTGTTCTACCTCTCCAGGATATATTTGACAAAAAAACAACACTATAAAGAAGGTATCTATGCGGCTTGGATTGTATTGGTTGTATGCTACACGCTCATTGCTACGCGGTGGGCAGAGGACAGTACTCGCTATTTTTTGTGTCGCGGTAGGAGTGATGGCGATTGTCGCGCTGCAACTTGTGGGTTTGAGTATCAATCAGGCACTTGTGAGCAATATCGTAGAGGCAAACGGTGGTGATCTTCGCGTCAATGCAGGCGTATCCTCACTACGTCCGCGTGATCTGTCTTTTTTTAATCAACTAAAACAGCGCGGTAGTATCACGGATTATGCTACATCATTTGATGTTGGTGGCACTGTTACACTACCTTCGGGTGATGAGCAAACCCTGAACCTTGTCGCGATATCAAGCAATTTTCCTCTGGTTGGGCAGGCGAGCTTTATCGTACCGTCTCAAAACTTGACGATGCAACAAATTGTGCAGGGCAACAATGTAGCTGTTAGTATGCATGTCTTTCAAACACTCAACGCGCACATTGGTAGCACCTATAACATAAAAACAACAGATGGTCGTCTTGTGCCAATTACAGTTGCAGCCGAGTTTCAAGAGGGGGGAGCGTTTCAGGGACCACAAATTGTGATCGCGCAAAATACTCTGGCAGCTATTCCTGGAGCCAATGGGTCGCTTTTGCCCGTACAATACAGTACAGTATACGCGACAGTGCCTACTACAAATTTGAAGTTGACGCAGGCACGGATTAGCCAGAACTTTCCCACTGTAACGCTTATCACGGCACAAGACTTGCTCCAGCGCAGGCAAAGCCAGGTCGATCAAATTCGGCTTTTCTTGCGCATCGTCGGCTTGCTCGCCTTATTCATTGGAGGCATTGGTATCATTAACACAATGCAGGTGCTCTTGCGACGGCGACAGGTCGAGATCGCGATGCTTAAGACAACGGGCTATCGACAGGTCGATTTATACGGACTCTTCGGACTTGAAGCAGCACTGCTCGGCGTCTTAGGTGGCATTGTTGGTACAATTGCGGGTATTGGTGCAAGTTATCTTGTACGCACTATTGTTGAACACGCCTTCCCACTTCATCTGCCAATTGTGCTTGATATGACAACCATTGGCTCAGGATTCGTGATTGGTCTTTCGACTGCCCTCATCTTTGGATTGCTACCAATTGTGCAGGCCAGCCAGATACGACCATTGGCGGTCCTGCGTGATAGCAGCGAGGCTACAGCAGCAAGCTCACGCCTGACGACAGTTGTTTTACTTCTGCTCCTCTCCGTGCTGTTTGTTGCATTGGCTTCTAGCATTCTTGGCAGTGTAACAACAGCGATTATTGCCGTCTATGGCGGAGCTATTGTTATCTTTGTGTTAGCACTAGGGCTTGGACTACTCGTTTTAGCAATATCTAAGCTCCCCGTATATGAGCGACCACAAGCACGAATCCTGCTCTGGATACTTGCTGCTCTAGGGAGTATTGTGCTTGCCGCAGGAGCTTTTGGACTACTTGGGCTGTTGGGAACAGTAATCAATCGCTACGCTACACATCATGGCAATGGTACGCTAGGTGTGTATGCGTTAGCTGTCTTTGGTGGATTGGGAATAGTACTACTTGGCGGTTCGGTCGTCTTCTTTTTTGCGACGGTAGTAGATGGCGCAATAATGTTTACGCCTCGCTCCTGGAAAACACCGGTGATGCTGGCATATCGCAACATGGGACGACAACGGGTACGTACAACGACAACCCTAACCGCACTTTTTGTTGGCGTGTTTGCGATTGGGCTTGTGCTTGTGCTGGGACAAGGCATCAAAGATACAATTAATAGTACACTGAGTACATTGTTCACGCGCAACGTCTTTATCGCAGCATCTCCTAAGCAGAAGAGTGTGATACAGGCGCAATTAGCGCAACAAAAAGGCGTTGATGCCAGCAAAACAGTGGTAAATGTGGTGGTGCGGCAGGTATACCCACTCTTCATTCAAGGACAAGACCTGAACACCGTCGTGAAGCGTATTGGGACTCAAGGAAAAGGAAAAGGCAACTCCAGGGACGTGGTCAATAAGCTTGCCAATATCGAGGGCTATATACTCAAAGATGGTGGCAACAATATTCCCGTGGTTACGCTTCATAGCGGGCGTAACCTTCGTGCATCTGACGCAAGCACAAATAATGTGCTTGTGAATTCATCACTGCAAAATATTCCACTACACCTGATTGTTGGCGATACAGTAATCGAGCAGAGCTCGGATGGTACCGTAACGAAGGTATTGACCATAGTAGGATTCTATGACAACGCTGACCCCACAAAAAATCCAACATTCGCATCAATTTTAGCAGATGAACAGGTAGCGACACAGCTGGGTGGTGCCTCGACGTTAGAGATATATTCGCTCAAAGTAGACCCCAATCAGCTTCCTTCCTTCAAGCGTCACATTAACCAGGCTGTGCCAGGTGCGCTCGTTTTTAGCGTTGTCGATATCGACGCGATTATTAACCAGGTACTTGATAACCTTATTATCATGCTAACCACTGTGGCGTCACTAGCGATGATTGCAGGGCTGATAATCATTGCGAATGCGGTGGCATTGTCGATGCTAGAACGTCAGCGTGAAATAGGCATTCTCAAGTCTGTAGGATATACTAGTGGCTCAGTATTGGCGACAGTGCTCGTTGAGAATGGTCTTGTTGGACTGCTTGGTTCGCTTGTCGCGATGTTACTGGTGGCGGGATCAATCACGGTGCTAAGTAAGTTTGTCTTCCAGGTTCAGATAGATGTGGGACCCTGGCTCATTGCACTTATCGTTGCCACAACATCTGTCATAACGATGTTAGTGGCGATGCTTGTCGCATGGAACGCGACACGTGTACGCCCGTTGGAAGTATTGCGTTACGAGTAATGAATTGCCTTGTTGAGCAATTGTTTTTACACAATAATTGCTCAACGAGAAGTCACCTTCTGTAGTTGCGTGAGTCAGAATGGAAATGCACCATACGAACAAACTCTATGGTCCGAATGATGCATCGTTTACTATCGTAAATTGTCTACCAGCTTGCGTGCAATATGGAGCCACTCATCCGGAGTGTCATCAGGAATAGAGCAACCATTGGCAAGAATGAGACGACGTCCCTTCGTTTGCGTGACGGCGGCCATAATCTCATTGTCAATCTCTCCCTCGCCCCCATGTGTTAAGGGACCTCGTTCGGCGAGACCTCCCATAAGACATTTATCCGTCATTGTGAGTGCCTCGCTCAAACTCGGTCCCGTGAGACGATCACTCCAACTAAGGACCGAGACAGGATAATCCAGGAAGTCGTTGAAGTAAATCTCGTCACCTTCCTGGCTAGGTTCAGCGTGAATATGAAGAACGTTGAGCCAGCCGTTTTTCGCGCCCTCTAATGCCTGTAAATCGTAAGGACGGGCGAAGCGCATATACTCGTCACGTGTGAGATCGGCATTGGTTGCTCCCATACAGGAAAAGAAAATGCCACTCGCACCAGCTTCGATTGAGGCTTCAAACAGATGACTCAGATTTGAGGCTATTGTTCCTAACCCTTCCACGATTGGTTCGGGATTCTTGCGGAGTTCTTCAATAGCTTTTTGCTTGTTCATCATATAAAAAAGCTGTGTTAACGGACTGAAATGAGTCACGATAAGTGGAAAATCAGGGCCAAGTTGAGAACGCAGTGTACGAATACAGAGCAACTGCTGCTCAAAGATTGGTGTATCAAGGCCAAGTTTAGGTACCATGCGTACTTGCTCTGCCTCAACCAGGTGTTCTGAAGGATACGGCAGATCAGGCATGACTTTGACGATATCTAAATCGAACTTTTGTCGAAAAAACTCCATTGTATAGGTGGCTTGCTTCTCGCCAGACCCCTCGGGCTTGAAGTGATGCCAGAAACAGAATGGAACACGATCCACTTGCTCACCTTTAAGAGCAGCGTGGACACGCTCACTCGCTGTCATTGATGTAGCCATTTGTCTATCCCCCTTTATTCGTACTCATTATATTGTTGCTGCTCTGGAAGTGGAGCCTGAAAAGGAGCCTGAGGTGGCGCGGCAGGTGGTAATACTATAGCTCCTAACCCCTGCGCGTACCGTGTTTTATCATAGTCGGACTGTGTATGCGAATGAGACGCAATCCATTCATCGCATAGACGCGCGAGAAATGCACCCACGACTGCACCACCCGTGAGTAGTGCAACCTTCGCAATAGATGTACCTATATTACTCATGCTCGTACCTTTCTCCATGATGTTCTTGTAAGATGTTCTTTATATATTTTTTTTACTTATAAGGAGTATACGTTGTGTCACGTCATCCCGTCTCTAAAATGTCACATATTTCTTTTTGCGTATAATTTATACCTATCACACTATTTGATAGGATAAGTCCATACCTCGACTCTTATGGCACAATCTGTTATTATGTGACACGATGTTCATACGTCGAAAGTAGTATGTGAGAGATCGTAGATAGAGAAGGTGCGAATCAATGGACGAATTGAAGCGGCGCATCCAGGTTGCTCGTGGAGAACTTCCGGCTGACCTGGTGCTACGCAATGCACACCTGGTGAATGTATGTAGTGGTGAATGCTACCTGGCGGATGTGGCTATCGCAGGTGGCAGGATCGTGGGAATTAGTGAGAGACACGGTTCTGGCGTACCTCACTCATACCAGGGACTAGAGGAGCGCGATCTGCAAGGACGCTGGCTATCACCGTCGCTGATTGATGGGCATATGCATATCGAAAGTACTATGCTGGTGCTCCCTGAATTTGCGCGTGTGGTTGTACCACGTGGGGTGACGACCGTTATGCTTGATCCCCACGAGTTCGCGAACGTAATGGGCATTGAAGGTATCCGCTATGTGCTTGAGTCTGGGCGTGGTCTGCCCCTCTCTTCCTATATACTACTCTCTTCTTGTGTGCCTGCATCGCAGTATGAGAGTCCATATCGTGTACTGACTGCCGATGATCTGCTGCCTCTTTTGGATGATGAACGTGTGTTAGGGCTAGCCGAGATGATGAATATGCCAGGGGTATTGCAGGGTGATGCACAGGTATTAGCGAAGATTGAAGCAACTCAGAGACGCGACCTTGTCGTCGACGGACACGCTCCAGGTCTTACAGGACGTGACCTCTGCGCTTATGCTGCTTCTGGTATTATGTCCGACCATGAATGTACAACGATTGAAGAGGCACGCCAACGTCTCCGTTTGGGTATGTGGCTGATGATCCGAGAGGGGTCTGCTGCTCAAAATCTGGATGTGCTTTTGCCACTTGTAACAGAACTGCACCCGCCACGTGTCTTTTTTGTAACTGATGATCGCGACCCACTTGACCTGACTACGCGTGGGCATATGGACTCAATGGTACGTCGTGCTATCGAATTGGGGCTAGACCCGGTTGAAGCTATTCGTCTTGCTTCCTATAATACCGCACAATATTTCCGTTTATATCAACGTGGAGCGGTTGCGCCCGGTTTTGTGGCTGACCTTGTAGTGCTAGATGACTTGAACACTTTCAAGGTCGAATCTGTCTATAAAGATGGGATGCTGGTCGCCCAAGACGGAAAACTGCTTGTTGATATTCCCACGGCGGCTGTCACGGGCATTGAAGCCGATGTCGCAATGCATGAAATAAAGGTAACGGAGACAGTGCATATTGGGCCACTCACTGAACGAGATATACGTATTGTAAGCAAAGCAGGACTTGTCGAGGTGATCGGCATTGAAAAAGGGCAGATCACGACAGCGCATCTTCAAGAAGAGGCACTCATTCGTGACGGAGAGCTTGTTGCCGACCCGAATCGTGATCTCCTGAAACTGGTGGTTGTTGAACGGCATCATGCCAGTGGACGAGTTGGACTTGGATTTGTGAAAGGGTTTGGTCTAGGAAAAGGGGCTATTGCTTCAAGTGTAGCGCATGATGCCCATAACCTGGTGATCGCGGGTGCAAGTGATAGCGATATTGTGCAGGCAGCATACGTGTTACAAGAGATGGGTGGTGGTTTTGCCTGCGTGGTAGATGGCGACGTGCGAGCACGCGTGCCACTACCACTCGGTGGCCTCATTTCGCCACTTCCTGTCAACGAATTAGTACAACAGTTGCGACATCTGGATGAGGTGGCTGCAGAACTCGGATGTACATTAGAGCATCCTTGTATGACGTTGAGCTTTCTCTCGTTATCGGTTATTCCTTCGCTGAAATTGACGGATCAGGGGCTGGTTGACGTAGAAACGTTTACCGTAGTCCCACTACAAAGGTAAAGAATTTTCATGTTGCGTAATCTTGCTGACTATCATTGGGCCGAGCATATTGACGATGCATTATTGTTGATGGCACGTCTCGATGTGAAGACTGTCCCCCTCGCCGGTGGGACATACCTCCTGGGGCTAGAGGACGACAGTATCGAAGCAGTTGTGGACCTGCGTGAGCTAGACCTGGCCTATATTTCTGAGGACACGCGTGGTATACATATTGGATCAATGACGACGTTACAAAATCTAGTTGATGCGCCTCTTCTTAGTAGCTTCGCGTCGGGCTTGCTATCGCGTGCAGCACGCGCCTCATCCTCATCCCGTCTCATTCGTAATAGTGCGACACTTGGTGGTACGCTTGGAGCTGGTGCTGTATCACAGGCCGATCTATTAACCGCACTTTCGGTGCTAGAGGCGCAGGTTGTGGTCCGTTCAGGGTCGAAAACATCCGTTAATTTGAGTGGTGGCACGACAGAACGACCAGGGTTAGCTCTCGCAGGTGTTGTCTATAGAGGAAAGCAGGAGCGACGTATCGCGTGTGATGATGTCACGCGAGAGCGACGACCTGATGAACTCATTGTTGAAGTAATAATTCCTTCATCAAATACAAATTATGGGACTGGCTTCGCACGTATCGGACGTACACCGACAGATATAGCCCTGCTGAACGTTGCTGCGTTAGTAGAGATCGAGCAGGACATGTATCGGCGTGTGCGTCTTGTATTTGGTGGCGTCAACATGGAGCCGATACGCGTGTTAGCTGTTGAGCATCTCCTTGAAGGACAACACATTGATGATAGCCGTAAACTCCTTAACTCGGTACAAACAGGCATTGCCGATTTTCATCCACCAACGAATGAACGCGTGAGTGGTGGCTATCGTCGGGTAAGCAGTGTGAAGCTTGCCCAGCATGCGATTGAAGAGGCACTCTATTTCGCACGCAGGCAAGAAGCGAGTACAATTCAGCCTGGTGCAAGAAGAGAAGGTAGATAACAATGGAACTTGAACTACGTATAAATGGAGTGGTAGAGAGTCTGGACGTTGCCCCTGGTGAGTCACTGGTAACTTTGCTGCGCCGCAATGGCTATACAGGCGTCAAAAAGGGATGTGAAACGGGCGAATGTGGGGCTTGCACTGTGCTGGTTGATGGTGTACCAAGACCAAGTTGTGTTATGCTCGCAGCGCAAGCTGGCGGTTGTACGCTTACAACTATTGAAGGGCTGGGTGCAACAAATAACTTGCATTTTGTTCAACAAGCGTTTATCGACATGGGAGCCGTAGGATGCGGTTTTTGTACCCCTGGCATGGTTCTGTCTGCCTCTGCGTTACTCAATCACACACCAAACCCAACAGAAGATGATGTACGTGATGCGCTCTCTGGTAATCTCTGCCGTTGTCTAGGATATACAAAACCTGTACAGGCGGTGCTTCGAGCTGCGGCTGTCCTGCGTGGCGAGGTATCACCAGAATATAGGGGTAGCAGTGGCAATGATTTAAGCAGTATAAGTATCACTGGAAAACAACGTGTTCTTGTTGGAAATGGACTGAATGATGCTACTGGAAAGCAACGAGTAGCACAGTCGTCTGTCCCTTTGGCTACATTTTCAAATGCCTCATTCGGTGTTGTCGGGAAATCAGTTCACGCAATTGATGCTGGGAAGCTTGTGACAGGTCGCTCAGCCTTTACCGCCGATACAACCGTTAAGGGCATGCTCTACGCAGCTGTCCTTCCAAGTCCGCACGCACATGCTATTATCCGTAGCATCGATACATCCCAGGCAAGAGCATTACCAGGCGTTCACGCTGTGCTTACCTATGAAGATGTGCAACGTGTTCCGTATGCGAGTTGTGGTACATCCAACCTACAGGATCGTTATAGTCTCGACTACACGGTGCGCTATGTTGGTGATCGTGTTGCTGCTGTCGCAGCAGAGACAGCCGAACTTGCACAACAAGCACTGGAAAATATCACCGTTGAATATGATGTCCTACCTGCGCTCTTCGATCCTCGTCAGACCTTAGAAGCCAATGTTGTTCGCATTCACTCAGAGTCGGAGTCGCGTAATATCTATGCTGCTGAACGCAATATCGCGGCACGGACACGTACCGAAACAGGCAATGTAGAGCGAGGCTTTGCGGAGTCAGATATTGTCATTGAGGGTGAATACCTCGTTTCTATGGCAGTGCAGACTGCACTTGAAACCCGTGCCGTAACTACATACTTTGATGAAGACGATTACCTTGTAGTGCGTAGCAATGCCTACTCACCTCATCTTGTACAACGTGTGGTAGCATCGATACTTGGTATCGCAGAACATCGTGTGCGTGTTGAACAACCAACGCTAGGGAGTGGACCAGGAGCACAACAAGGCATTATTCTTGAAGATATTTGTGCGTTGTTGACGCAAGCAACAAGGAGACCTGTGCAACTTGCCTATTCACGCGCCGAAGAGTTACAGGAGAGCCAAGCATACCCTCAACAGATTGTGCGTATGAAAACGGGTGTGAGGCGTGATGGTACTATCATTGCAAATCAGATGGTTGTACTTGTGAGCACAGGTGCATACGGTACCTATAATACATACCCGACTGTATCCACTTCAACGTCTGATACTAATGGTATATTAGGTCTCTATCCCTGTACACATACGCGTTTTGTGACGGAGGTTCTCTACACAAATCATCCACCGGCAATGAATACTCCCGGTGCTGATGCTGAGTTTTTCGCGCTTGAATCTCACGTTGATGAGATTGCGCAACGCCTTGACATGGATGCCATTGCGCTACGTCGTAAGAATTGGGCCAAGCCAGAACGTATCGAAGATGGAGGGCATAACGAGAGAGGGAGCCTAACGGAATGCATGCAGGTTGTTGAGACAAAAATATCATGGAACGGGAAGCGTGGGCGGACATGGAATAGTCGCCTCCACCGTGGTGTTGGAGTAGCACTAACCAATTTTGGCAATGCAATGAGTAGTATTGAAAGCAGTGGAGCGGTTGTCAAGTTGAATGGCGATGGTTCATTTGACGTTTTTGTGAGTGTTGCCGATTCCACCATTAAAACTATACTCGCACAGATTACCGCAGAGGTATTGAGCGTGTCAGTGGAAGATATTCTCTTGCACACCTCTGGAACCGATAGCATACCATTTGCTACAACAACCAATGTTGCCTCTACACTTTACAATGCTAGTGTTGCTCTACGACAAGCGGCAGAGCAGGTGCGGGAACAAGTGTTTGTCATTGCAGGACGCATACTTAACGTTAAGCCAGAGACTCTGACGATGCAAGAGGGCGTAATGACGCCCTCGCCACTCAACGGACAAACATTGACAATTGCACAAGTCGCATCACATCTGCTTGCAAGCGAGGGCAGGCAGATTATCGGAAATGCGTCATGGAAAGAGACGAATGCTCCTATTGCGTTCGCGGCGCTGGGGGCAGAGGTCGAGATTGACACAGAGACAGGAGCGGTGCGTGTTGTGAAGCTTGTTTCCGCAATTGATGCTGGCTATTCTATCAATCCCTTGCTCACTGAGGGACAGGTGCAAGGAAGCATGACACAGGGCCTTGGTGCTGCTATAAGTGAAGAAGTGTTGTACAACTCGCAAGGACAACTCCTTACGACAACGCTTAGCGACTACCATATCTGTAATTCGGTAGAGATGCCAGAGATGCAGGTCTTCTTGATACAAAGCGAAACCCCCACTGCGGACAATTTCGGTGCAATATCTGTTGTTGAAGTCGCACGAAATGGTGTAGCACCTGCAATTGCTAATGCAGTAGCTGATGCGCTCGGTTTTCGTATGCGTCAAATTCCGTTTACACCTGAACGACTTTTACGCGCTATTCATGCACAGAACGTGAAACGGTAATTTCACTGTCCATGGCTATTCTCTTTTATTTCGCGGGCTTGTGAGGGGCACTTACATTTTTGAAGATGCTGCGATAGTGCGAGACGTGAAACAATTTACCCGTGAGTACATCGCGTTCGCCAATGCTGATGAGGCGAAAGAGGGCAACTGCGAGTAATCCACCAAGCGGCGGTGCTACACAGTAGAGCCATTGTGAGGTCCAGAGCCATGTGATGAGCGCGGGGCCAATACTTCGAGCTGGGTTGAGGCTCGTACCAGAGATAGGAGCCTCTAACCATACCATCGTGGCTACCAAAAACCAGTTCATTAGTGGCGTCCAGCGCATAAGACGATGACTACTAACAAATAGAAAGATCAGTAAGACAAGCAAACAGGTCAAACCTGTCTCGGCTAGAAAGACAAGCCAGAGAGGATAGCCTGCACCCGGAAGAGTCATACCATTGTTGACACTATGAGCGTAGTTTCCCCACACAAACACGAGTAGTAGCTCTCCAACAATTGCACCAAGGAACTGGGCGAGAATGTAGCCAATCAGGTCTATATGTTTCATCTTGCCCTGTGCCCAAAATGCGAGCGAGACAGAAGGATTAATATGCGCCCCACTCAACTTCCCAAAAGGCGAGATGGCGACGAGCGATCCACTACCGGCAAAGATCAATCCTGTAATGAGTCGTCGTAAACTCGCACTTGGTATCAAGCTAGAAGGTGGTAAGCTTTTCCCAAAATCAAAGACAACCGCGCTCAATCCGACAAAGACCAGGAATGCAGTTCCAAGCAACTCAGCACCATATTCTGACCAATGTAATTGTTTACGCAATTTCTCATACCTACTTTGTAACATGCTTACTTTTCCTTCTCGCTACCTTTTACACATAGATACGAACTAGTAATCCTTTGTAATGGCCCATTCGTGTCTATGCACACCGCATCTATTTATTGTTTGAACTCATCCATGACCTGAATCATGTCCTCTTGCGCAACACCTTGATCTGCTTGCACATTTTGCACAGCCCAATGTGATATATCGCCTTCACGCCAGAAACGTATGTCGAGCGTACAAGTGCCAATACGGAGCCTCTGAATAGTGATATCCTGCAACCAGTCCGGTAGTGTAGGTTGCACATACAATCTCTTGTGAGGTGCGTCCGCGCGTAGACCAAGAATAGTGCGGAGCATGTGGAAGATACTGCCTGTTGCCCATGCTTGCGGAATGTTTGCTCCTGCAGGATACAGGATGGGAAAATCGAAATCACCTTCACGTTGTACACCTGCGAAGACCTCTGGTGGTCGATAGCCATCAAAGCGTTCGATAGCGTCGAATATGCCGCGAACTACCTTATTGGCTTCGTTTGCCAATCCATAGCGTTTAAAGCCAGCCGCGATGATGCCATTATCTTGCGGCCAGATAGAGCCGCGTTGGTAGGCAAATGGATCATAGGCGGGATTATTAGCAGAGAGCGTGCGAATACCCCAGCCACTCCACATGTCTTCCTGCAAGAGTCGCTTCACGGTGCGTTCGGCTTTCTCCGCGTCAACTATACCACTCCATAAGCATTGTCCAGCATTTGAGGCAATTGAAGTAATCTGTTTTTTGTCGGGATCGAGACCGTAGGCAAAGCACTCTTCACTCTCCATCCAAAAGCGTTCATTAAAGGCACGTTTTAAGCGCTCGGCTTGTTGTAACACTGTTTGAGCACGAGCCTCGTCACCCAACGCCTGGAAGGCTTCTGCCATACGCATTTTCGCGTCGTATACGTACCCTTGTAGTTCACAGAGACTTTTTGGCTGTTTCACCTGACTACCATCTGCATAGACCACTGCATCACCAGCATCCTTCCAACCCATATTTTCATAATGGTAGGGCGAGAAACTTTTGTATTCCTGAAAGCCGTCACCGTCCAAATCACCATACGTATCAATCCACTCAAGGCACTTTTCGGCGGTATCACGATATTCTTTGAGCAGTTCAACGTCGCCTGTCCATCTATAGGCTTCTGACAGGACGATTAAGTACAGAATGCTTGCATCAGCCGTTCCATAAAAGGGTGTGAAGGGAACTTTGTGGAAGTGTGCCAATTCGCCAAAACGGATCTCATGCATAATCTTGCCAGGTTGAGCCTCGCGCCAGTCGTCCCGTTGAGTTGCCTGATATTCTGCGAGACGTTTGAGTGCCCCGCGTGCAAAGCCCGCTGAGACTGCCATATTCTGATAAGAAACCGTCAAACTATCACGTCCAAAGAGTGTTACAAACCAGGGAACACCGGCTGCGGGTACCCACGCTTCATCCGATACATCCATATCGTAGATGCGTAAGGCTCCCATATCCTCAACCGCTTGCCGATACATTCTGTAGACAGTGTTGTTCGAGGTCGTTATAGCGGTACAACGCGCTTGCCATCGAGCCTGCCGCTCATCAAAGTCGCTACGTGGCTCTTGCCCTTTTGAAGGTACTGCTCCAGCTGATGCTGTTCCCTGACGGTTCTGGCTGCATGTGCTAGATGCAGGTTGTTTCACCTCTTGCCCATGCTCCAGCACCATTTCGCAGCAGGTATGCCAGTGCTGATTGGGCTCTAGCTCTATTTCAAAAAAGATACGTCCATTCGCATAACCAACAGGAACATCACTCGTAATGCGATAGGCAAATGCACGATGGAAGTCTTGATTATCGTAGGTAGTGCGTAATTGTTGAGCTTGAGCATTCCACTCAGTGTACTGCTTACCACGCTGAATAATGTGTTTTGACTTTACTTCAAACAGGTCAGCAAAATCTGAGCGCATGCCTAACTCTACTAGAAATGTTGTCTTTTTGCCTGTATAATTGACAATATCGATATCCTCATGAATACCCTCGCTGACAATACGGTTGATAGTGATCCGCATGGTTTGCTCTGGAATCGTTTCTTGCTCTGTCTCAAAGGCTGGATTCGTCAGATGAAATCGTGCAGCATAAAAGCTAAGCTGGCTTGAATTCACTACTGCCAGTGGCAAGCGGTTGATATAGAGACGGTAAAAACTGACGAAGCGGGTGTCTAATGCATATATGCCTTGATCGGTGGCTGCTTGAATCTCCCCGCTTTGTGTCGTGACCATGAAGGTACGTCCCTGACTAATGGTGATTGTCGGTGGGCCAACATTAATTTCAATGGGCATTGTTGTCTCCTTTCCTATAAATGTTACCACGTCTTTTCGCAAAAGAAACAAAGGAAGGTATGTTTTCGTATACATATTTAGCTCTCACCATTTCCTCGTGTCAAATACCAAGAACAGGAGAAGCATTATGAGCGAAACAACCAATAATACTCCCGCGAACCAGTGGAGTGAAGGTGACTCGGAGACATTCCTTGATCTAGGTGAAATCTTTGTTCCAATGCGTGCAGAGCAAACAGAGGCACTGCTGCAACTCATCCCTGCTCGCACTAACGAGGTATTTACGATTGTCGAGCTAGCGGCGGGTGAGGGTATCCTGGCGCGAGCTATTTTAGAGCGCTTCCCTGCTTGTCACTATATCGCACTCGACGGCTCGGCAAGAATGCGTGAACGGATGGCACACACCTTGTCTGCTTTTCGTGATCGTCTCACCATCCTTCCTTTTCTTTTAGAGGAGCACTCATGGCGTACTGCCCTCCCTTCACCGCTACGCTGTGTTGTATCGTCGCTTTGTGTCCACCACCTGCCTGACGCAGAGAAACAGACACTCTTTAGTGATATGGCTCAACGACTTGAACCGGATGGGGCATTATTGCTTGCTGATATTATCAAACCTGCAACAGCACGTGTTGCCACTCTTTTTGCTCTACAATACGACGCTATTGTACAGGCACAAAGTATCACTATACGCGGCGATTTGAGTGCGTATGAACAATACCAACAATTGGAATGGAACTATTTTACCTATGACTATAATGACCCTGCGTCGTATGACAAACCATCGTTACTCAGCGATCAGCTACGCTGGCTACGTGAAGCTGGCTTTGCACATGCCGATTGCTTTTGGTTACAGGCAGGCCATGCAATCTATGGAGGGTACAAAGAGATACGTTCATAAATTCTATGATATCTCTTGTCGCAGATGTTTAATAAAATTCATGATATACGCTTTTTTGTGACTAGTGTACTTTACACTTCTCTGGTATACTAGGCTGTAGTAAGGTTAATTTGTACGAGGAGTCGCCAATGGCTCGCCGCTTTCACTCACGAAGTACATCAGAGGAAAATCTACGGATTGTCTTCCGCTTAATACCCTGGAAACTGTTATTACTTATTCCTGTGCTTGGTGTGCTCGCAATACCAGCATATCTTTTTGCGTCAAATGTAGGCAAAAATGTTATTCCAAGCGCAACCCAGTTTTTCTATGGACTTTCCGGACCACCAACGCCACCTGCTCCAACACCACAACCTGCTTTTCCAACAACACTACCCCAGGCTGGCTCTCTTCTCTATACTGTGCAAGTCGGTGATTCGTGTGATAGTATCCTTGCTTATCAAATGCATATGACGAATGCTGGACAAGTGTTTAGTGACGTGAATCCCACTACGGTAAAAGCGTTGAATGCCTCACTTGGTCAGGACTGCCACGCACTTCAACCAGGAATGGTACTTCCATTATCACCCCAATATCCCCTGGTTGCTTTTGGTGGTGTCGTACTAAAAATTAACGCAACATCGCCCCAGCAGGTTCTACCTACGCCACTCATCAAAACCTCTAATCAGCAGTTACCTGCCGATTGCACAGATGGTTGTATCTTAACAGTCCGGCTTGCTCCGCATGTGCAGGTGCAACTGTTGGTGCAGACGTCACTGGTTATCAAGGTTGGTTCTTGGGTGTGGACGCAGGCAATGCTTGCACGCAAGAACGTACAAAGCTTCCCGAACTATCCCTATGCCGATCCAACAGCATCACTTGACGGCATGTCGTTGCGTGCCTGTGATTTTCAGGTTGATGACATTCACGACGATAACTCCCTCTCCTGCGACCAACTTGTGCCCAATTCGATAGACAACGACGGAGGTTCCTGGCTCCTAAGTGTCGTCGGAGCGGGAGCACTCGACCACTGGCACTATGGTATTCATCAACCAGTGGGAACGCGTGTCTTGCTCTGGCTCTCCAATGAGAATGGTGTGCTAAAATTTCACAAAGGCAATCCACTTTACAAGTACGATGATGCTTCACATGTGTACGTGAAGGCATAAGCGGCCAGAAACGTATACCGGAAAATAATAGACTGTGATATGTTGCATCCTTTTGGATATTTCTTCGTCTACATCCATATATGCTTGTGATAAGGAGAAAACACAATGGCTGTTACGTCAGAGCAAGCATGGGATGTATTTCATCTCCAAATGAAGCACTTCATTTTCAAATATACACGTGATGAGTCGATGACAGAGGATATCTTGCAAGATGTCTTTCTCAAAATGCATTTGCACCTTGCAGAGCTGAAGGAGGATCAGAAACTTCAATCCTGGCTCTATCAAATTGCCCGTAACACGATGTACGATTACGTTCGTCGTCAGAAGAGTACACTATCATTGACAAAAGCCTTCGATTTACCAGAAGAACCTGCACAAGAGGACGTAGAACAAACGTTGCTACCTTGCATCAAAGAAATGGTTGACAATTTGCCAACATTGTATCGAGAGGCGATTATGTTGACGGAATATCATGGACTCACACAAAAAGAGTTGGCAGAGCATCTGCATCTTTCTCTTTCAGGCGCGAAATCGAGAGTGCAACGAGCAAGAGCGAAGCTAAAGCATGCGCTTCTTGAGTGTTGTCATTTTGTGTTTGACCGTCGTGGAAAAATCATCGACTATCATCGCAGGGATAGTTGTTGCGTAGCGTGTGCTTGTCGCTCATGAGAATGCATCAAAAATTCAGTGTGTTCGCAATGATGGAAGCGTTACTCAGAGCATAAAAATTTCTTGCGTCTTTTTCAATCGCTCTCAGTCTTTATACATAGAAGAAATAAGGATGAAGAATCCTCCTCATTATTAGATGCAAGAAGGATAGCATAATGACGACAAAACCGACGAATGACGAACAATTACGCACGTTTGTACAAGAGCGATATACACAGAGTGTTAAGCAGGTAAACGTAGGGCAAGCGACAACAGCACAAAGCGGGTGTTGTAGTAGTGATTGTTGTTCTGCACCAACGACAGGAAGTAGTGACCCAATTACAAGCAATCTTTACGAAGATGCAGAGCTACATGGGCTACCTATTGCTGCTGTACTTGCCTCGCGTGGTTGCGGCAATCCGACGGCCATTGCGGAACTGCATGCAGGTGAAAAAGTGCTTGACTTAGGTAGTGGTGGTGGCATTGATGTACTACTTTCAGCACGCCGTGTAGGTCCAACTGGATTCGCATACGGTCTTGACATGACTGATGCTATGCTTGAGGTAGCAGAACGTAACCACATCGAGTCAGGACTCGAAAATGTCAAGTTTCTCAAGGGTATTATAGAGGCTATTCCATTGGCTGAGCAGAGCGTAGATGTAATTATCTCTAATTGCGTCATTAACCTTTCAGCAGACAAAGGGCAAGTCTTGCGCGAGGCATATCGTGTGCTCACTCCAGGAGGACGTTTTGCTGTATCGGATATTGTGATACAAGGTCAACTGCCAACCATTATACAAAAAGACATGGAGGCATGGGCAGGTTGTATCGCAGGTGCGTTGGAGGAAGAGACATACAAACGCATACTGGCAGAAGTTGGGTTTGCCGACATCGAGATCGAAGTAACACGCCGCTATGACTTGCAAGATGTAGCGGATAGTGGAGCAAGTGCTTCCATTGCTGCACTCTCCCAAACTGAGCGAGACGCGCTGGATGGAAAATTTGTAAGCGCAATTATTCGTGCTCGCAAACCTGCTAAAGCGTAAAGCTACAAGCCTCTTAAATTTCGACCACTACTTATATTGTAGGTAGTGGTCGATTTTAATAATTAGCTACTCAACTACATTCATACAGAAAGTATTATTCATCGTGATATCAAGCCGTCTAAGGTGCCGACTTTAGCTAGTACATAAGTCCCACATCTTCAATCAGCACCTTAAGTAGTGTTCGATAAAGCATATTCTGTCTCGATTTGTTAGTTCTTAGGGCATTATAGATCAACTAGCATAATATACATGTATATATTTATATTTGACAAGCGCATTTTTTATAGTACACTTTATATGGGAAAAGGAATTCAATTATGTATTTTCTCTTTAATATTAAATGCTCTTTCAGGCCAAATGTCCTTATAATTTCTATTGTCCAATTATTCGGGAGATATCTCATTTCTGCATATCTATGAAGTGACACATTGTTTATCAGGAGAATTATATTGATGAAAAGATTTTCTATGTCAAAATGGAGCCTCGCTGTTACGAGTGCAGTGCTGATACTACTATCTTGTGCTATCATTTTATCGCCGCCTGCGAGCTTACAGGTTCATGCACATATTGATGCGACCCAACCTCCTCTTGGAACTGCTAGCAATTTCGCGGTACTTGGTGGAAGTACAGTCACCAATACTGGTTCGACTGTGGTGAATGGTGATCTTGGAGTGAGCCCAGGGACTGCCGTGACGGGGTTTCCGCCTGGAAGCGTAATTGGGACGACACATGCTGCCGATGCGGTTGCATCGCAAGCGCAGAATGATGTGACGGCCGCGTACGGCAATGCTGCTGGACAATCCTGCGGTGTTAATTTGACGGGCAAGGATCTGGGCAGCCAACCCTCCCTCACGCCAGGAGTGTACTGTTTCAATTCCTCTGCTCAATTGACCGGACAACTCACTCTCAACGGTCAAGGGAACACCGCGAGTGTCTTTATATTCCAGATAGGGAGTACTCTCACCACGGCGAGCAATGCCAGTGTGTTACCGATTAATGGTGCTCAAGCGTGCAATATCTTCTGGCAGGTGGGCAGTTCTGCGACTGCGGGAACGAACACCAGCTTTACAGGAAACATCCTGGCACTCACCTCCATCACCTTCAAGACAGGTGCCGTATCCAATGGTAGCCTATATGCCCGCACTGGCGCCGTGACATTAGACACCAACACGATTACTCGATCTCCGTGCGCTAGTGGGATCACAACGACCCCTACAGGAACCCCCACAGGAACCCCTACAGGAACCCCCACAGGAACCCCTACAGGAACCCCCACAGGAACCCCTACAGGAACCCCTACAGGAACCCCTACAGGAACCCCTACAGGAACCCCCACGGGAACCCCTACAGGAACCCCTACAGGAACCCCTACAGGAACCCCCACGGGAACCCCTACAGGAACCCCAACGTATCCTGGCATGCCACCGACGGGAAGCGACCCCGGTGGATCAGTCGCGTTCTGTCAATCAATCCCCGTTGAAATTGGCAACCGTGTCTAGCTGAATACCAATGGAAATGGTATCCTGGGCCTTTTGGTAGTTGCTAACCAGGATACCAGCACCCACAACGCAGACTCCAAAGGAGTTTTGCCCAGCCAGAACGATCATACCTTTGACTTTGGGTTTTCCTTACTTCCTTATCAACGTGAGTTCTGTTTAAGGGAAGTCGATCAAGCAGCCAGAAGAGCGCGTTCATCGAGATGCAGACCCGGTTTTTTGCCCTGATGGCTGTAGGCAAGGAGCCCAGCGATCAAATGCACCACAAAATT
>JAABUZ0100002212.1_pt1 | contig 33083 bp, 26 predicted proteins | sample 5562091 | NCBI WGS metagenome assembly JAABUZ01 (sample SAMN12813069, study PRJNA571459) | rock metagenome | isolation source: Antarctica rocks | place: Antarctica: Victoria Land, Linnaeus Terrace sud | collected 2015-12-21
GCCCGACGGACGTCAGCTCAGCCGTGAGATGCTGCGCCTTGACCGGGCCCGGTCCACCATCACCAACCACCGGGAGCTGCGCACTCGCACGCATGGCCAACAGCGCCACACCGAAGGCAAGCACCATCATCTCGAATCTATGGATCTTCATCTGACCGAATTGTAGGCCGCTCGCACCGTGTGTGTCAGGAACTGCCGCGGGTCAGGTCATCTGGCATTGCGATGCTCCACCATGATGCACCGGTCCATCACCACGCGAATCCCAGCCGCCTCGGCACGTGCTGCGGCCTCACGATGCACGATACCCTGCTGCACCCATAGGTTCGCGAGCCCCAGTGTAAGCATCTCGTCCACAATCGCGGGGATAAAGCTTGGCAGCCGAAAGACATTCACGACATCCGGCTTGGTTGGCAGCTCACGTAACGAGCCGTAGCTACGCTCCCCCAGTACCGACTCCAGGGCAGGATTGACCGGGTACACCGTATACCCTTGGCTCTGCATGTAAGCCGAAACGTAATGGCTCGGCCTGTCAGGCCTAGCAGAAAGCCCGATCACCGCAAGGCTCCGCGGAGTTCCGGCACCCTCGCCAAACAGCATCTCCCGAATGACATTCGCTTCATTCATCCCAAACCCCTAGCTGTGCCAGACGCCCAGCAATCGCCGCAGCACAATCATCTCTCCAAGGTGGTACGCCGTATGATCGGCAATCAGCAGCGCCTCGCGCAGCAGGTTCTGCCCGTCACCCCACCGGAACGCTTTCGTCAGATCAGCCTCCGGCCGCGTGAGGAGCCCTTCAAACGCCTCGCGATCGCTCCGAATCGCCGCCGCCGTCTGCTCCCATGCACCCGCGCTCGGTGGCTCGGCAGACTTAGGCCAGTAATCCTTCGGCCATTCGAGCGGATGATACCCGCCCGTTGGCGGCGCGCTGAAGTTCAGGATGTCCCGCTGCGCGATCCGCAGATGCTCCAGCAACTGCCACGCCGAGTACGGCAGCCGTTCCTGCACTCTGCCTCGAAGCTCGGCGGGAAAGTCCTTGATCACGGCTTCAAAGTCCGCGTGCGCCTGCCCGCCCCGCAGCAACGCAACCAGTTGTTTTCGCAGCTCTCCGGAATCCACCGGCGGCGGCGTCACGCTGCCACTCTCTTTCATCGTGCCCCCTTGCCATCCACCCAACATTGGATGCATTGAGATCAACCCGCGGCTCTCAGGCGATGTCGTCGTCATCCATAACAGCAGCAGGCACGCCACCCTCGCGGCGCAGCCGAAGATAGCCGCGGATGAAAGGATCAAGATCTCCGTCTAGCACGCGATCCACATCACCCACCTCGACTCGCGTCCTCAGATCCTTCGCCATCCGGTAAGGCTGCAGCACATACGACCGGATCTGCGATCCAAACCCAATATCAAGTTTCGAATCCTCCAGCTTCTTCGTCACTGCTTTCTTCTTATCGAGCTCGTGCTCGTACAGCCGCGATCGCAGCATTTTCATCGCGCGCTCTTTATTCTTATGCTGCGAGCGCTCGTTCTGGCATCCAGCCACCAGCCCCGTAGGAAGATGCGTGATCCGCACCGCCGAGTCCGTCGTATTCACATGCTGCCCGCCCTTGCCGCCGGACCGGTACGTGTCGATACGCAGATCATCGGGCTTGATGTCGATCACGATCGTGTCATCGATCTCCGGCGACACAAACACACTCGCAAACGAGGTATGCCTTCGCTTCGCTGAATCGAACGGCGAGATCCGTACTAACCGGTGCACGCCCGTCTCCCCTGACAGCAGACCAAACGCAAACTCGCCCGAGATGGTAAACGTCGCCGACTTGATCCCCGCCTCATCGCCGTCCTGGATCTCGTTCAGTTCCACCTTGAAGCCCTGCCGCTCCGCCCATCGAAGGTACATCCGCATCAGCATCTCGGCCCAGTCCTGGCTTTCCGTTCCGCCTGCCCCCGGGTGCACCACCACAATCGCGTTCAACAGATCGGTGTCACCCGAAAGCATCGTCTTGCTTTCCAGCTTCTCCGAGTAGTCCACCAGCCCCTTGATCTCACGATCGAGATCGGCGTTCACGTTCTCGCCTTCGCGAGCGAGATCGAAGTATGCCTCAATGTCATCGCACCTGCGGCCGAGCTCCGCATCGTCCGCCAGCAACGTGTCTAGTCGCTTGCGTTCTCGCATTAACGGCTGCGATCTCGCCGCATCCGCCCACACCGTCGGGTCCGCGATTTTCTCTTCAATAACCGCTAACTCACGCTTCAGACGAGCGGAGTCAAAGATACTCCCGCAGTTCGCGAACCTTCTCGCGAACCGGGGAGTAGGCGTACTCAAGATCGGTCAACATACTCCGTTATTCTAGTGCATCCTCACCGGAGACCTGCGCCACAGGCTCCACCCTAGCGCAGCCGCGGTCACCACTGCACACAGGTACGCAAACAGATCCCCGTGCTTCGCATAGAACGTCAGATCGTGCTCATACCCGAAGCGCACCTGGATCGCCGTCCGCAGATGCCGCGGCGCAGAAGCTACAACGCGTCCGAACGGATCGATCGCCGCTGTCACCCCCGTATTGGTCGCCCGCAGCACCCACCGATGGTTCTCGATCGCCCGCATTCTCACCATGTTCAGGTGCTGCCACGGAGCGCTCGTGTCGCCGTACCATCCATCATTTGAGATGTTCACCAGAACCTCTGCCCCACCAGTCACAAACTGCCTCACCTCATTAGCAAAGATCGACTCGTAGCAGATAAACACGCCATACCGGTGCCCCGCTGCGGCGAACACAACCCGCTCCCGGCCCGGCTCAAAGGTCCCGACCTGATCGAGCAAACTGCCGGCAAAGAACAACAGTCGCTTGAACGGCACATACTCTCCGAACGGCACGAGGTGCATCTTGTCATACCGTCCCGCGAAACGCCCATCCGGTCCCACCAGCGACGCCGCATTTCTCAGCTCGTACCCACGCTTATTCGCCGCATCCGCACTCCGCTCAAAAGCCGTATTCCCCACGATAATCGGCACGCCAGCAGATCGCGCCAGTGCCGACATCCCCGCCCGGAACTGTTCGTCTTGCTCCTCAAACGGCGCTGGAGACTCCGGCCAAACGAGCAGGTCGGACGGCACAGGCGCATTTCCGTGCAACACCGTTACCACCAGCGGCGTTCCCGCCATCTCCGGGATTCCCCGCAAGATCCCGCGAGCCGGAGCCAAGGACAAACGCGAAAAGCTATTCAGCAGCTGGTGCGCGTTCTCCTGCGGCCCGGTATTGACAGCACCCACCTCCAGGTTTTCCTGCACCAAAGTCGCCCTCGCCGAAGGAGCCGCTACCTCCGGGTGAGGCACCCGTCTTAGTCCAAAGACGTAAGTCACTACGATCAATACGCCCGCAACCGTCAGCAGAGGTCGTGTAAACCGCCGCTGCTTCAGAGAGAGACGAATGAGCCAGAGCGCATTCACCTCCGCGATAACAAACGACAACCCATACGCTCCCGTGTACGGAGCCAGCCGTGTCAGTAAAGGGTTGTCCACCTGCGCCACTCCCAAAAGATCCCACGGCAGCCCCGTGATCCTCGCCCGAGCCAACTCCACCGCGACCCAAACGAACGGAGCCAGGAACAGCGCACCCTGCCGTCCCGCACGCGACCTTCGAATCGCCACCAGAACCGCTCCAAAAACTGCGTGGTAAAGCCCTAGATATAGGCAGAAGAGAACAAGGATCCCACTCGACACAGGCCTTGGGAGCCCTCCATATAGGTACATCGTTGGATAAATCCAATAGCAGTTACCCAGATACCAGATGATTCCCGAAAGGTAGGCGAGCATCGTCCCCTGACCAACCGACTGCTCTTGCCCATGCTCCCCGTCGCCAAGCAGCACATCGAGTAAAGGAAGCAGAGCCACCCAGCAGAAAGCCGTGCGCCACAAGGGCACCGGCCCGGCAAGAGGAAACGGAAGTACCTGAAGAATGCCTGAAAGAACAGCCATCCCCCACATCCGCGCCGGTCCATGTCGCATCGCAGCTGAAGTTTAGCATCGGCCCTTCCACGAAGCTACAATAGAGGTATGGCTCATGCCGTCCTTCTAATCTTTGCGAAGATCGTTGTGCCGCTATTCTTCTTCGGAATGGCGGGGTCGGGTCTTGTCGTGCTGGCAACCCTTGTCCGCGATCTTGGTGAAGTACGTACGAGCGACGATGAAAAGGTCACTGACCTGTAACCTATTGGTCGCGTTTAGTCTCAAATAACAGCCCGAACTCTGGAAGGTACGGTTTCAATAGGACGCACTCGCATCACGACGTCCGTTTCAACATGGGTTCTCCTACAAAACCTCTCACTGGACCTCAATCCAACCGGGTTCGCCTTGTCGTGGCGTCCTCGGTCATGCTCACCTTCATCTCCTTTTGGCGCGCCGCCGCCATCGTCCTCAACGACCTCGGCTCCTCCGCCTTCTACGCCGGAGGTATCGCCGAAGAGGCCGTAGGCAAGTCCGCACCGTGGCTCATTCTGGCGGTCGTCGCCTTCTCCTTCGCCGTACGTTCCGTCTATGTCGAGAGTTGCTCGATGTTCACCCGCGGCGGCGTCTACCGCATCGTGAAGGAGGCTCTCGGCGGCGCCTTCGCCAAGCTCAGCGTCTCCGCCCTGATGTTCGATTACGTCCTTACCGGACCCATATCGGGCGTCTCCGCCGGTCAGTACATCGTGGGCATGCTCAACGACCTCACCTCCTTCGTCGCACATCGGTACCATCCCGCGGCTTACCTCACCCCGCACCTCCGGCCCGATCTCTCCTCCGCGGCAATCGCCATTGTCATCACGCTCTACTTCTGGTGGCAGAACATCAAGGGCATCGAAGAGTCCAGCGAAAAAGCTCTCGACATCATGAAGATCACGACCGTCATGGTCGTGATGCTTCTCGCCTGGGGATCCTTTACGGTCATCCATCGTGGCGCCGCCCTGCCGCCTTTCCCGACGCCAGCCAATCTTCACTTCAGCGATAACGCGCTCGGCTTCCTCAAGGGCAGCCGCTTCGCCACCTCGCTCGGCCTCTTCGGCGTCCTTATGGCGTTCGGCCACTCCGTTCTCGCTATGAGCGGCGAAGAATCCCTTGCGCAGGTCAACCGGGAGATCGAGCATCCCAAGCTCAAGAACCTCAAACGCGCCGCTCTCGTTATCGCGGTCTACAGCTTCTTCTTTACCGGGCTTTGTTCCCTGCTTGCGGTCATGATCATTCCGGACACCGTTCGCGTCCGCGTTTATGGCGACAACCTCATCGCCGGCATGGCCATGTACATGGCCGGACCCGCTCTGGCTCGCGCCATCTTCCGGATCTTCGTCGTCATCGTCGGCTTCCTTATTCTTGGCGGCGCCGTCAACACAGCCATCGTGGGATCCACGGGCGTCCTTATGCGCGTCGCCGAAGATGGTGTTCTCACTGACTGGTTCCGACGTCCGCAAAAGAGATACGGCACCAGCTACCGCATCGTCAATCTCGTCGCCAGCATGCAACTGCTCGTGATTATCCTCACCCACGGCAATGTCATCATCATCGGCGAAGCTTACGCCTTCGGAGTTATTTGGAGTTTCACCTTCAACGCTCTTGCCATGCTTCTCCTTCGCTGGAAGTACCATGGTGAACGTAAGTCCAAGGTCCCTTTAAATATCAAGCTTGGAAAGGTAGAGATTCCTCTCGGTCTCCTCTCCGTATTCCTTGTGCTGCTCACCACCGCTGTCGTTAATCTCCTCACGAAATCCGTGGCCACGGTAAGCGGTGTTATCTTTGCCGCCGCATTTTTCGTCATCTTCACTCTCTCCGAACGCGACAACAAACGTCGTCACGACCTCACGACCCTGCAGATGAAGGAGCACTTCCAACTGGAACACCAGGACTCGGTCGGTCGCGAGGCCCTCGCTATTCGTCCTGGCGCTGTCGTCGTAACCATGCGGGATTCAGCTGCCCCCTTCGCCCTCAAATGGGCGCTCGCGCACACCGACACGGACGTGCAGGACCTCATCGTCCTCGCAGCTCGGATGATGGGCGCAGGCGGTCCCGAGTACGTCGAAGCCTCCGAGCAGCTGTTCAGCGAACATGAACAGATGCTCTTCACCAAAGCAGTTTCCGTTGCGGAAAGCTTCGGTAAGCACATCTCTCTCCTTGTCGTTCCAGCAGGTGACATCTTCGCCGCCTTGGTACAAACGGCAAACTCGCTTGAAGCTGCCGCCGTTGTGTCAGGCCTGTCTACCAAGCTCACGGCCGAAGAGCAGGCCTATCACGTCGGACAAGCGTGGGAGGCATTACCGGAGCCGAAACGCCAGTTCACCTTCTACATCATCAAGCCCGAAGGAGAGGCCCTCAGCTTCCACATCGGACCTCACGCTCCCACCATCGAGTCCGACGACGTACAACTGGTCCATCGCCTCTGGCTGCAACTACGCCGCAATCCAGAGATGCAAGACCTGCATCACAGCGATATCCTCACCTATGCCATTACTCGCTTGGCAAGTGAGTATATGCACGACAGACAATCTATCCAGAAAGGCTTGCAGCACTGCATGAGCCAAAGTCTGAAACGCGGTCTGGGCAATTCACGCGTAGACGTCATCGATGACGCCGGGCCGGGTTATGCAATCACTGCCACTCAGGAAAATTTGGCCGGAAAGATAGTAACTCCAGGCAGCCGTTCGGGCGCAGACTAACTCCTGTACGGTTGCACTGGTGAATTCCTTTCTGTATTGTCGAGAGAAATATCGGTTACCTAATAGATGACTTGCAATACTATTGAGCGATACGAACTTAGTGGAGGTAGCGCGTGGAAGTAAGCCGCATTATTGCTGAAATAGATGCTCAGATTTCTAAGCTGCAGCAGGCTCGTGAGTTGCTCTCAGGTGCCGAGAGTGCCAAGCGATCTGGTCCGGGACGACCTAAGGGCAGCAAAAATGCCACGACTACCTCCGCATCCACAGCACCGGCAGGAGCAAAAAAGCGCAAGCTGACTCCCGAGGGCCGCAAGCGCATCGCTGACGCCATGAAGCGCCGCTGGGCAGAGCGTAAAAAACCCACAACAAAGGCCTGACATCTCTGGCACGGCAAAGCGAAACGCGGTCGGGACATACTTGCTTTGTAAGTCGCGCTGCTTCGCTATCGAACCGCAATAACTTCGCGCATATTATCCTTCGCCAAGAAAAATCGAAAGCTGGCAAAAGCCTCCAGGAGCTTCTCGATCTGCCGGCTATTGTAGATATTCCGTATTGGATAGCTCCCCGCTCGCTTCATGTCTACCGTATCATCCGGCGTCAGATGGTACCGGTAGAAGGACGCGTCCGCGGAAGTTGCGGCTGTGGCGCTCTTCGAGTGAAAAAATGCCAGCAGCAGTCCCCCCGGCCGCATCGCCTGTTGCAGGTGACTCAATAGCGGAACAACAAGACTTTCCGGCAGGTAATCCAGGGTGTCCCAGAAGATCACGACGTCAAAAGTGCGGCCTAAAAAATTCAGGTTTGTTTTGAGAAACCGCTCTACATCGAATACAGGAGCTTCTCCCGGCACTGCCACAGACATCCACTCTGGCTTTGACGCATCCTCCACTAGGTTCGCCATGTAAATGCTGTGACCAAGCCCCGTGATGAAGTTGATGTTCGTTGAAGATGTCGGTCCGATGTCGAGCACGCGCAGCGACTCGTTCGTCTGTAGATGCTTTAGCAGCTCTCTCCATCCGCTTGAGTGCCGCGACATGCGATCGCTTCCACCTTCTCTACCGCCGGCAGATCGGCCACCGCCGCCGAACAGATTGCGCATCCCTGTCGCTTCCCTTCCCAACTAGGCCTTGACCTGTTGCCCTGTAGCTCGCATGGGAGCTGTGGAAGCCGCAGACGCCGTTCCGATCGATGAACCTTGCGCACCCCTCGTCAGATCTGCCCTGCCTTGTATCGTTGCGTTCTCTTCAATGGCGAGCCGCGCGGCGGAGATATCGCCCTTCAACGTTGCAGACTGCCTGAGGTCAACCGCACCCGTAGCTTGGACGTTGCCGCTGACCTGTCCGAAGATGATGACGTCGCGCGCAACAAGGTTCGCCTTGACTCGCCCGTTCGGTCCGATCGTCAACCGGCCCTCTGGAACAGTAATGGCGCCCTCAATCGTACCGTCCAGAAACAAATCCTCGCTCCCTGAGAGCTCTCCCCGAATTGTGATCGATTTACCGATAACCGTAGAGCCTTCTTCTGGCTTCATTGACACTCCTCACTCACTGCACAACCGTCGTTATGTATGACCGCTCTTGCCCGAACTATACGCAAGCGCAATCCTCGAGGCAACCGCTCCCAAAACTTTGGTCGCGTTCCGTACGTCATAACCCTGAGCGCACGCACGAGGACTTAGAAATTGAGAGCAGATTTTCTAGAGAGAGCTCGGAGCTGCATGAGACTCCGGAAGGCAGGAGCCGAGAAACTGGCTGTGCAGGCGCTCTTGTTTTTCGTGCTCCCTTCACCTCTTATCCCCGCTCATTGCGAGAAGGCCTTTGCCTCGGGCCCAAAGATCATCTCTGCCTCCGATAAGTCAGCAGCTCGCCTCAGTGCGGTGCCACGTCAATGGATCGTCGACATAGCGGCCAACGAGATCCGCGCGATCCAGCACAAGGACTCATACCTGCGGTATCGCATGCACACACTCGATCAGAAAGGAGACCGTGTGCGAGACATCGTTGAGTCTCGCGATGGAACCGTTGCTCGCCTCATCCTGAAAGACGGCAAGCCGCTCACCACAGAGGATGACAAGGCGGAGCGGGATCGTCTCTCGGAGATGATCGCCTCTCCTTCGCAGTTCAACAAGCATATCCACAATGACGCGACCGGAAAACAACTTGCAATTGATCTCATCCAGCTCATGCCCGACGCCATGCTCTACACCTACACGCCTGGTCAACCCCAACTCGAGGCCACGCGGGCCGCTCATCAACTCGTCCTCGACTATGCTCCTAACCCGAATTGGTCGCCTCCCACCACCACAGCGGAAGCACTTACCAGCCTGCGCGGCAGGATGTGGATCGATCCGAACACCCACCAGCTGATTCGTATGGACGGCGATGTCTTTCAGGGCGTCAACTTCGGCTGGGGCATGCTGGCCCACATCTACCCTGGAGGCAAATTATCCCTGAATCAGGTCAACCCCTGCGGAGATCGATGGATCTTCAACCGCTTCGTCGAAGAGGTAAGGGTCAGGGCTTTGATGCTCAGGACCCTGAATGTGAACACCACGATTGAGGCTTCAGCCTTCCAACCCCTGCCCGGCGCCACCACTTACCAAGACGCCATTCGTCTGCTGCTCGAGACCTCTGTTGCCACCAAGTGACTGAATCTCTTCGCTGCGGGCTATGCGGTCACTCGCGCCTTGGTCCTGATGCTCTCCCGGCGAACCGTAAGCGCTTCGATGCGTTCCGTGTCGATCTGAAATCCGCTACCAACACCGGTCGGCACCGTGATCTGACCTGACGGGCTCACGGTCACCTCCGGTTCAATGATGTCTCGGCTCCAGTAGCGGCTGGAGGCAGAGACATCACCGGGCAAGGAAAAGTTCGGCAGCGATGATAGCGCGATGTTGTGCGCCCGCCCAACTCCCGTCTCAAGCATCCCGCCGCACCAGACTGGCACACCGCGCTCGGCCGCAGCATTATGTACAGCGATCGCCTCGCTGAACCCACCAACCCGGCCGACTTTAATGTTGATGATTCGGCACGAATCCATCTCGATCGCGGCAAGAGCATCTCTGCGATTGCGGATCGACTCATCCAGGCAAATGGCTGTCTCAATCCTCTTCTGCAACATTGAGTGAAAGTAGAAATCATCAAACCACAGTGGCTGCTCGATCATCAGGAGACCAAACTGATCCCATCCGGCAATATGCTCGATATCCCTCATCCGGTACGCCGAGTTGGCATCGCAGCTCAGCAAAACCTCCGGCCACCGGCTCCGAACGGCCTCAAAGATCCTGTTATCCCATCCCGGCTTGCACTTCAACTTTATCCGTTGATACCCCGCGGCCAACTCTTTCTCAACCTTCTCGAGGAGCACTTCCACCGAAGACTGAATTCCGATCGACACCCCACACGGTATCGTTGATCGAGTTCCCCCAAGCAACTCCGACAGCGATACCCCAGACCTTTGCGCCGTCAAATCCCACACCGCGTTCTCAAGCGCCGCCTTCGCCATCCGATGCCCGCGCACCTGTCGAAATATCCCCGGACAATCTCCCCCACCCACGACGTCGGCTTCCAGCAGTCGCGGCGCTAGCTCCGTCTCCGTAATCATCCACGCCGTATCGATCATCTCGTCGCTGAAGTACGGATGCTCGCCCGCGACACACTCGCCCCACGCTGTAAGCCCCTCCGACTCAATCTCCACCAGCAGAATGCGTCGCCCAGTCGTCAGGCCAAAGCTCGTCTCGAACGGATATGCGAGTGGCAGGTTGATCTCGCGCAGATGGATCCCGTCTATGTGCATGGTCGTTCCTTTTTCGTCATTCTGTTCTGAGATGCGTTCCGCTAGCTCAGGACCTCAACCCGTCTCACCGGCTATCTGGCGTCCAAGCTTCGGCAGGCCCCCCGCGCTGCCCAGCAGAAAGCTGCCGTTACCGTCAGCATCGCGTTGGTACCCGATTGCAGCCAGCCCTCGTCCAAATGCCTTCTGCAATGCCTCACGCGTTCGCGTCTGCAGATCAAGAGCCATGTGCCTCTTCTCCGGATCGGCCTTCCACTCGTAAACCTCCACCGGCACCTGCACGCGATCAACAGTTTCAGGTCCCTCGACGCCCTCGGAACTCCCGTTCTCCAGTAGCTTCACGACGCGCTCCGACCGCAACCACCACTCCGCGTAGAGTCTGTCCGTAGGCAGCCCACCTTGCAGGGGCGAAGAGGACGGGCCGTAAAAGTCCGAGTGGTAGCGCCTCGCGATCGCGCCCAGCCGTGCCAGGTTCAGGTGAGCGTTTTTAATCTCCAGCGGATCGAAGGTCCACTCCATCAGGTCGAAACCCCGCTTCATCGCATCCTCTCGCTGAGCCAGCTTCAGTCGTCGTCCCAGCCCTGCATTGCGATACTCCGGCAGCACCGCCAGCATATGCGAGTGGAGATAGGCCGCCCCGTTCCGGAATCCCGGTAACCCCATCGCGAAGCCGACCATCGCGTCACCGTCAAACGCCCCCAGTACCTGCCCACCAATCCGCTGCGCCACCAGGAAGACACGCCGTGGGATCACGTCTCCATCGGAGTATCCCCAAACCGCAACCTGCAGATCCACGCAGCGCTGCAAATACTCCAAGCTCGTGAGCGGCTCGATCCGAAACTCAGACGTACGTGGAGCCGTCAAGACCTGGTCGCCTCACGCGTGGCGTCCTTTGCCCGCCTCCACAGCCCATCAAGCTCCTCCGGCGAGCTCTTCGCCAGCGCCTCGGCACCGCCAACCATGACCTCCATGCTCCCGAACCGCTGCCGAAACTTCGCATTCGATCCCCGCAAAGCCGACTCCGGATCGACCCGCAGATGCCGCGCTAGATTAACCGCCGTAAACAGCAGGTCCCCCATCTCCTCTTCCAGAGCCGCCTGATCTCTCGCCTCATCACCAGCCCCAAGCTCCGCCTCCACCTCGGCCGTCTCCTCCCGCAGCTTCTCGATCAGCCCACGGACTTCCGGCCAGTCGAACCCCACCTTTGCCGCCTTCGACCCCAACTTCCCCGCCTCCATCATCGCCGGCATGGTACGAGGCACATCCGCCAGCAGCGACGCGCCCACCGCACCCGCGGCCTTCTTCTCTTCCCTCTTAATCTGTTCCCAGTTCCTCAGCACCGCGTCCGCATCCGTCGCGTTCACCCCGGCGAAGATATGCGGATGTCGCCGAATCAGCTTTGCGTTCAGGCTCGCGGCCACACCGTGGAAGTCGAAGTGGCCCGCCTCCTTCGCCATCTGGGCATAAAACAGCACCTGTAGCAGAAGGTCGCCGAGCTCGTCCTTCAGCTCCAGCCAGCTTCGCCGCTCGATCGCGTCGAAGACCTCGTAGGTCTCCTCCAGCGTATGCCGCTTGATGCTGTCAAACGTCTGCTCCCGGTCCCACGGGCACCCCTCGGGAGACCGTAGTAGATCCATAATCGCGATCGCCCGCTCGATCGGACCCGCGTCTCCGGCAAGCGCTTCCACATGCGCGCCCGCCGCTCTCACTCTTTCTTCCGCTGGCGCGCTTCCAGGCTGCGTCATCCCTCCACTCTACCCGATCGAAGCAGGGCCACATCTCCGCTCGAATGCTCTATTCTTCTCTCGATGGAGACCTTCTGCAACCCCGATGAAAACCCTCAAGAAATCGCCAGAAGGCACGAAACACAAGCCAACGCCGTGGCTGCTCCTGCTGCTTCTGCCCTACGCCGGGCTGCTGTTCCCCCAGCTCTACGCCCGCTCCACGCAGCTTTCTTCGGCTTTCCGTTCTTCTACTGGTACCAGTTCGCCTGGGTACTCCTGGCATCGGTCATCATGGCGATCGTTTATCTTAAGACCCGCGACTAGCCCGTCTAACGCAAAATGCGCCCGCAACTGCGGACGCATCTCTGCGAACCAACCCGAATCTACAGAGCGCTAGGGCTTGCCGCCGGCGCTGCCGAGGTATCTCCGGCCATGTTGCTCAATAGCCGGATCTGCACCCGGCGATTCTTTGCCCTGCCAGACGCAGTCTTGTCGGAAGCTACCTGCTTATCCTTTCCAATCCCGACCAGGTAGAACTTATGAGGCGGGATGTTGTACTTCGATTGCAGGTAGTTCGCAACGGCATCGGCCCGGCGCTGGCTCAATTGGTAGTTGTAATCCGCTGCCCCAACTGAATCTGTCCCGCCCGTAACCTCAAGGATGTAGCCACGCGCGCTCGTTAAAGAGCTGGCCAGGTCATCCAGCTGTTTCTTATCTGCGGCGGTCAGCACCGCCTTATCGAAGCCAAAGGTAACGCTCACATCCGCCATGGGCTTGAAGTTGTCAAGGTTCGCCACCACACCGTTCAGCGTGTCCACCCGGTTATACGCATCCTGTGCGGAGTGATTCGCCGTGTCCGCAGACTGGCCAGCGGCCTGCGCATGCTGGTCGGCCCCATTTGCCGCCGACATCGCGCCCGAGATGCCCTTCTCTGCACGCTCGTCCATATCCGTAATCGTCCGATGGTCAGCAGCAGTCTTCGTGTCAAGATCATTCGTCTGCTGTACAATGGGAGCCGTCTGTGATCGCACGTAGTTTTTGCTGGAGCAACCTACCGCTGCCGACATGGCCAACGCGCCGGCCAGCACCACAGGTCCAACCGAACCAAATCGCGGACTTCGATCCGAACGAACGCGTAAACCGGAACTCTCCGAAGCTGAAGTCTCTGAAAATGAAATATTTGAAACTGAACTCATAATTTGGTGTCTCCTCCGACATCTCACTCAGAGTTGAGTGTATGCAATTCAATATCCAAACTTCATCCAGTAAGCTTCCCCTTTCCTTGCAAGAGGTTACCTGCACTAAAAACTGGGACGTTCGACACTGTGCAAGCCTATGCAAGAACTTTTGATGGGGCGTCACGTCAAAACTACGCGCGAGTGCCCGCCGGCCACTTGGCCAGCACCCATCTAAACTGATTGCACTCGTCTTTCATGGATCTCCTCGCGAAAATACGCACAATACCCGCCAAACCAGGGTGCTACCTCTACAAGAATGCAGAGGGCACGGTCATCTATGTCGGCAAAGCCAAAAACCTCCGCTCCCGCGTCCGCTCCTATTTCCTTGAAGCCTCCCAGGCCAACGCTAAGACCGGCTCCCTCATGCGCGAGGCCGTCGACGTCGAATACATCACCGTCGACAATGAGCGCGAAGCCCTCGCTCTCGAAAACAACCTCATAAAGCAGCGCAAGCCCCGCTTCAACATCCTCCTCCGCGACGATAAGACCTACCCCTACATCAAGCTCACGGTGGGCGATCGTTACCCCAAGGTCTTCGTCACTCGCAAGCTCCGCAAAGACGGTGGCCAGTACTTCGGCCCCTACTTCCCGGGTAACCTTGCTCATCGCCTTGTCGACCTCATCCACCGCTCTTTCCTCATCCCCTCCTGTAAAGTCGACCTCTCCCGCTACCATCCCCGCGCCTGCCTGCAGTTCTACATCAAGCGCTGTCTCGGCCCCTGCGTCGAAGGTCTTACCACCCCCGACACCTACAAGCAGACCATCCGCGACGTCCAACTCTTCCTCGAGGGCCGTCCCAACGAGCTCGAGAAACGCCTCAACGAACGCATGGCGGAGGCCGCAGAAAACATGCAATTCGAGCTGGCCGCTCGTCTCCGCGATCAGATCATCACCGTCCATCAGGCTCAGGACAAGCAGCGCATCGCCTCCGCTGACGATGACGACGCCGACGTCTTCGGCTTCCACTTCGAAAACGAAATGCTCGCCGTCAATCTCTTTCACATGCGCGGAGGAAAAATCGTCGATCGCCGCGACTTCTTCTGGGAAGACCTCCCGGACCTCAACATCACCCTAGGAGAATCCCTCAACGAAAGCGAATCGCAGATCGAAGCGGACGACCTCGCTCCTCCTCCCCTGGTCGCAACAGACACCCCGCCCCAAACGCCGTCATCTCGACCGGAGCGAAGCGCAGTGGAGAGACCCCCGCATTTCACCGAAGACAACCTAGCCGCCCAGTCTGCCAACACCACCACTGAAGATTGTCATCCTGAGCGAAGTGCGCAGCACGCAGCCGAAGGACCCGCTTCTCTACCCACGTCGCCGGCACCCGCCCCCGCCCTTGACTGCCCCGACCCCACCTCCTACCGCGAAGCTGAGCTCTCCGCCAATACCCCTGCCGCCGCCGAGCCCGAAGTCCTCCCCTGCCTCGAACCCGACCCCACCCAGCCAGCCCCCGAGTACGACCAAGCCGAGGACGACTCCGACCCCGACGCCCTCCCCGGCCGCGCCCCCATCCAGCAGACTGCCCTCGCCGAACTCAACGAGCGCTTCTCCCCCGCAACCTTCTTCTCCGCCCTGCTGAAGCAGCTCTACCTCGACCAGCCCTACGTTCCCAAATCCATCTACGTCCCAGTCGACTTCCCCGACCGCGCCCTCCTCGCCGAAGAGCTTTCGCTCCGCACCAAACATCGGATCGAGCTAGCCGCCCCCCAGCGTGGTGAAAAGCGCTCCCTCGTCGACCTGGTATGCCAGAACGCCAAGCAGTCCTACGACCAGCGCTTCCGCGTTCTCCAGCCCACCCAGAGAGCCATCGCCCAGGCCCTCCAGGACGCCCTCACCCTCCCCGAACCCCCAAAACGCATCGAGTGCTTCGACATCTCCCACATTCAGGGCGCTGAAACCGTCGCCTCCATGGTCGTCTGGGAAGACGGCAGCATGAAGAAAGCCGACTACCGCAAATTCCAGGTCAAAACCGTCACCGGCGTCGACGACTTCGCCTCCATGCGTGAGATCATCCACCGCCGTTACAAGCGCTTGCACGAAGACAAAAAGCCCTTCCCCTCCCTCGTCCTTATCGACGGCGGCCTCGGCCAGCTCCACGCCGCCGCCGACGCCCTTGCCGAACTCGGAGTCCACACCCAGCCCCTCGCCTCCATCGCTAAGCGCGAGGAGATCATCTACGTCCACGGCCAGGAGGACGACCCCATCGTCCTCGACCGCCGCTCCCCCGTCCTTCACCTCGTCCAGAAAATACGGGACGAATCCCATCGCTTCGCCGTCACCTACCACCGCAAACGCCGCGAGATCCGCGACCGTGACTCTGAGCTCGACTCTATCCCTGGCGTCGGTCCCCGCACCCGGCAACGCCTCCTCCAGCACTTCGGCTCGGTCCGGGGCATCAAGCAGGCCACCCCCGATGCACTCACCGCTGTAGTCAGCCCGGCCACCGCCACCCTCATCCGCACCTATTTCAACGCAGACGAGCCTCCTGCGGTCCCATCCCTCACGGTCCTGCAGTAAGCTGCAAGAGCCATTCCGCACTATCCCCGTTTGCATTATTCTCGTTTGCCCTTTACTGCCCTCCACTCCCCTGAAACGTGTTGCAATCCCCAGGGTTCCCACTCTGCATCCCCCGCCTGAACCAACTTTGGCGTTGGGCAGATGTCCCGTGGGTAAAGCTCTCCGGGCTCACCGCCCGCCCACTCATCCGCTGCAGATGATCGTCTCCAACCGCGGCCGCAGCCTTCAGCGCCCCTTCCACATCATTCTCATGCACCATGCCGCGCTGCTCCGTCGAGTGCGCCCAAACCCCCGCATAGCAATCCGCCTGCAGCTCCAGATCCACGCTCAGCGGATTTCTCTCCCCCGGATTCTGCTGCTGCAGACGCCGCACCTTCGCCTCCGTTCCCAGTAGATCCTGCACATGGTGCCCTAACTCGTGCGCAACCACATACGCCTGCGCAAACTCACCTGTATCCCCGCCAATACGCTTCAACTCATTCCAGAAACCCAGATCGATGTACACCTTCTCATCCGCCGGGCAGTAAAACGGTCCCGTCGTCGCCTGCGCCGTCCCGCACCCCGAGTAGGTAGCGTCGCGGTAAAGCACCAGCTTCGCGTGCCGGTACTGCCGTCCCTCCTGTTCAAAGATCCCCGTCCACGTCTTCTGCACGTCATCCAGCACAAAGCTGACCAGCTGCGCATCCCGGTCCTCACCCGGCGCCCGCGCACCCTCCTGCCCCGTCGGCCGCACCTGCTGCGTCTGCGTCGGCGTTGCCGATCCGCCACCTGAAAGGTACCCGCCAATGAAGTTCCGTCCCGTAACGAGGCTGATCACCAGCAACACCACGAACCCTACAATCCCTAATCCGCCGCCCCCACCAAACCCAAACCCTCCTCCACCCCCGGAGGAGTCCCTCCGGTCCTCCACATCGCTGCTCATCCCGCCGGGCGTCCAGTCCATCTCGATCTCCTATCGGGCGCACAAATACAAACGTGCGCTTCCCCCTTCGATGCCGCCGGCCCGCCATCCCACTCCAATCGCCAAGAAATTTCCCACAACCTCCAACTCGGACGAGTAAACCCCACGTCCCATACTCTAGCCACCACAAACCGGGTGCCCTATCCTCTCGCAGCCTCACCGCGAAAGGGGCACCCCGCCAGCTTCGCTGTTGGGGTAGGAAAGGGGGGTATCGCGCGAAAGGGCGAACGCTCCCGCCGAACCTCAACAGGCCCACCGCCAACCCACACGGAACATCCACCACCCCCACACGTACCATCGTCGCAGAGGAGACCGCATGCCCGCCCCGAGCCTCGCCGCCGCAGCGCGCACCACCGTCGTCCGCCCGCCCGACCCCAAGCTCCGCTCCGCGCTACACCTTGCTCTCGCCTTTGCCGGGGTCAAGCTCCTCCTCCACATCGCCGCCACCCTCTACGCCGGGCACCTCGGCTACAGCTACTTCCGCGACGAGTTCTACTACTTCGTCTGCGGCCAGCGTCTCGCCTGGGGATACGTCGATCACGGCCCGGGCATCGCCATCCAGGCCCGCCTTACCACCCTCCTCTTCGGCACCTCCGTCCTCGGCATCCGCATGCTCTCCGCCTTGGCCGGAGCCATCGCCGTCTTCCTCACCGGCATCCTCGCCTGGGCCCTCGGCGGACAACGCTCCGCCCAGTCCCTCGCCATGCTAGGCCTCCTCGTGGCCCCCGAGTACCTCGCGCTCGATAGCTTCCTCTCCATGAACTCCTTCGAACCCGTCTTCTGGATGTTCTGCACCCTGGCCGTCATACGCCTCGTCTCCGGAGCCAGCCCACGCAAGTGGTGGACCCTCTTCGGCATCTCCGCCGGGCTCGGCCTGCTCAATAAACCCTCGATGACCTTCTTTCTCGTCGCTCTCCTGCTCGGCCTTCTCCTCACACCCCAGCGCTCGGTCCTCTTCACCCGCTGGACTGCCCTCGCCATTGCCATCCTCACCCTCATCGCTCTTCCCAACCTCCTCTGGCAAATGCACAACAGTTGGCCCACCCTTGCGTTCCTCCACAACGGTCAGATCGAACATAAAAACGTCGAACTACCCTTTCTTCCCTTCCTCGGCGGCCAGATCCGGATGATGCATCCCTTGAACGCCCTCCTCTGGATCACCGGGCTCATCTCGCTCCTCCGCGCCCGCTCCATCCCACACATGCGGGGAATCGCCCTCAGCTACCTCGTCTTCTTCGCCCTCACCTTCAAGCTCCACGCCAAGGATTATTACCTCGCGCCCTTCTACCCCGTCCTCTTCGCCGCCGGAGCCATCGCCTGGCAACATCGCTTCGCCACCACGGAGCGCCGCCGAATCTCCGCGTTTGCCTTTCCCGTCTACCAAACGCTTCTCGTCATCACCGGTCTGTTGCTCCTCCCCATGGCCATCCCCGTCCTGCGCCCGCCCACCTGGATCGCCTACACGACCGCTCTCCATCTCCGAAATTCCCCCACGGAGAACGTGAGGACGAGCACCCTTCCGCAGTTCTACGCCGACCGCTTCGGCTGGTTGCAGTACCTCCATCTGGTCAACACCGCATATCAATCCCTCTCACCCGCAGACCGCGCCCGCGTCGCCCTCTATGCCGACAACTACGGCGAAGCCGGCGCCCTCGACCTCCTCGGTGCCCGTCAGCATCTCGGCCTGCCACCCGCTATCAGCGGACACAACACCTATTGGCTCTGGGGCACACACGGCCGGGACACGGACCTAGTCATCGCCATCTCCGGCGGAACTGCCGAAGAGCTCCAACACAAATACCGGTCCGTTACCCTCATCGGCTCCATGGACGATCCCCTCGCCATGCCCTACGAGCACAAAAAGGTCTACCTCCTTCGCGGTCGCCGCCCCAACGCCCCCTTTGATTGGAACAAGACCAAGGACTACATCTAGACCAACGGCACATGTTCGAACGACCGCCCTCACCATCAGAGTCCGTCGCGAAGCAGAAAGCTTCTCGTGTCGTGCTGTCGCTTGCCGTTCGGAGGTGCTCCGGTTGCACCAGGCCTCATTGCGCTCGACTACCCTTGACTACTCAGCAGGCCTCATTGCTCATAGCTCAATGGTTCCCGGAGCGTCCAATAACCCAAAGGGACCCGGGCCGATTCGCATGCTACGCTCACGCATCCGCATGTCCGCTCCGCTCACCTCCGTGAACCCGGATCCCAGAGCCGCAGCCCCGCACGTCACGAATGGGAGCGAGCTCCCTCGTTCCCTCAACGCCTCCCACGCCCTTTCGATCGTCGTCGGCATCATCATCGGCTCCGGCATCTTCCTCGTCCCCCGCGAGATGATGGCCGCCGTCGGCTCCCCCCGCACCGTCTATGCCGTTTGGATCGTCGGCGGCCTCCTTTCGCTCGCCGGTGCCATGACCTACGCCGAGATCGCCGCCGCCCGTCCCCGCTACGGCGGTGAGTACGCCTTCCTTCGAGAATCCTACGGCGACCTCACCGGCTTCCTCTACATGTGGACCTGGATCACGATCGCCAAGCCCGCCTCGCTCGCCACCATCGCCGCCGGCTTTGCCCGCGTCCTCGCCACCTTCGCCGTCTTCCATGTTCTGGAGACCCCCGCCTTCATCGGCCTACGCTGGGGACAGATCTTCGCGATTGCCATCACCTGGCTGGTTACTCTCCTCAACGTCGTCGGTACAAAAAGATCCGGGGACGTCCAGCTTGCTCTCACCTGGCTCAAGGGTCTCCTCATCCTCGTCATCACCGGCTTCTGCTTTCTCGCCACACGCAGCCCCGGCTCCTGGAACAACTTCCTCACCGCCGCTCCCGGAGCCCGCGGCGGCATCGCCGGCTTCATGATCGCCCTCATCGCCGCCCTCTGGGCCTACGACGGCTGGTCCGACGTCACCCAGATGGCCGGCGAGGTCCAGCACCCCCAACGCTCCCTCCCCCTCGCCCTTATCGGCGGTGTGGCGATCGTCGGCAGCCTCTACATGCTCACCAACGCCGCCATCCAGTACGTCCTCCCCGCCGCCGTCATCGCCCACACTGACCGCCCTGCCGCCGACGCGATGCGCCTTGCCGCCGGCCACTGGGGAGCAGCCTTCGTGTCGATCGGCATGGCCGTCTCCATCGCCTCCACCTTCGTCGGCTCCTCCCTCTCCGGAGCTCGCATTCCCTTCGCCGCCGCCCGCGACGGCCTCTTCTTCCAGTCCCTCGCCCACGTCCACCCGCGCTTCCAAACCCCCTCCACTGCCCTCATCCTTCAAGCCAGCCTCACGACGCTCCTCCTCCTCGCCATCGGCCGCTTCCAGGCCCTCTTCTCCCTCGCGATCTTCGCCGAGTGGCTCTTCTACGCCCTCACTGCCTCCACCATCTTCGTCTTTCGCCGCCGCGACCAGCGCAGCACGCGCCCCTTCAGCGTCTGGGGATACCCCCTCCTCCCCGCCCTCTTCATCCTCGCCGCTACCGTTGTTCTCCTCTTTTCGATCGCCGACCAGCCCCGCAACTCCCTGGCCGGCCTCGCCATAATCCTGCTGGGAGTCCCCATCCACCTCTGGTTCCAGCGCAGATCTACCAAACTCCAAACTCCCGCCCCCCGAACCTGACCTGTTCTCCGGCACGGAGGTGCCTCACCAATAACGTAAGTCGCCCACGTGAGACTCTGGAGATGTATACGCTGGGGAAATGGATATGCCTCTCCCAGTCCTCGACACTAGGCCCGTGCGGCGGCTCATGCAGCCCTTCGTGCGGTTCGCCCACTTTGAGTCGTCGAGCAGCATCCTTCTTCTTCTTGCGACCCTGCTCGCTCTCTATCTTGCAAACTCGCGCTGGGCCCTCGCCTACAAGACGATGCTCGATATCCCGCTCGAAGTGAGCATAGCCCACAAGGCGTTCTCCTGGCCCCTTGCCCTTTGGGTCAACGATGTGCTGATGGACCTTTTCTTTCTGGTCGTCGGCTTGGAGGTCAAGCGAGAGCTGCTCGTTGGCGAACTCGCCTCCTTCCGTCGTGCCATCCTCCCCGTCGTGGCTGCACTCGGCGGTATGCTCGTGCCCGCATTGATTTACTTCAGCCTCAATCATTCCGGTCCAACGGCGGGAGGCTGGGGAGTCCCCCTCGCCACCGACGTTGCCTTTTCGCTCGCCGTTCTCGTCTCCTTTGGCAGCCGGATTCCGTTCGCCCTCAGGATCTTCCTGGCATCCCTGGCCATCGCTGACGACATCGGCGGAGTGCTCGTCATCGCCCTCGCCTACACCCGCCAGCTGCACCTTGTGTGGCTCGCGGTCGGCGCCGCCCTCTTCCTCATCTGCCTCGGATTGAATCGCCTGGGGGTGACCCGTCTCTCCGTCTATCTCGCCATGGGAGTCCTGATCTGGGTGACCCTTCGCGAATCGGGCGTTCACCCGACGCTTGCCGGAATCCTGCTTGCTCTAGCCCTTCCGTCCAGAAGCTTTCTTCCCGCGGAGCACTTCGTCGGCCGAGGAAGCATTCGACTCGAGCAGTTCGGAAAGAGTCATTCGACCTATGGTCATGGTCCTCAGACGCGCGAAGCCCTGAGTGACTTCAAGGCCGGTCTCCATCTGGTCGAATCTCCCCTGGACCGGCTTCAGTCGAAGCTGCACCCCTGGGTGAGCTACGGAATCATGCCCCTGTTCGCACTCACAAACGCTGGAATCAGCTTTGCCGGCTTCCACCTCGCTTCAGTTCTCCATCCCGCCTTTACCGGAGTGGCCTTGGGCCTACTGCTAGGGAAGCCGCTCGGCATCACAACCTTCTCGTGGCTTGCCGTCAGGCTGCGCCTGGCCGAACTGCCGCGCGCTGTCAACTGGAAGCAGGTACACGCGGTAAGTTGGCTGGGAGGAATCGGCTTTACGGTTGCCATCTTTATCGCAGGACTCGCCTTCGGTCCAGCAGAGCAATACACCGAGGCTCGCATCGCCATCCTGCTTGCGTCTGCCTCCGCAGCGGTCGTTGGAGCCATGCTACTAACCATCACACGAACCCCCTCGAAATCCCACAAAAAGGCGAAGATCGCCCTCCAGGAAGACGCGCCATCAGTCCTGGATACTGCCGTTCACTCATCTGCCATCCCAGCACACAGACAAGCGGCTGAACCCAGGGGCGGGATATCGTAACGAGTAGATGTCCAGCAAACACAAACCCAAATTCGGCCAGAACTTCCTCACCGACGACCACGCCCGCCACGGCATCGTTGACGCCCTCGGCGACCTCTCCGGACGCACCGTCGTCGAGATCGGCCCCGGCCACGGCTCCCTCACCGAGATCCTCGCCGAGCGAGCCCAACGTCTCGTCGCCATCGAACTCGACCCCCACCTCGCCGCCGAACTCACCTTCCGCCTCCGCAACCGCGCCAACGTCGCGATCCACCAGGCAGACATCCTCGAAACCAACCTCCTCACCCTTCTCGCACCTGAGGACTCAAGCCCCCAGCACCCCTCGCAAAGCTTCGATGTCATCGGCAATCTCCCCTACTACATCACCTCCGATATCCTCCTCAAACTCTTTGCTACCTCCCTCACCGCCCCCCTCCAACGCGCCGTCCTCATGATGCAGCGCGAGGTCGCCGACCGCGTCTCCGCCACCCCCGGCGTCCGCGACTACGGCATGCTCTCCGCCACCACGGGGATGTACGCGGAGGTCCAGAACCTCTTCACCCTCTCGCCATCTGCCTTCTCCCCTCCGCCTGACGTCCACTCCACCGTCATCCGCCTCGAGTTCGCCCCCCGCTTCACCGAACTTGCCGTCGACCCTGCCGGCTTTGAAAGATTCCTCCGCATCTGCTTCGCCCAGAAGCGCAAGACCCTCGCCAACAATCTCCGCGCCGGCGGCTTCGTGGAGGGGGAAGTCCATCGAGCCTGGCCCACGTCCATCTCCCCCCTGGCAAGAGCCGAGACCGTCACCCTCGAAGGCATGGGGGAGCTCTACCGCGCTCTCCACCCAGTCTGATCGACTCAACCTCCACAGGCCGGCGCTGACCAGAGCCTGCGCTTACCTCTTCTGAGGTTGAGCCCCCGCCGGTGACGGCGCTGCTCCCGCCGGTGCAGATCGTACAGGCGGCGAAGCCGGCGCGGAGGGCATGGGCGCAGATCGCATAGGCATCGGTGCGGATGGAACGGGCGCAGACCGCATCGGCACCGAAGGGGACGGTAGGGACGGGGGCGGTGCGGATCGCATCGAAGGTGGCGGTGACGGAGTTGATCGCTCGCCCAGCATCGGAGCAGGCCGCGGAGCCGCGTTCTGCGGCAAGCCTCGGTTCCCCGGGTACTCGCGCTCAGACCGATCACCCGGATGTACCCGAGCGCGCTGCGGAATCAGGGGAGAGACGGTCGGGGTGGGGGGCGGCGAAGGCACCGAAGATCCAGGCGGCAGCACAGCGTTCCGCGCCGGGGTGCCCGGATAGACCGGCCTGCCCGCCTCTCCGTCCGGACTTCGCCTGCGCTCCACGCCAAACCCCTCAGCTCCAGACCTGTTAAATCCAGACCTGTCGGATCCAGCAGCTCCCGTCCTCATCCCGGCACTGCCTACCACTCCGGGCGTAGCCTCTACCGTCCGCGAACCCGCAGCCGCATCCGGCCCCCTCCGCCCCGCAGGCGCCGTCACCGATCCCAGCACCGGCTGCCGGGTCGTCCTGTCTATCGGGAAGTCGCGCCGCAGCGAAGATCCTACCGCGCTCCCTCCCCTCGACGTATACCCGCCTCCAACCGTGCGCAGCGGCACCGCCGTCTGCCCAGCGATCTGCCGCGCCTCGAATGCCCGTACTCTCTCCCCAGTCGGTGCCGGCCCGCTTCGCACGGTGATAATCGGGTGCACCCGGAGCGGCCCGCCCGGTACCGGAGGCAGCGGCCGCTGGTACCCCGGTGGAAGATTGGAAAGGTTAATGCGATGAGTTCGCCTCACCCCGCCCGGACCGTATCCTCCAACACCCCACCCACCATAGCCGCCCGTGCCTGAAGGACTCCAGCCCCATCCGAAGTCCGTCCAGTAGCTCCAGCTTCCGCAGCGGAACGGAGTCCATCCCCATCGATATCCCGAGCTCCATACATATCCCGGCCCCGTGTAGTACACCCAGCTTCCATATCCGTACGGATCGAATCCGCTCACACCGGCGTCAAAGGGCTGCCACACCGGCCCCTGCCCCGTGTCATACCACGTCCCATCCGCATCCAGATCGGACCACCCGTACCCTTGATCCCCCGCAAACCCGTCGCGCGCCGCCGTCCTGGCCGCCAACTCATTCGCCGCGCCCTGCTCCCTCTCCTCGTTCCAATCGTCCCAGGTGTTGTGCTCGATCCCTTGCGCAAGGAAGTACCGCCCTCCACCCGCCGCATCGCCCTTCAGAGACTCTCCCTTATTCACGTCGACCTGGTAGCCATTGCCCCTGGTCCGGTCCACATGCGCCGTTCCGTCCAACACCGCGATAGCCGCTGGAGGCTGGTCCAGGGTGATCCGTACCGTCGCATTCGCCACCGGCGTCACCACGTCCCCGCCCGCATCGATTCGGTACGCATACTTGGACGCAGCCCGAAGCTCCGCATACACCAAGCCGTTCAGAAGCGAGATCTGCGTCTCGAAGCCACCGTTCGCGCCCGACCCCAACCGCGACAGCAGAACCGAGCTCTGCGGCGTCATGCGGAGGAGGCTCCCATCCTCGAACTCCATCTCAGCCTGCCCATCATCGCCCGTCCTGACCCGCGCACCCTCCGTCAGCGGCATGTTCAGCTGCGCCGGATCCCCACCCGTATTGTCCGGCCGCAAAATCGTCACATCGCCATAAAAATACGCCAGTCGCGCCGTACGCACCGCCGCGTCATCAAAAGCCCACACCCTGCTCGCACCCGCCGACACCAGCAGAATGAGCAATGCCACCGACCGGGCAGCTAGTGGCCGACCTTGCCTCGTCCGTCTCGCAACCCAAGTCATATCTGTCCCCCCCGCCGCGCTCTAGCCCTCGTCCGTTAGACGCTGCCGAGACCCGCATCTGGAGGGCCTCATATCCCCGGTGAACAACCAGGGCTCGTCTACCGGCCCTCGCCCGCCCGGTCCAGCAGCTTGGCTGCCCGCGATCGTACGCGCTGCATCAGCTCTGTGTCATTCGTCAGCTCGCGCAGCACCGGCGCAATCGTCCCGAGCTCAACTGCCCTCCCGGCGTCGTTCGCCTGCATCAATACGTCCAGCTCTGCATCCAGCCCCAGGTGGTCATACCGGTGCTTAAACTCAAGCCTCCGCCCTTGATCCACCGTCGCCGCGATTCCCAGAAACAGGTCCGTCAGCATTACTACGTTCTTGTCTTCCGTGTAGTTGTACGCGCACGAGCCCTTTCCATCCGGACCCTCGTAACTCAGGGTCTTCGCTCCGGTATCAGCAATATTCTTTGCCTTGGAAGCACACGCCTTGTTGAAGTACTTCTCCGCCCGTGCTGTGTTGAAAATCTTCTTCGCGGTTGCCGGGGTCACTGAAATCTGCTGCTGCACGTGGGTCGCCGCCGGTGTGGGGGCCGCTCCGACCCCTGAAGCACCATCCAGCTTCACGATCTCCTCGCCCTCATAGCTTCCCGTTCCGTCCTCCCGGATCACCATCCGGAACCGTGGCACCGACAGGCCTGGCCGCTCAAACCCATATGTCACCGTCGCTGATCGAACGCCAGCCTTCACGGCTCCAGCATCGCCCACCACCGCTGCCCCAGCTTGCGCATCAAGGCTCGCCGGGAGGAGAAGCAAGGGCGCAACTACACCAGAAAAGAACACGAGCAACCGCCATCCTGTCATCCGCGCCCGCCACCCTGGAGATGTAGTGTCTGCGCAGTATGGATATGGCAGATCGCCACCGCTAGCGCGTCCGCAGCATCGGCCGAGTCCGGCGCCCGTTCGAGTTCCAGCAGTCGTGTCACCATAAATTGCACCTGCTCCTTTCCCGCGAGCCCGTAACCCACCACACTGCTCTTGATCGAAAGCGGCGCATACTCCGCCACTGTCAGCCCACAACTCGCCGCCGCCAGCATCGCCACCCCGCGCACCTGACCCAGCTTCAGCGCCGACTTCGCGTTCGCCGAGAAGAACACCTCCTCGATCGCCACCATCTCCGGTGCATGCAGCGCCATCAAACCGGTCAGCTCGGCATACACCTGCAACAGCCGAATCGGTGTCTTCTCCTTTTTGCTGAGGCGGATTGTTCCCGCTGCTACATGCCGCAGACGAGGCATCCGTCCGCCGCAATCCACCTCCACCACCCCGTACCCGGTGAACTCCGTCCCGCAATCAACGCCAAAGACCCGCATGCGCGAAGTCTACCGTAGCCGCACCAGCAGCACACCATGATTCACCACGCGCTGACCATGCCGTTACCACACCCTTTACCGCGAAATACCCTCTAGGGGAGAGCTCGCTGTCGCATAAAGCTTCCTTTGCATCCGCCCCGCAAGGTACGCCTGCCGCCCCCCCAGCACCGCGTGTCCCATCGCCTCCGCCATCAAAATCGGATCACGAGCACTCGCGATCGCGGTATTCAAAAGCACCGCATCGAACCCCATCTCCATCGCGATGGCCGCGTCGCTTGCAGTCCCCAGACCCGCATCAACGATCAGCGGAACCTCCGTCACCAACTCTCGCAGCATCCTTAGATTGTGAAGATTAGCAATTCCTACACCTGTCCCGATCGGCGCCCCCAAGGGCATCACAGCGGCCGCCCCCGCATCGATCAGCCTCCGTGCAAACACAATATCATCAGATGTATACGGTAGAACCGTAAACCCTTCATTTACCAAAACGCGCGTAGCCTCAACAGTCGCTTGCACATCGGGGTATAGCGTCGCCTGGTCCCCGATCACTTCGATCTTCACCCAATCCGACAGCCCCACCTCCCGCCCCAGCCGAGCCGCACGAATTGCCTCCGCCGCCGTGTAGCATCCAGCCGTATTCGGCAGCAGAAAATACCTGTGCAGATCGATAAAATCGAGCAAAGACTCACTCGACCGATCAAGGTTCACCCGCCGGACAGCCACCGTCACCATCTCCGCGCCCGACGCCTCGATCGCGTCCCGCGTCTCCGCGCCGTCCTTATACTTGCCCGTCCCAACGATCAGCCTAGACTGAAACGCCCGACCGGCAATCACCAGAGGATTCATCCACTTACCTCCTCAAAACACACCCTGAACACAAACGCAAACGGCCCGTGCTCTCTATAGGAGCAAGCGAGCCGTCTGGCGGTGATCTGTTGAGATTGACCTGAGGGCATCCTCTCTTTAGATGGGCCTCGGTGGAGAAACTGCTGTTTAGAACCACCAGGTCTAGAGCAAAATGCCCTAAGCCTCAGTCACCTCACGTACGTTGATGCAACTGTTACTGTCAGATTTCATAGGCTGGACCATCCTCCTTTCCCGTGTAAACGAAGAATACTACTGACTCACCACTGAATCAAGTTCTCCTCGGCGAACTTGCACCAAAAGTTTGCGCAGTGACCTGGGCCGATCGGCCCAGCTATGTCCCTGCACAAGTCGAATTAGCCAGCGACGATCTCAATCCGACTTTGGCAGGAACTCGATCCCTCTGAAAGGGGCATGGGAACTCTGCCGAATGTGACATCAAGAAGCCAGTTGCCTAGGATTCTGCTCGCTGTTGTAGGGCGGTGCTATGGAGGGATCGAATCATGGCCAGCGCGAAGCCGATCAGGGCGTTGTCTGTGATTCCACCTGCTGTCGGCTCACATCGTGTTCGGAAGACCTCTGGTCGATCGCAACTCCATCGTGCAGTCGACGAAACTCTTTTAGTGCGGCCTGCTGTTCGGACGTGTGTCCAAGGGCCCGCTCAACCTGTGCAAGCCGGTACCAAGTTGCCTGGTCGGCTGGATCACTCGCGATGGCTGCTTTGAGATAAGGTAGAGCAGCCTCGGGCTGGTGCATGGCGGCCAGCACTGTGCCGAGACCTAGATTGGCCTCGGGGAAGCTTGGGTAATGGTGTAGTGCTGCTTCGAAGGATGCTTTTGCCGCCTCCAGTTCTCCACCGAGCCGGTGAAGTTCACCAATTTCGTAAGCTGCGCTTGCGTTCTCTGGATCGAGCTTTACCTCCGCCTGAAACTCGTGCATGGCGAGCGTCAGGTCTTCCGGGTGATGGCTGTCACGGGCACGCTCACGAAGAGACCGGCCGATTCGGTAGTGGATGCCGTGGTGCTTTGGATCCATCTCCAAAACCTTTCGGTACTCAGCGATTGCAGCGTCATGCGTACCCTGACTCTCTAGCGCCTCTGCCTCAGCCTGATGGCGCCAGATGGACTCCGGAGCGACTTCGACGAGCTTATGCACGGTCACATAAGCGAAGTTCCCGAAGATACGCTCATTGCGATAGAGAACCTCCGGATCGTCCGGAAAGATCCGCTGCATCTCGAGCGCAACCGCAACCGCGTTGCTGTCCTGCCGCAATGCGGTGTACGTTCGTTCCAGCTCAAGTCCGCTCAACCGTTTCACAGGCTTGTCTTCCGCGCTGCGAAAAGCCTCCTCCAGAGGAGGTAGAGCTTCGGTATATTGCCCCAACTCCGACTGCGACATAGCGATAAGACCATTCAGCTTCGGGAGCGATGGCTTCAGCTTCTTTGCAACCTCAAGCTCTCGCAACGCGGCGGAGAACTCGCCTTTTTGGAAGAGCACTGCACCGAGCGTTGCATGGACTTCCGCAATCTTCGGATCAGTCCGGCTGATACGCTCGAATTTCCTTTGCGCACCTTCGAGGTCGCCGGCAGCGAGGGCCTTCTGCGCATCTCGATAGGTCCGCTCCATCTCGGTTTCCTGGGCCGGTACGTGCAGCACCAGAAGTGCGCAGGCGAGCAAGGTGGAGCCGAACACACGGAAGCTCATCTGTTCTGACTATCCTGACCTACACGCTCCTGTTCCAGCGGACGCACTGGGCAGAGCAGGCGGGATAGCACTCGAGGGAACGACGCCATCCGCTTACTGATGTGTTGCATCGGCAACCTCCGTCTTCACCTGCATTACTGTGGCGGTAAAAGTGTAGCTTCCGGCCGGAAGCGTGAACTCTCCCGCGGTCGCACCCCCATGCAGCTTTGGACTCTGGTCCACAGGCGCTCCGTCAAGTTGAAAGCCCGAGGCATTGGAGTTCTTGGTCGACAGCAGCGCGGTGGCGTTGGGAGGCACGGTCACCTTCCACGTCACGTGATCGCCCTGCATGATCCAGTCCGAGTAGACCGTTCCATAAGTCGAGTCATAGGCAAAGTTTAGGTGTCCGAGCCGGGTATCGAAGTTCGGATGGAGTGCGATGATGTGAAATCCAGCGCTGCTCGGAACCGTGTCAACGCCCGCCCCGTAGCGATACATCCACTCCGCGACCGCGCCATAGGCGTAGTGGTTGTAGGAGTTCATGCTGGGATCGTTGCGCATCTGGTCACCATTCCAGCGCTCCCATGTTGTGGTTGCCCCATGCTCGATCAGGTAGCCCCAGGACGGGTACTCCCGGTTCAACAGCAGACGATAGGCCACGTCGCTGTGTCCCGTGTCCGAGAGCACCTCCAGCAGGTAGGGTGTGCCAAGAAACCCTGTTCCCAGAAGCCAGTGGTTCTGCTTGATCTTCCCTACCAGCTTCTCCGCCGCGGCAGCACGAAGCTCACGCGGCATTAGGTCCATATAAAGCGCAAGTACATATCCGGTCTGCGTCTCTACCGGCCGATCCTTGCTCATTGCAGCGTCCGTCGGATTTATAGTCGGCGGCGGAATACTTGGGAAGCGGTCTATGGTGCCGACAAATCCGTCCGAACGAACGTAGGCCTTCTGGAACGCGGCCTTGATCTTTCCGAACTCCGCGCCATAATGCTCAGCTTCGCCGCTGCGTCCTGTAGCAAGGGCCATCTGCCGCATGAGAGAAACATCGTAAGCCCAGTAGGCTGTCGCGAGCAGGTCTTCGGGCGTCGTGATGGTGGGTGTGAGCCAGTCGCCAAAGGCCGCTCCGAAGCCGTTGCGCCAGAGGTAGTCGGAGTTCTTCTTTTTGATCTCGGCGAGATACTGCTGCATGCCGTCCCAGTTTTCTTCGATGATGCGCGTGTTGCCGGACTGCATCCAACCCGTCCATGGAATGATGACGCCAGCGTCGCTCCATGCCGCGCCATAGCCCGGATTCGGCGTGTCGATGCCAGGAGCGAAGATCCCGTACATGGGCGTAGTCGCCTGGGTGCCATGGAGATCCGCGGCGTACTTCTGGCTAAAGGTGGTGAGGTCCATGTTGTAGGTGGCGGTGCGCCAGAAGACCTGGGCGTCGGCGCTCCAGCCCAGGCGCTCGTCGCGCTGTGGGCAGTCCGTCGGGACGCCTACGAAATTCGATCGCTGACCCCAAACAACGTTGCTCCATAGCTGGTTCACCATCGCGTCCCCGGTACTGAAGCGCGTCGTGAATGGCGCGTCCGTGTGCAGAACGACGGCCTTCAGCGTCTCTGCCGTTGGCTTCTCCTTCACGCCGGAGATCTCCGCGTAGCGGAAGCCATGGAAGGTGAACTGGGGTTGGAACTCTTCGACTCTCCCGTTCGCCTTACTGCCTGCAAGGATGAAATGGTCCGTGGCCTTGGCTGTGCGGAGGTTGTCTACGTAGAGCGTTCCGTCCGGGTTCAGCACCTCGGCGAAGCGCAGCTTGACATCTTCGCCGGCGCTGCCGCGCACACGCAATCGCGGCACGGCACTCATATTCTGACCGAAGTCGAAGATGTACACGCCTGGCGTGGGGTTCGTAATGGCCTTGACGGTCAACACCTTCTCCTCACGGATAGGCTCGAAGTATTGCGAAATAATCCTTGGCTCCTTGGGGGAGACGAGCGTGGCAGGGTGCCACGCCCTATCCGCGAAGCTCGCCGTATCCCAACCAGCAACCTGCTTGCGTGCATCCAGCGTCTCGCCGTCATAAATCTCTGCCTGCAGAATCGGCGAGGTCTCGGCCTTCCACGAGGCATCAGTTGAGATCCAGTCCACGCTGCCGTCGGCGTGCTCGAGACGGAGTTGCGCGCGCAGAGCGGGCTGCGTATTGCCGTAGTTGTTGCCCTGTTTGAACCAACGCAGAGGCGTGCTGTACCAGCCAGGTGCAAGGTACGCGGCGATTGCGTTGTTGCCGCGCTTCACCTGCTTCGTCACGTCATACACCTGGTAAGGGACGTGCTCACGGAAGTCCATCCAACCGGGAGCGAGCATCTGATCCCCGACTACGCTGCCGTTAAGGTGGAACTTGTATGCGCCCAAAGCGGTTGCATAGAGGCGTGCGGAGACAACATCCTTATCTTGGCGGAACGAGCGACGCAGCGAAGCTACGGGGCCAGTCGGCCAAGGAGTTCCGTTATCGCTTCCCCCGAAGCTATCGGTCGCAGGCTTGTAGATCACGGCCGGCTTCCAGGAAGCATCGCTGAAGCTCTCCTCCCACCATCCATCCTGAGCGTCGAACGAGGCCTTCCAGCCCTGCGCCTTCGTTGAGATGAGCTTCGTCGAGCCATCGGCAAATACCAGGTACAAGCACGCACTCATGGGCGCCGTCGTTGGAACCGACTTTGCGCGAGGGATCAGAAACCGAGTGATGCCGATGGCCAGCAGGTTGTCTCCTGAGTGGATTGTCGAGGTGACATCCTGGCGTACATACGTACCCCAGGGCATCTGTTTCCAGGGGGCGAGTGGTTGCGCCTGCATCACCTGCTTCCCGTTCACCCAGGCGGCTACCGTGTCTTCGCCGGTGGTGTAGAGAACGGCCCGCTTAACCGGCTTGTCGAGCGAGAGATGGAAGCGAAAGTCGTGATGCGTATCCGCGGTCGCGGTGTCCGTGGCGGCGGCATTGGTGATCCACTCCGCACCTGACTGGCGAATGCTGTGCAGCTCGTCGTCTTCGTAGCCGATCCACTGCGCTCTCCAGTTTGACTGCTGGAGCAAGCCCGTCTCCCACCAGCTCACATCACTCACTGGATATGGCTTGCCATCCTTACCCCACACTGCCACGCGCCAGAAGTAACGCTTCTCCGGGCTAAGCGCCGGACCGGCATACGGCACACCGGCGGAGATATCCGACGCAATGCGACCGCTGTCCCACGTATCCGCCTTCGCAGTCGCGGATGCGGGAGCTTTGCTGAAAACGAATACCTCGTATGCGGTCTGCTTCGCACCCCAGCTACTGTCCTGCAGTTGCCAGGAGAGCATCGGCTTCGGCGTATCAATCCCTAGCGGCTCTTTCAGTGACTCGCAGTGAAGCGTGGCCGGTTTCGTCGACGGGGCTGCGGCAAGGGCAGCGGTGGCGAGGGTCAACGCTAGGAAGGAGATGACAGTGAAACGAAGTGGGAACGATTGAGTGGGTGTCATGAGTCCTTCTGACTGCAACTGTACGAACACGTTCGTAGTCGCTACGTTAACAGACGCGCACGGACTGAAGTTGAAGTAGGCTGGCAACCTTCTGTAACTGGCCAGCGATATGCCCCAGGCCGATAGCACAGTGATGCGCTGGACCGTGTGAGTTCCAGCTCTCTACGAAGCGCCGCGCACCAAGGGGAAACCGATATCTACTATTAGTGTTGCCGATCTCAAGAATCGCTCCCGGAACACTCTCTCCCTCGGCGATGAGCAGCATAAATCCACGCTCTTTGTCCTCGACCACGGACAACAGTGTGACCGGACCGTGCTTCACGGACATCTCCACTGACAAACCCGCACCGACCTTGCCGTGATACACGCCCAGTGGACGCACCTTGATCTTGCTTTGAGCGATGCCGATGTGGCCTGGTCCGTCGTGACCCATCAGCACGAGGTCCGCCGCGAAGTCGAGCGCGTAGTACTCGGTGAAGGAGCCGCCCTTTCCTAGCAGATCCATGATCTTCATGGCGATTACATTTTTCACTTCGTACTCGCCGGCCACGGGGACACCACGACCGGTCAGCATGGAACATCCAAGGATCATGGAGCTCATCGTGTCCTCGTTTTGCAGAACACCGCTTCCACTGGAAAAATAGGCGAGTAGATGGAGATCTCTCTTGGCGACCAGCGCGTCGAGGCCGATGGAGGTACGAGCGGCACGGGCCAGCTCCCCTTCGGAACAGTCTTCGCCGACCTCGAAGAAGCTCCGGAACTCCCCGATCTTCGCTTCGAGATCTGTCTGTTGGACAGAGGCGCGTAGACCGCTGAGCTCATCCACTTCAAG
>JAABUZ0100002213.1_pt1 | contig 33075 bp, 33 predicted proteins | sample 5562091 | NCBI WGS metagenome assembly JAABUZ01 (sample SAMN12813069, study PRJNA571459) | rock metagenome | isolation source: Antarctica rocks | place: Antarctica: Victoria Land, Linnaeus Terrace sud | collected 2015-12-21
ATAACGTGGAGATGCAGGTCAAGCTGATCGCGCCGATTGCCATCGAGCCGGGTCTGCGCTTCGCCATCCGTGAGGGCGGCCGCACCGTTGGCTCCGGTGCTGTCACCAGCATCAAGGAGTAGGGATGCCAAGCAAATCGAAAGAGCAACGCATTATCATCAACCTGGCGTGTACCGAATGCAAAGAGCGGAACTACACGACCGAGAAGAACCGACGAAACGACCCAGATCGCCTCGAGTTCACCAAGTTCTGCAAGCGCCAGCGTAAGCACACGCTCCATCGAGAAACACGCTAAACGGGAACAGGTCTGGGAGGACCGGCTGAAGCGCAGCCGGTCCTCTCCGGTGCCGTGGCGCCTGACGAGGGTATCCATCGTACGGTCGAAGGCTTATTAATTACTTTGACAAACGGCCCGAGGCCCGGCTATACTTGTGGCGAACCGGGCCTGAGAAGGGCCGGTCCTCTTACTTTACGGACCGTTTGAGGAGCGCCTCTCGCGGCACAGGCCCGTAGCTCAATTGGCAGAGCACTGGTCTCCAAAACCAGGGGTTGCACGTTCAAGTCGTGTCGGGCCTGCCAAACATTTGTGAACGACTGACGCGCCCCAGCGCATGGCGGATGTCGCGGTCGAACCAGGTCGAATCGAAGATTCAGTAGTCGAGGTGAACCCGTGGCAAAGACAACGACAGCGACGCCGCCGGGGGAGAGTTCCGGAAGCCGGCCTCTTTCCAGAGCAAAAGTGACCGCGGCAAGTGGAGGTCGAGGGGGTGGAGATCTTGCGGCGCGCCGACAGAATATGCCGTCGATCCTCACCTTTTTTCAAGAGGCTCGTGCCGAACTACGTAAAGTTACCTGGCCGACCCGTCAGGAAGCGATGAACTTGACCGTGGCGGTCGTTGCCATGACCATCGGGATCTCGGCCTTTCTCGGCATCATCGACACCGCGCTCGACTACCTCATCAAGCCGCTTATCGGCGCAAAATAGGCAGAGGACGCACTATACATGGCCTTATCCGAAATATCCGACTCCGTCGGGGAGAATGCGGCGCCGGTCTCACTGATTCCCCCCAACTCCAAGTGGTACGTGATCCACACCTACTCGGGCTACGAGAAAAAGGTGAAGACAAATCTGGAGCACCGCATCGACTCCATGCAGATGCAGGACAAGATTTACCAGGTGGTGATTCCGTCTGAGAGCACCATTGAGATGAAGAACGGGAAACGTGAGTCGGTCGACCGAAAGCTTTTTCCGGGGTACGTCTTGGTCAATATGATCGAGTTGAAAGACGGCGACAAAGGCTCCAACGAGGCCTGGTTTGCGGTGCGCAACACGCCCGGAGTGACCAGTTTCGTCGGCGCCGAGAACAAACCAATCCCCTTGCTCGACCGAGAGGTCGCCGCCATATTGAAGCAGACCCAGGCGGACGCGCCGAAGGTGAAGCCGACCTTTGCACGCGGGCAGAACGTCCGCATCGTGGACGGTCCTTTTGCCGAGTTCATCGGCGTGGTGGACGAAGTAAGCATGGAGCGGAACAAGGTGAAGGTACTGGTGAGCTTTTTTGGCCGGGAAACGCCGGTGGAGTTGGACTTCCTCCAGGTAGAGAAGCTCTAAGGAGAAGAGACCGTTGGCAAAGAAAATCAAGACTATTATCAAGCTGCAGATTTCGGCGGGTAAGGCAACCCCGGCGCCGCCGGTGGGCCCTGCCGTCGCGCCTCACATGAACGTGATGGAGTTTGTGAAGCAGTACAACGAGCGCACCGCGTCCCAGGCGGGAACGGTGGTTCCAGTCGAAATCACGGTCTTTGAAGACCGCTCGTTCACCTTTGTACTGAAGACGCCCCCCGCGGCTGAATTATTGCGCAAGGCGGCCGGAGTGACTAGCGGTTCTGCCACGCCAAACAGCAGCAAGGTCGGCGAGATTTCGCGAGATCAGTTGCGCGAGATCGCCCAGACTAAGCTGCCCGACTTGAATGCCAGTTCGGTTGAAGCGGCGGAACGAATTATTGAGGGCACCGCCCGAAGCATGGGCATTACCATAGCGGCGGGCTAGCCGCCAGGACGTGTTGGGAGGTCTCTCTGGGGCCGGCGACCAACGGAAGGAGTAACCTATGGCACGCGCAGTAAATAAGCGAGGTAAAAAATACCTCGAGGCCTTGAAGCTCGTTGACACCGACCGACAATACGAACCCCAAGAAGGGCTTGGTCTGATCAAGCAATTATCGACGTCGACCTTCGACGGCACGGTCGAGTTGCATATGCGCCTGGGTGTTGACCCTCGCCACGCCGACCAGGTGGTACGGGGCGTGGCTGTTCTGCCTCACGGTACCGGCAAGCAGCCGCGTATCGTGGTGTTCGCTCAAGGGGACAAGGTGCGCGAGGCGGAGGAGGCGGGCGCCGATGTGGTCGGGGGCGACGAATTGGCCAAACGCATTCAGGATGGATGGGTCGATTTTGATGTGGCGATTGCCACTCCAGACATGATGGGAACAGTCGGTAAGCTGGGTCGCGTCCTTGGCCCTCGCGGTCTCATGCCCAACCCCAGAACAGGTACGGTTACCGCCGATCTGGCTCGAGCCATCGATGAGATCCGCAAGGGTCGCGTCGAATTCCGCGTGGATCGCGCCGGCGTCATCCATGCGCCAATCGGCAAGGTCTCTTTTGAAGCGCAACAGCTAATCGACAACCTGGCAACCATGGTGGATGCCATTGTCCGAGCCAAGCCGTCCGGGGCCAGAGGCACCTATGTCCGCTCGGTGGACGTGGCTCCCACTATGGGGCCCGGCGTCCATCTGGACACCGGCGCTGCTATCGCCCTTCCGGCACGCTAGAAGTATACTCAAGACAGAGACTCAGTACACCCCAAAAGCCACAGACAGCAGGAGCGGTTTTCGCTTAAATAGTCCTGCCGAGGCAGCAACACTCATGCATGTTCATGCGATGACGAAGCGCCTCGGACGGTTTATCCGAGGCGCTTCATTTTGACGAGCTCCTGCCATCTCAAAGGAAAGGAGGAATTGCATGCCGACAGCCGCAAAGGCACAGACTATCGATGAGCTGACGCAAAAGCTCCGTGATAGCAAAGGCGCCGTCCTACTCGACTATCGCGGTCTGACCGTCGCCGCCATCAGTATTTTGCGAGAGCAATTGCGGGGTGACGAGGTTGAGTTCCAGGTCGCCAAGAATACGCTCTTGCGAATAGCCGCTGATCGCGCCAACGTTTCTATTGCTCCCGAACTGCTGGCGGGACCGACCGCCGTGGCATTTGGGTGGAAGGATGAAGTGTCTCCCGCCAAACTGCTGACCGACTTCGCCCGTCGTAATCGCGTCGTGAGTGTTAAAGGCGGTATCGTGGGCGGTCGTTCGCTCAATGCCGAGCAGGTTGGCCGGGTGGCCGAGCTGCCCAGCCGCGAGACGCTCCTTGCTCAGCTACTCGGAGCGATGCAGGCGCCGATGTCCCAGACGCTCGGCGTTATTCAGGCGCCGGCCCGCGAAGTCGCAGGCCTGGCTCAGGCACTTGCCGACAAGCTGGGCGCCGGTGGAGCGACCGCGCCATCTCCGTCATAAGACGCGTATTGATCTGTGAACAGCACATCCATTCCAGGAGGAAGACATGGTAACCAGCCAACGAATGACCACGGACGATCTGCTTCAGCAGTTCGAACAGATGACGATCCTTGAGGTATCCGAGTTCATCAAGGCGTTTGAAGAGCGTTTCGGCGTGACCGCTGCTGCTCCGGTAGCGGCGGCGGCGGCGCCAACTGGAGGCGGCGGAGCCGCCGTTGAGCCGGTTGAGGAACAGACCGAGTTCACTGTCGTCCTCACGGCAGCGGGGCAGATGAAGATTAACGTGATCAAGGCGGTCCGCGAGATTACGCAACTCGGATTGAAAGAGGCCAAGGCCCTGGTGGACGAAGCGCCAAAGCCGGTCGTCGAGAATGTCGCTCGCGAGCGTGCCGATGAGGTCAAGGCCAAGTTAACCGAGGCCGGCGCCGAGGTCGAAATCAAGTAATTCGCTTACGCTGCAGAGCAACAGGGGAGCGAGACTTCGCTCCCCTGTTCTCATTTCGTGCGGCCTAGGAAACCACGAAGCTGGTAAAGCTCGGGCGCGCCGAGCAGATACATCACATACACAAACGTGGCGGCGCCGAGCGAGACTTCGATGCACACCGTAACGAGCGCGCCAAACCCATGTTGGGCGAAAATCGCGGTCAACGGGTCCAGAGCGAGATAGAGCACCACGCCCATGCCGAGACTCCCCAGCGCTGCGTTGCGCAACGTCGACAAGATCTCCTTCGTTGCCATGCGTCCTCCTAGGTCTCGATTCACCGCAACGGCCAGCCACACTACTTGCACCCCGTTGGCGAGGGCAGACGCCAGTGCCAGACCGCCCTGGCCGGAGGAAGGCGGGAGGAGGTGGACCAGGACGATACTGAGCACCGCGTCCAGAGTCACCGCTATCACCGCGATGCGAACCGGCGTCACGGTATCCCGCAACGCATAGAAAACACGGGGCAAAATCTCAATGGCAGCCAACGGGGTCAGGGCCATGGCATAAAAAAGCAAGGCAAAAGCCGTCTGTTCGGTTGCGTGATGGGTCCAGGCGCCATGGTTGTAAAGTAGGTTAATAATCGGCCGGCGCAGTACGATCAGTCCCATGGCCGCCGGAAGGGCCAAGAAGAGAACAAACCGAAGGCCGCGCCCCACCGTCCCGGCTAGCGCATCATAATCTTCGATTTCGACCAGGCGCGATAGCGTCGGGAAGATGGCCGTAGCCGCTGCGGTCCCCAGCGCTCCCACTGGAAAGGAAATCAACAGCCAGGAGTAGTTGATCGCCGCCACATTCCCTTTGGGTAATCCCTGAGCCAGGTACAGGGTAATGAAGAGCATGACTTGGAACGCGGCCAGTCCTACCACGCGCGGGAGAAATAAACGTAGAACCTCACGCGACTCGGCAAAGGACCAATCGATTGATCGATGGTACAGCAGGCCTGCCTGCGGCCAGAGCCCAGGTAGCTGCACCAGCAACTGGGCCAAGGAGCCAATGACCACGGCCCAGGCCAGTGCCGCCACGCCGTGCGAGCGGCCCAGCAGCGCTCCCAGGATAACTGCCAGGTTGTAGAGCAGCGGAGCGACAGCGGTGAGAATAAAGCGTTGGTAGGTCTGGAGAATAGCGCTAATCAGCGCCGATACTCCCAGAAAGATCGGCTGCAGCAGCATGATCCGGGTTAGATCGACGGTCATGGCCCGTTCGGCCGGGGTATAGTCGGGTACCAGCAGGGCTATGAACAGAGGCGCCAAGGCAAATGCAGCCAGCGCCAGACAAGCAAGAGCCAAAAAAACAGTGTTGAGCACGCTGCTGGCCACTTCCCAGGCAATGTGCTCGTGTTTTCGCTGAACCAGACCGGCGAACACCGGCACGAAGGCTGAGGCCAGCGCACCGCCGGAGGCAAGCATGAACATGGTGTCCGGGATACGAAATGCGGCAAAGTATGCCTCGACCTGCCTCGTCGTGCCAAACACGTCGGCAATTACCACGTTGCGCAACAAGCCCAGAACCCGGCTGAACACAAAGGACGCGCTTAGGAGCAGCGTTGCGCCGGCTAGGTGACCGGTGCGCGGCCGGCGAGTCTCCGGGGCAGCACGAGCGGCTTTCATTTGCAAAATCTGGTCATTCTACCAAACGCTTGAGGCGTGCTAGCATGGGCGGCTTTATGAGCATTTCAGTCCGGCAGTGGGACGATCCCACGTCATGGAATCGATTCGTTGCCTCCATTCAGGGTGCTCACTTCCAGCAGGGCTGGGAGTGGGGGGAGCTGGGGCCGTCTCTGGGTGGCCAGGCGGTGCGGCTAGCGGCTTGCCAGGATGGCGAGATGGTGGCCGCTATGCAAGTGTTTATCAACCCCGTCCGTCGGACGCAACAAACGCATTTTATGGTCCCGCGTGGTCCGGCTTTAAAGCAGGTGACCGTTCAGAGCATGGCGCCGCTGCTCGATGCGGCACGCACTCTCGGCCTCGAACACCGCAGCATCGGCATCCGTGTCGAGCCGAACGTCTCCGTTGCAGACGCTCAGTACAGCGACATGCTGACGAGCCTGGGCCTTCACCCCAGCCATCCCCCCAGTCAGCCGCGCAGCTCATGGATTCTCGACCTCGGAAAGGACGAAGACGCCTTGTTGGCCGAGATGAAGCAGAAGACCCGGTATAACATTCGGTTGGCTGCGCGTAAGGGCGTCGAGGTGCATGAGGCCGGATTGGGCGATCTGGATGCCTTTTATGCGCTCTATCAGCAGACGGCGAAGCGTGACGACTTTTTCATCCATGCCAAGCCGCTCTATCACACCATGTTCTCACTCTACGAGCAGACCCGAAGTTTCTGTCTGCTCTTTGCCCGCTATCGTGGACAGCTTATCGGAGCCGTCACGCTCCTCCGCATGGGAGCGACCTGCTGGTACTTACATGGCGCTTCGGGTAATGAGCATCGGAATCTTATGGCGCCGTACCTCCTGCAATGGAAGGCGATCGAGCGCGCCAAAAGGTGGGGCTGTTCGCTCTACGACTTCCGCGCTGTGCCGGACTTGCTCCGTGAGGACCAGGATATGTTTGGTGTCTACCGGTTCAAGGAAGGCTTTGGCGGGAGGCAGTTCACTACGCTGGATACGTACGCAACCGCGTATCAGCCGGGCCTTTTCGGGCTCTGGCAAGCATATTATTCTGGTCGCTTCGCGCTGCAGGCGTTGAACCGGCGGCGCCTTGGGCTGCCCGCCCGTCAGTTTGCCTGAGATGCCCCACTTCGATTTTGTGCTCGGGGGGCGGTACCGGCTGATAGGGCCGCTCGGGGAAGGCGGCATGGCGACCGTCTATCGCGGTCGCGACCAGCGTCTCAACCGCGACGTCGCGATCAAGATTCTACACGAGGACCTCACTCGTGACCCCGGCTTTCTAGCTCGATTCCAGCGCGAAGCGCAGGTAGTCGCCTCTCTCTCACATCCCAACATCGTTCCGGTGTACGACGTCGGCGAAGAACAGGGGACGCACTACATTGTGATGGAGTACGTGCGAGGTCGAACGCTGAAGGAGGTACTGGACGCCGGCGGCGCCTTGGCTCCGGAGCGAGCCACCAGTATCATGCGTTCCGTGCTGGATGCGTTGGGCTACGCTCACGCGCAGGGGCTTATCCACCGGGATGTCAAGCCCCAAAACATTTTGATCACGGCGGACGGCACGCCTCGGCTGGCCGATTTTGGCATTGCACATCTGGTTGACGGCTCGACGACGCGGACGGCTGCCATCTTGGGCTCGGCGCACTATCTGTCGCCAGAACAGTCGCGAGGTGACGACCCATCCACACGATCGGATATCTACGCTTGCGGCGTGGTTCTCTATGAGATGTTGACCGGCACGCTACCCTTCGATGGCCCCAACGCCCTGTCGGTGGCAAACCAACATCTCCAGACCGCTCCGCCTCCTCTGCAGCCACGCGCCCCACTGGTTCGTCCTTCGTTGGAGTATGCCGTCATGCGGGCTCTGGCCAAGAATCCAGCGGATCGGTTTGACGATACCGCGGCGTTGGCGGATGCCCTGGAGCCGGCACAGGAAACTATCGAGAGCACGACACTCCAGCCGCTGACCGCGGTCCAGCCAATTGATGCTTCTACTGCCCGTGCGGCCCCGTTACAGGCGACGGTGGAGGTGGAGGCCCAACTCGTGCTGCGGCGATCGGCGCGCAAGACATACGCGGCAGCTGTGGTGGGAGTAGGCGTGGTGATTGCCGCGGGATACATCGCGCGTCTCACAGTGGCGGGATATGCTCTGCCGCAGTATCCCTCGGCGCCGTATGCGCTCTTGCCTGCCCTCCTGGCTCTCGCTGTGGTGCTCTCCTGGCTGAACACGCGATCTTGGCGCTACAGCATGGACAGCAACGCGGCGGTTGTCCAATGGGGCCTGTTAAGCCACCATCGCTTTGGCGTCCCGGTGCGGCACATTACGACCCTGGAACTCAAGCAGAGTCCCATCGACCGCGTCCTCGGAGTGGGCACCGTAGAGCTATGCGCCCGCGATCAACACGGCCGCGAGCGACGGGTGATCATGGAGGATCTGCCCCATCCTCGTGGCACCTATGAGGAGCTTATGCGGCAGGTGGGGCGTGCCACGCGCAGTCGCGGGACTCAGTGACGTAGCGTTCTCGCCAAAAGGAAACCCGAGGCTCGCCCTTTCGGACCAGCCCCGGGCCGGAGACCTAGCAGTGGCAAACAACTACCGCGCTAGCACTCGCTGTGGCCGCACATGTGGCACTTTTTGCAGCCCTCCTCGTGAACAAATGCCGCCCAGCCACACGACGGACAGAGATCTGCCTTCATCGATAGCTCGGGCAGCAAACCGGTGCGTTGGATTTGGTCGGTGAGCTTCTCGGTGTACTCGTCGAGCACCTGGGCGAGACCGTCTGGCAAAGAAAGAACACGCTGGGCACCAAAGCCGAGTGAGCGACTGCCGCCAATGCCACCGAGCTGGTCCACGATCTGCCCGATCTTTTCCCGCTGTGTGAGTGGCGAAGGCGTCCGCAGGACGAGCGAAATCAAACGGCCGATGGCCTCGGCAAAAGCAGTGATGTCGCTTCCCGAACTGCCGATATTGACGAAGGCTTCAAGAGGTTCGCCGCGCTCGTCCATGTTGACCGTCACGTATGCTGTTCCGACCGGGGTCGCAATTTTGTGTGTCTCGCCCGTGACTTTTCGAGGGCGTGGCTGGATGGTGGGGAGACCAGGAAGCGAGGCCTGGGCCGCTCGCTCCTCCACCACGGCCTCCGCCGCTCTTTCCTCGTTCTTCGCTTCCACGCCGACGTTCAACACCTGCGCGCCCTTGCAGCCGTCGCGAAACACGGTTATCCCCATGCAGCCCAGGTTCCATGCCATGTCGTAGGCGTTCTCCACGTCGGCGACGGCCGCGCCAGTCGGCAAATTGATGGTCTTGGAGACACCGTTATCGGTGTGTTTCTGAAAGGCCGCCTGCATTCGCACGTGCCACTCCGGCTCCACTTCGTGGGCGGTAACAAACACGCGCTGTAAATCCTCCGGTACCCCATCCACCCCGTGGACGGAACCGTGCGAACTGACACGGCTCATCAGATCGTCGCTGTAGATTCCTCGGCGCTTGGCGGCCTGCGCGAAAAGGGGATTGGTAAAGGTCAGCACGCGGTCGTCCACCCTGTGCTGAAAGGCCAGGGCAAAGATCGGCTCGATGCCGCTAGAAGCGTCGGCAATGATGCTGATGGTCCCGGTCGGCGCGATCGTGGTTACGGTTGAATTGCGCAGCGGCGTACCATGTCGATAGATGCTGCGCTCCCAGTTGGGGAAGGGGCCGCGCTCCCTGGCCAACTCCTGCGATTGCTGATGGCTGGCACGCTCGACGAAGCTCCACAGGCGATCGGCCAGTTGGATGGCCTGGTCGCTGTCGTAGGGGATACCCAGCTCAAAGAGCAGGTCGGCCCATCCCATGATGCCGAGGCCGATACGCCGATTGGCCTTGACCATGGCGTCGATCTCCGGCAGCGGATACGGGTTCGCTTCAATGACATCGTCGAGGAAGCGAACCGCGAGTTTGGCCACGCGCTCCATCTCACCCCAGTCGATTTCCTTCACTCCATCGCGCTCCAAGATAAAGCGAGCAACGTTGAGCGATCCCAGGTTACATGCCTCGTTGGGCAGAAGCGGCTGCTCACCGCAGGGATTGGTCGCCTCAATCATGCCGATCTCTGGAGTGGGATTGGCTGGGCTGCTATTGATGCGATCGATAAACACCAGGCCCGGGTCTCCGCTATGCCACGCGGAATCGATAATTTTGGCCCAGACGTCACGGGCGCGTAGGCGCGTGGTTACTTCGCGGCTGTGTGGATCCACCAGGTCATAGAAGTCGTCTCGGCGCAGTGCGTCCATAAAGGGATCGGTAATCGCCACGCTGATGTTGAAATTCGTGATGCCGCCGTCATTTTTGCACTCGATAAACTCCAACACGTCTGGATGATCGACACGCAAAATGCCCATGTTGGCGCCACGGCGAGTACCTCCTTGCTTCACCGCTTCAGTCGCGGCGTTAAACACCCGTAGGAAGGACACCGGCCCACTGGCGCGCCCACCGCTGCGCGATACCAAACTGTTCTTGCGGCGAACGCGAGAGAACGCGAAGCCGGTCCCGCCGCCACTCTGATGAATAATGGCTGCATTTTTCAAAGTGTCAAAAATATCGGGAATAGAATCACCGACTGGCAGCACATAGCAGGCCGAAAATTGCAAGCCGTTGCCGGTGCCGGCGTTCATCAGCGTCGGCGAGTTGGGCATAAACTTTCGGTCGATCAGAGTGTCATAGAAGGCCTGCGCATACTGCTCCACCGTCTGGCTGGAGCCCCAATGGGCTTCGGCCTCAGCGACGGAAGCAGCAACGCGCCAACACATCTCATCCGGTGTTTCCACGACCTGGCCATCGCGCTTCCTGAGATAGCGTTCGCGCAGCACCCGCAAAGCGGATTCCGACCACTTGCCGGAGCGATCCGGGCGCGGTCCGGCGCTCACCTTACCACCTTGATAAGCGCGTTCCACGATGTCGGTGGCCGCTGCGACATCCTGCTGAACTTGAATCTCCATGCTCTTCTCCCTACCAAAGAAATCTGCCAAACACGGTCTGCCGTATTTAGGGGGTTGCGTCTATTCTAACCACTACATGGAGCGGTGTCAATTGCTACCCACTAGATGTTGTGCTCACGTGTGCGGGACAGCCACACGATGTGGTAGCGAGAGCTTCCTATTAGCACGCCCCTAGATCGGCCTCGCGCCCGCGTCGATTACCTGTTTGAGCCGGGACTTGTACTGGTTGATGCCGGAAAATATCCGGGATTGGCGGCTACCATATCATGGAACTACCAGTCGGGAGGTAACCAGATGCTAGACGCCGATTTTGCCTTATTTAACGTCGACCAATTGGTGACCGTAGCGCCCGACGTTCACCCGGATGCAATAGGGCCGCTCGGTATTCTTGAAGGCGCCGCCCTGGCCGCCAAAGACCGCAAGATCGTGTGGGTGGGCCGAATGGACGACCTTCGCTCCGAGGTTCGACTGGGACCGGAAGCAACGATCTTAAACGCTCACGGGCGCGTGGTATTGCCCGGTTTCGTCGACGCTCACACGCATCCGGTCTTCGCGGGAGATCGGACCGCCGATTTTTACGCTCGCTCTAGCGGACAGCCCTACGAAAAGCAACTGGAGAGCGGCATCATGCATACGGTGCGGGAAACGCGTCGAGCGAGCGAAGAACAGCTTTTGAATCTGGCGTATCAGAGAGCAGAGACCTTCTTGCGGTACGGCACTACCACAATCCAGGGAAAGACCGGTTATGGGCTCACTCGAGACGACGAGTGCAAGAGCCTGCGCGTGCTGAATCGTCTCCAACATATTCATCCATTAAAGGTCGTCCCGGCATTCCTGGGCGCTCATCTGGTGCCGGAGGATTATGGGGGCAGCGCCGACCAGTACATGCGTGAAGTCACCGACCAATGGCTTCCCATGGCCCAGGACGCGGCTCGCCTGGTCGACGTGTGGAGCGACGAAGGTGTTTTCACCGAGGCGCAGTGCCGCTCGTTGCTCACCCGGGCGCGGGAACTGGGTTTCGAACTGACCGCGCATGCCAATGAGCTGGGTCCCGGTCCGGGAATCCGATTGGCCTGCGAGCTTGGCTGCCTCTCGGTCGACCACGCGGTATATGCCGACGACGATGATATCGCGGCGCTGGCGGGCGGGAGCACCGTTGCCGTGCTGCTACCTGGGACCACCTTGTTTCTGGGTAGCGAGCGGTACGCACCGGCCCGGCAGATGCTGGAGGCGGGAGTCTGCGTGGCGATCGGTACCGACTTTAATCCCGGAACGTCGTACACCCAGAACATGCAGTTTATCCTCACCCTGGCGGTCCTCAAACTCCACATGTCGGCCGAGGAGGCGATCCAGGCGGCCACCCTTCACGGCGCGCGAGCCCTCGGCATGGAGGATGTGGTGGGGTCGCTGCGGCCCGGCAAGTACTGTGACTTCACGGTATTCTGCGTGGGTGATTACCGAGCCATACCTTACTTCTACGCGATGAATTTGGTCGAATCCGTGGTAGCCGGCGGTCGGGTGGTGGTGCAGGAAGGCAGCGTTGTCTCCAGTCCTTCCCTCTCACGGCCCGCATGATCCGCGAGTTGCTGGCACGCGTCTGGGAGCTTCCTTGGCCGGCAGCCATGCGCAGACCGGTGCAGAAGGTGGTTTCGCAACCAGGGATACGCGCCGTGCTGTTTCCACAATTTATGGTGGGCGTGGTCGGCATTATCGAGAACGAGCGCAATGAGTATCTCCTGCTGCGACATACCTACCGAGGTGATACACCCTGGGGTTTGCCCACCGGCTTCCTGGAACATGCCGAACAGCCGGCCGATGCGCTGAAACGTGAGATCCTGGAGGAAGCCGGTATGGTCGTCGATCTAACTCCGGTCTGGCACGTGTATGTCGACGGCGCACGTCCGCTGGTAAATCTGGTCTACCGCGGCGCCTATCGCAGCGGCGCGTTTGTTCCCAGCAGTGAAATTTCCGAGTCTGACTTTGTTTCCATAGACCGACTTCCCCCATTGCTGCCTGGTCAACGTGGGTTGTTGGAAGCGGCCCACGCGGAGGAGGTGCCCCATTAAAGCGTTGTTGGAAGCGGTGCCCAACTTTTCAGAGGGGAGGCGGCTCGAGGTCGTACAACAGATCGCCGAAGCCGCTCGATCGGTGCCCGAGGTTCACGTCCTGGACCTGCATTCCGACGCCGACCACAATCGAAGTGTGCTCACCCTGGCGGGCGATCCAGCAGCAGTGCAGGAAGCAGTATTCCGCGCGGCCAAACGCGCCACGGAGCTGATTGACCTGCGGCAACACAGCGGCGAGCATCCTCGGATTGGCGCCACCGATGTTGTGCCCTTCATTCCACTGGGTGGGGCGCGGATGCACGACGCAGTGGAAGCAGCGCGTGGCTTCGGCGCGCGCATGGCGGAGGAACTGAACGTGCCAGTGTACTTCTACGAAGAGGCCGCCACTCGACCGGATCGCCAGAACCTGGAAAATATCCGTCGAAAGGGCTTCGAGGAGCTGCGGCAGATCATCGGCACGGACCCGGATCGTGCTCCCGATCTGGGCCCAACCGCGGTGCATGAGACTGCGGGGGCGACAGTCGTCGGAGCGCGCGGTCCTCTGATCGCGTACAACATCTATCTGAACACCTCGGATGTTGCAGTCGCCAAGCGCATCGCCCGCACGATCCGTCACAGCAGCGGCGGCCTGCGTTTCGTCAAGGCACTCGGTTTAAGCATACCGGCTCGCAATCAGGTCCAGGTTTCTATGAACCTGACCAACTTTCAGAAGAGCGCGCTCCATACCGTCTTTAATCTGGTTCAGATGGAGGCCGCCTCCCGAGGCGTAGCCATCACCGATTCTGAAGTCGTGGGGCTGGTGCCCATGCAAGCGCTGGTTGACGCGGCGCGATTCTACCTGCGTCTCCACGACTTTGAGGACGAGCAGATTCTCGAGACCAAGCTGATGGAGGAATAGGACAGATGGAGCCCGCGCTGGTCGACGCTCTTTCACTACAAGTCTTCGCAAATCTCTTCAGTTCGATTGCGGAAGAGATGGGAGTCACTCTCCAGCAGGCCTCCTATTCTCCCAATATCAAGATGCGTCGCGACTACTCCTGTGCTCTCTTCGACGCGGAGGGCCGGTTGCTGGCTCAGGCTGCGCATATGCCCGTTCATCTGGGCGCCATGCCAATGGCCATGCAGGCTGTGCGCGAGCGATTCGAGCTACGCTCCGGGGACGTGGTGTTTCTTAATGATCCATATGCGGGTGGCACGCACTTGCCAGATATCTCATTGGTATCCGCGGCCCGCCGGGCGGACGGCCAACTGCTCGGGTATGTTATGTCTCGCGCCCACCACTCCGACATCGGCGGCATGTCGCCGGGTTCCATGCCGCTCTCCACCGAGATTTACCAGGAGGGCATTATCATTCCGCCCTCCCTTCTGGTAGAGCAGGGTCGATTGCGCGACGACATTCTCGATCTGGTGCTGCGCAACGTGCGAACGCCGGACGAGCGCCGAGGCGATTTCACGGCACAGCTGGCGGCGCAACGGGTGGGAGAACAGGGTCTGGTTGCGCTGATCGAGCGGTACGGCACCGCGACCGTGACGGCTCATGGTGAAGCACTGCAGAGCTACGCGGAAGCGACAATGCGCAGCGTAATCCAATGTATCCCGCCCGGCGAATACTCTTTTATCGATTGTTTAGATAACGATGGACAAAGCGACAAGCGAGTACCAATCACCGTCACGATCCGCCGCCATGCCGAGAGTAGCGACCTGGAAATCGACTTTACGGGAAGCGCGGAGCAACGGATGGGTGGCGTTAACGCGGTGCGAGCGGTGACTATCTCCGCCACCCTGTACGTCTTGCGCTGTCTCTCTCGGGAAGATGTGCCCGTCAACGCCGGCTCGATGCGCCCCTTGTTGATTACGGCTCCGGTGGGCAGTGTGGTATCGGCGTCGCCGCCAGCCGCCGTGGCCGGAGGCAACGTGGAAACTTCGCAGCGAATTGTGGATGTGCTCTTCGGCGCTCTCGCCCGGGCGTTGCCGAACGCGACGCCCGCGGCCAGCCAGGGCACCATGAACAACCTCGCACTGGGCGGGCTCGATCCTAGGAGTGGGCTACCGTTTGCCTACTACGAGACCATGGGCGGGGGCGGTGGAGCACGGCCAGGACAACGCGGTGCCAGCGGTGTACACGACCACATGAGCAACACTTTGAACACTCCGGTAGAGGCTCTGGAATCGGAGTACCCACTGCGGGTGGTGAAGTACCTGCTACGGCGCGGGACAGGAGGCACTGGCGCACATACCGGGGGTGACGGTTTACAGCGGGACCTGCAATTTTTAACGCCGGCAACGGTGACGGTGTTGACGGAACGGCGCGTCACGACTCCGTATGGCTTGAATGGGGGTGGACCTGGCGGTCGCGGGGAAAACGTGCTTGTCCGTGAGAGCGGCGCCGAGCGGCTGCCCTCCAAAGCACTGTTTTCCGTATTGCCCGGCGATGTTCTGAGCATCCGCAGTCCGGGTGGCGGCGGCTACGGAGCCTTGCCTGAACGGGACAAAGCTTGATAGTATTCGCTGGTTTTCCACCGAGGTACTCTTGAGTCGCCATCGTATCTATTGCTTGGTGTGCTTGTGCGCGCTGTCTCTGGCAGGATGTGGTAGTAGCACGAAGGCCCTGCCGGTCAGCACTCGGCATATCGTGGTACTCACGCCCACCAGTCAGCCTGCGGCGACCCCAACGGCGGCCCCTGCCCCTGCTCCCGCGTCCGTGGTCACCGACACGCCGACACCGCTGGCGCCAACATCGACCTCAGTCGCCGGCGCCAGCGCCAGCCCCACTGCGACCACCATGCCGACGGCCAAACCAACCGTCATGCCAAGGCATACCGCCACGCCCACATCCGTCCCGGTGGTGGCGACGGGCCGGCTCCTCGCCGTCAGCGTCCGGCCAACCACGGTACCCCTCGGCGGCAGCCTGACAGCCACGGTAACAACCACGGGCGATGTTCGCCGGGTGGAGGTGTATCTCGCTTCCGGCGCGCCGACCGGTGCAGGTCCGCTGACGTACACGTTGACTCAGAGCGTCGCGGGGACGTGGACGGCTGTCGGTGCGGCCCCCTCAGCTCCCGGTCAGTACTACTTTTCGGTTGGCCTGTACGGGCCGAATGGGCGGTCCCCAGTGCTGGATAACGACGCCTGGAACATCCAGGTGGGAAGCGGTGCGCCGTCGGGCGGGACCGCCAATGGTGCTACATCAGGTCCACAACCGCTACCGGCCAATGTGCTCCTCGCGCCCCCCTTCTCATATGGGAATCCGGTCTCAGCGGTGTTTAACGCTGGCGGAAAGACCGTCAACGGCTCTGAGGTGGTCAGCAACGCCCGCCCGGATGTGCCGGCCTCGGCGGTCGCCCAGTTTTACGTCACGCGCTTACCCCGCGCCGGCTGGACAGTCGACTCAGGGTCGATTCCCGGTCCGGGGGTGACGTCGTTTTCGATTTCGGCTACCAGTGGATCGCAGGTCTGCATTGTGCAGTACGGTGCAGCCACGGTCCATGTTTTCTACGGATCGCTCTCTGGATAACCGCTGCTCTCGACCACACAAGCGCTGCGCTCTTTACAGGAGTATGTGTTGACCGGCCGATTCAAAATGCTGCTCGACCGATTCCGGTCCTGTAAGGTTTTGGTCGCCGGCGATATGATTGCCGACGAATATATCCTGGGAAGACCGTGGCGCATTTCGCGAGAAGCCCCGGTCCTGGTACTGCGGTATGCTGATCACTTCGTCCGTCCGGGTGGCGCCACCAACCCCGCCTACAACATCAGCACCCTTGGCGCCCAAGCGATTCCATTTGGCATCATCGGGGACGACGAAATGGGCTGCCGGCTCAGCCTCGCAATTCAGGAATCGGGCATGAGCACTGACGGTTTACTGGTCGACGGTGGACGACCGACCTCGACCAAGACCAGGATCCTGGCCGGAGGCGTGCAGGAGGTCCAGCAGCAGATCGTGCGCGTGGATCGGATTGACGACCGGGAGGTGAGCGATGAGCTGCGCGACCAGATGATCGAAAAGCTATGCGCGGCACTGCCCGGCGCCGATGCGCTCCTGATCTCGGACTATGAGAACGGCGCGATCTCGCAGGAAGTGATCGAAGCCTGTCTACCGGAAGCGCGCCGGCACGGACTCATCATCACGGTCGACTCGCATGGCGACCTCTTTCGCTTTCAAGGCGTTACGGCCGTCACACCGAATCAACCGGAAGCAGAAGCAGCGCTGGGCCGACCCATCCGCGACGATCAGGATCTGGCCCTTGCCGGGGAAACCATGCTCCTACGCATGGATGCCGGCGGAGTTTTGATCACCCGCGGCAGCCAGGGACTTGCGCTGTTTCAGCGCAACGAGAACCCCTACTTCTTGCCGGTGGCTCCGGCGCATGGCACCGAGGTGGCGGATGCGACTGGCGCCGGCGACACAGTGGCGGCCGTCTTCACCCTGGCGCTCGCCGCGGGCATGTCCATGCGAATGGCGGCGTATCTTGGCAACGTCGCAGGAGGGGAGGTCGTCCAGCATCTGGGCGCGGTGCCCCTGACTCCCGCTCAGTTCGTAGGGGCGCTGGAGAGGACCGTTCTTCCACTGCCGGACTAACGGCTTAGGCTCTCGACTCCGCGGCACGACCGTATAATGAACCCCTGGCACAGGACGGAAAACATGCAGCTCACGCGAACCACTCAGACCAGAACTACCGTACCGGAAGGATCGTTCCAGGGAGACGAACCCCTGGTCGCCGTTCTGCGCGGCAATCACCTTGGAAGCCTGCATCGTGGCATCGTCGCGGTGGTAGGCGCTTCAGGAGACACCGTTCTGGCCATCGGCAATGAGGACCAGCGGGTGTTTCTTCGCTCCGCCGCCAAGCCGTTTCAAGTCATGCCGGCTGTGTTATCCGGAGCGATCGACCGCTATGGGATAACTGGCCGGGAACTCGCGGTCATGTGTGCCTCTCACAACGGAGAGCCCCGTCACGTCGAGGCGGTGATTTCGATTCTCGAGAAAATCGGCCTGGACCAATCGTCTCTGCGGTGTGGGATGCATGCGCCGCTGAATCAGGAGGCTGCCGCGGAACGCTGGCGCGAACATCTCGAGCCGTCGTCGGCATGCAACAACTGCAGCGGGGCGCATGCAGGCATGTTGGTGGCCTGCCGGGCCATGGGCTGGCCGCTGGAACAGTACGGGAATCCCAACCATCCGCTTCAGCGTCAGACCCGCCAGATCCTGGCAAGCTTTGCCGGCGTGAACCAGACGGACATCGGAATTGCTGTCGACAATTGCGCCGTGCCGACTTTCCGTCTTCCATTGAACCGATCCGCCCAGGCGTTCGCTCGACTGGCCACCGGTGAAGGCGTCACGGATGAGCTAGCCGGCACCGCTGGGCGAGTGGTGATGGCCATGACCGGTAATCCCGAGATGGTTGGCGGCCAAGACCGCTTCGACACCGATTTGATGTCCGCGGCACGGGGAACTATCGTTGCCAAGGGCGGAGCCGAAGGGTACCAGGGCGCCGGACTCGCCTCCGCGGCATTGGGACTTGCCATAAAAGTCACAGATGGCAACTCGCGCGCTATCCCCCCGGTCGCCATGCGCGTGCTCGAGCATGTGGGAGCTTTTGATCCACCCCAAGCGGATGAGCTGTGGCGGTATCGAGAGCCGGAAGTGCGAGATCTGATGGGGAACGTGATCGGTAGTCTCAAGCCGGCCTTCGAATTCGAAGTAGCGCCTTGAGCAAAATTCGGGTCGCTATCTTGTGCGGAGGCAAGTCCGGGGAACATGAGGTATCGCTCGCTTCCGCGGATTCCGTGCTTCAGGCGCTGGCCCCGGACAAATACGATGTCGTAGTTATCGGCGTCACGCGTGAAGGCAAGTGGTTGTTAACTGACTCGCCCCATACCCTGTTGCCATCAAGACGCACGCCCGAGCTGATAATTACCGGTGAGCAGCTGGATCAGTCCGCTCCGGATGACGTGCTGCCGCTCCACACCGCGGGGCTTCAGCTAAACGAATCGGCAGTGGACGTGGTATTCCCGGTTCTCCATGGACCCCATGGAGAAGACGGCACCATGCAGGGCCTCTTAGAAATTTCGGGTCTTCCGTACGTTGGTTCCGGTGTACTGGCCTCGGCACTCGCCATGGACAAGTGGGCCGCCAAACAGGTACTGGAACGGGCCGGCCTCGAAAGTGTGCCCTATGCCCTGCTGGAGGCAGTTCATTGGTCTGGCGATTCGGCCGCAGTGCTCGACAAGGTGGAAGGTCAACTTGACTATCCCGTCTTTGTTAAACCGTGCAACATGGGTTCGAGTGTGGGCATCTCCAAGGCATGGCATCGTCAGGAATTGGAACAGGCCATCGCGCTGGGATTTCGTTACGATCGACGGGTGATCGTTGAACAGGGCGTGGACGCGCGCGACATCGAATGCGGAGTGCTGGGGAACGAGAATCCCCTGGTCTCCGTGGTGGGAGAGGTTCGTTCCCACCATGAGTTCTACGATTACGACGCGAAGTACAGCGTCGGGATGGCCGATCTTCTGATCCCAGCTCCGCTCTCCGACGAGCAGACCGCGGAGGTTCAGGCGATGGCCCTCCGGGCGTATGCCGCGCTGGACTGCGCTGGAATGGCGCGAGTTGACTTTTTCGTGCCGCGGGAATCGGGCAGGATTGTAGTCAACGAGATAAATACCATCCCGGGCTTCACCGCTACCAGTATGTTCCCCAGGCTGTGGGAAGCAAGCGGAGTGCCGTATTCGGAGTTAGTCGACCGGCTCATCGCCCTGGCTATCCAGCGCCATCAACAAAACTCGTCTCGTTGGATCAGGCCATAAGGTCCGCTCCAGTCGTTCGCAATTTGTTGGACCGGACGAATTCACTGTATCCCCATTCCAGCCGCAGACCGCCGCACCCTCCGGTGTGGTGGCGGCGCGATGCAATCTAAATGGAGCCAGCCTCTCGGCGCGTGCTGCCTTTACAGTCAACCAACCAGCCACGCCCACTCCGGGGACTTCCAAATAAACGGTCTAAACGCTCGCAATTGCACCTCCCGATTTCCTTGACGTAGGGGGCCTGAAGGAAGTAAGATTGGCGTGTCATAGTAATGCCTTGGTGGGCGCTGGCTTTCGGATTGCATGTAGTAGTCGTCCAGCTCTGTCCAGACGTTGACTAGGAGATGGAAGACATGAACTACACCGACCGATCTTTGACCTGCGCCCAGTGTGGCAATCCGTTCACCTTTACGGCGGACGATCAGGAGTTCCATGCGGGGCGTGGCTATCAGGATCCCAAGCGTTGCCCGACCTGCCGCGCCGAGCGCCGCAACAGCGGCGGGGGCTCGTCGTCGTCGTACGGCGGTGGCGGCGGCGGCTATGACCGACCGCAGCGTCAGATGTACTCGGCGACGTGTGCCCAGTGTGGCAAGGAAGCACAGGTTCCTTTCGAGCCGCGGGGCGACAAGCCCGTGTATTGCTCGGACTGCTTCAAGCCGGCGCCTCGCTCGTCGTCCTGGTAAATACCGCGCCGCGCGGGGTGGTATGACAAGCACCAGGTAGTGGGCCATCTGGTCCGCCGAGCCAAAGCGCGAGAAACCACTCCCGCAGCGCCGAGCATCCGCTCTCACAGCGTTTGAGCGACAACGAAGCCAGTGCCCTTTATGGGGTGCCGGCTTCGTTCATTTCCGTCGAACGCAAATATGGCCGCCGGAGGAAGCCCTGTCTCATACATGCGTACCCCAGCCACACATCTCCCGGAGAGCGTGAATCGAATTGCGTCCTCGCGACCATCACTTCCACCCACGGCGTTGGTCTTGCTCGCCGGGGTCTCCGTGCAACTGGGCTCGGCGGTGGCCCTGCATCTGTTTGTGACGCTCGGACCGGGCGGCGCTGCCCTCCTGCGCGTGGGGTTTGCAGCGATCGTGCTGCTCGGCCTGTGGCGCCCTGATGTGCGCGGCTATTCTTCCCGAGACCTGGCCATGGCGGCCCTCTTCGGCCTGACCACGGCGGCCATGAATCTCTCGTTTTACCTTGCCCTCGATAGGATCCCTCTGGGCGTGGCAGTCACACTCGAATTTGCCGGCCCCCTGGGGGTGGCCGTTGTTGGGTCTCGTCGTCTTTTCGATCTTATCTGGGTGCTCCTGGCAGCCGTCGGCATCGTTCTCCTGGCACCCTGGGGAGGTCTCGGCCTCGACCCGTTAGGTGCTGCCTTTGCTCTGCTAGCTGGAATGTTCTGGGCGGGGTATATTCTGCTCAGCTCGCGGGTCGGAGGTATTTTTACTGGCGGCCGAGGGCTCGCCTTAGCGCTATCGGTGGGTGGGGTTGCACTGCTGCCTATCGGCATTCCGGGCGCTGGGGCACATCTCCTGCAACCGTATCTGCTGTTGGGCGGTCTCGCCGTAGCCCTGCTTTCGGGGGTGGTCCCATACTCCCTTGAACTGGAAGCGCTGCGCTCGCTGCCCACTCGTGTCTTCGGCATCCTGATGAGCCTGGAACCCGCCATCGCGGCTACCATCGGCTTCCTTGTCTTGCGCCAGGCATTGGGTCTTCGCGCTGTTCTTGCCCTCGCTCTGGTTTCCGTTGCTTCCTTCGGAGCCTCCCGCAGTGGGTCCTCGGATACAGTCTGAACGCTACGGCTATGCATCGGTTCTGACACTTTTGACTGCAGGCATTGACGGATTTGGGCCGGAGACGATACTGTGTCAGCGTGGATGCTGCCCAGCCGTTATCTCTGTAGGTGCAGCGTCGCGAGGGTCGCGGCCGGAAACAGGTGATTTTCGTCATTCCAGATAATGGTGACAACGCGGACAGTCCGGGGAAGGGTAAAGCCGATCCATCGGGTCAGGTGGTAACCGGCAGGCAAAAGACCAGTGCGCAGCGGGTGCCGTCCACGAAATATGCCCCCCGATCTATACGTTCTGCCCTGCGCGTCGACTGCATGGAAGTCCCGTGCGCTGTAGAGAGCGCCATAGCCCAGGGCATTCAGCCGGATCTTAGCGAGAACCCGTAAGAGGTGAGCCGTTCGAGTTGGCCTGCGCCGCGTGACGGTATGCAGCTCAATCCGTTCGATCTGTGCCTTCATCCCAGTTCGGCGGTCGACCACTGGGACGCCGGCTCCGTACGCCAGCGGCCGGGTTATTGGATGACGCGCTGTGACCGTAGAGGTGGGCAGTGGATGTCGTGCAGGAATTGGAGTAGGACGAGGACGGGCCGAAGGAGCTGGCGTGGGGTGGGGAGGCCGTGAAGGGACTGGAGAGGGAAGCGCACGGGACAGAGAAGTAGGTGTGGCAGATGGGCGGGGAGTAGCAGAAGCTGACGGCGCCCGAAAGCCATGGCGGGTAGCGACTGGTCTGGCAGTCGGTCCATGCCGGGACCAGACGGTAAATCCCGCTGCAATCGCTATAAGTGCGTACAGCAATAGCAAACCGCGAACGGAGTTGTTTCTACGTTTCATGAGGGTGTGTCTCCGCGGAGGCAAGGCGCGAACTAGTTTGCGCCTTGCCTCCGCTTACTCATACCGCATCTGTTGATCCTCTCACGGATGATTGATCGCGAAGCCGCATATAGTCGCGTATCGTAGTGGCAGCGAGTGCAGAATGCTGACTGAGGGCGAGCAGGTCACGTAGGCTTTCGGGCGACTTCACCGCTGCGTCAATCACCTGAACCAGCATCTGCAGGTCAGCATCGCTGATGGCCTGCTTCGAGCTCATGAGCGCGGTGTCGTGCTGCGCTCGCTCGGCCTGCAGCTCTTCCTCCGCCCTGCGAACCTGCTGGGCCAATCGATCCCGCTCGGCGCGGTCCGTCTGTTCGCGGCGTCCGAAAGCTTCGACTCGTGCGGCGAGTGCCTGAGCCATCTTTACGAGGTCATCCCCGGCCACGCCGCCAAAGACCTCAGACGTCGTTCCTTGTTCGACGTTCGGCTCCATTGATGCCGTCAGGGGCGATTCCGAGCTGTGCCGCTCTGCGGGAATAACTTGTTGCTCTGTCATTGCACTTCCTTGTGGGCGATACCATGGCCGTACTCGGCCATAGTAATCAGGATACTGCGCCAGGGCGAAATGGTCAGGAGGTAAAAGTCTCTGGCTTGGCCAGGACTTTCGCCCCCTATTCAGTTACCTGGCCAGGATCAGCACCCATCCTTGATAAGGTTCCGATCAATCTATCTGACTATTCCGAGGAAGGAATGGAAGAGGATGGGATATGTCGAATGTGCTTCTATCTGCTATTGGCAATGTCGGGTAAGACAGGATTTGACACGACGCGCTCTGAGACCGAATCGCTCTCACTCGAATTCGGATACAACCCATGGCAGCGATTGGTTACACTTCGCACATGACTGTCGCGGGTGCCGATTGGGAGAAGAGGGTCTCGAAACTCTGGGTCGAGATTGATAGGTACGACGAGGGCGAATTCGTTGGCCGCGTCGATGCGTTGGTCGCCGAACTACCGTCGGGAAGCGCGATCGGGCTGTTCGAGCGTGGCGCAGCGTTTGATTCCACCGGTCATCCAGATCGCGCGGTTCCGCTGTACGCGTCCGCGCTCGACGCCGGCTTGGTGGGCGAGCGTCGCCGACGAGCTGTCATCCAGATGGCCAGATCGCTCCGGAATCTAGGGAATCCACAAGACGCATTGACTCTCCTAACCGCCGAGGTTGACGCCGCATCCGATGACCTGGATGGCGCGGTGGCGACCTTCCTGGCACTGGCGCTGGTCGACCTGGGACGTGAGCGGGAGGCGGCGAGTGTTGCCCTGACGGCCCTATCGAAGTACCTGCCTCGCTACAACCGATCCGTCGCTCGCTACGCGCAGCAGATCACAGACAGAGTCCCGTAGGCTGAACGTGTACCGGAACGGCGGCAATCTACCGAAAGATGGTGTGAGCCTTCGAAAGCGTTCCCCCATTCGACCACGGATTGTAGGGCGGCTTCACCGTCGCGAGTCATAGCGCCCGGCGTGGGAGCGGCGTCCAGATAGTTGACGTAATGGATGCAGTGGAGATACTGGCGATCAAGCTCCATCTACGATAACTCTTTGTGCTTCTTCCTCGCTCGTAGCGTGCACATGATGTGGGGCATTCAATGGAAATCGTGGGATCGGATACCGGCGGGGACAGGCGCTGGGGCTGTGTCCATCGAGCCGTCGGGGATCGCCGGGTCCAGAGCAAGCACCCGTTCGGCCAGCACGTTCACCGTCCCGAACGCTCGCTGCAGCCGGCCGGCGACGGCCAGGAGCGGATGCTGCCGGAGGGTGTCTCGGTACTGGCCATAAACGTCGGGGCGGACGATGATGTTCATGAGTCCGCGCTCATCCTCCAACGTGAGGAACAGATACCCCTTGGCGGTACGTGGTCGCTGACGGCAAACGACCAGCCCACCGACGCGAACCTCCCGTTCCACCGGCCAACCGGCGAGCTGATGGCTGGCGACAACGCCCAGGGACCGCAACCGAAGGCGATACTGCTCGACCAGGTGAAAGCGCACGCTGAAGCCCAACAGGTGATGATCCAGCAGCGTTTGCTGGTGGTCGGAGCGTTGAGGGAACGCCACCGGCGGCTCCGGTTCGACGAGTCCCAACTCGCCCTGGCTCCCGCGCGTGCGGTGCCCATAAAGCTCCCAGAGCTGCTCGGGACGGGAGCCTTCCAGCCTATCGAACGCCCCAGTCAGAATCAAGCCTTCGACCGACTTCCCACTCAGACCGACCCGGTCGAGGAAGTCGCGCAGGGACCGGTACGACCCTCCCACTTCTCGCTCGGTCACGATCTGCTTGGCCCGCTCACGTCCCACCCCGCGCACCTGTTCGAAGCCCAGCCGGACCATGGGCGGATCCCCCTCTAGCGCGCAGCGTGCTCTGCTGTGATCGATGTCGACTGGTAGGAAGCGGACACCGTGGCGCCGGGCATCCCAGACCAGAACCTCGACTGGATAGAAGCCGAGCGGCTGGTTACTCAGCAGGGCCGCGGCGAAGGCAGCGGGGTGGTACCGCTTGAGATACATGCCCTCGTAGGCAATGCGCGCCAGGGCGGCGCTGTGCGAGCGGCAGAACCCGAACTCCGCGAAGCCGGCAATCTGGCGGAACACCTCGCCGGAGATCGTTTGCTCCATGCCGTTTACTCGCGTCTGCTCCAGGAACCAGGGCTTGAGCTTCTCCATCGCCTCCCGCGAGCGATGCGATCCCATGGCCCGACGGAACATGTCGGCCTCCCCGGCTGGGCAACCGGTGAGCGCAATCACGGCCAGGATAATCTGCTCCTGAAAAAGGAAGATTCCCAATGTGTCGCGCAAGATCGGCTCCAGGAGAGGGTGGAGATAGTTGACAGACTCCAGGCCCAGCCGACGCCGATTATAGGGGTGGACCATCCCGGCGACGATGGGGCCGGGCCGGATAATGGCGCACTGGTTGATCAGATCTCGGAAGCAGGTGGGACGGGTGCGGACCACGCTCTGCATCTGGGCACGGCTCTCCACCTGCGAGACCCCCATGGTATCGGCCACGGTCAGCATGCCATAGATGGCCGGCTCCTCCAGGTCGATCGTCTCCAGGGTGAGTGGGACGCCCCGCGTCCGCTCTAGCGCCTGAGCCTCCTGGATCACCGACAGGGCGCGTAGACAGAGGAGATCCAGCTTCCCGAGGCCGCTGTCCTCGACATCCTCTTTATCAGCGCCTACGACAACGATCCCCGCTTTACGGGCTGGCTCGAGCGCGAAGAGTTCGACCAAAGGACGGCCGGTGATGAGCATGCCACCGACATGGACGCTGAGATGGCGGGGACAGTCGTCAATCTCCTGACAGAGCTGAGTCAGGAGCGGCCAGGGCTGTCCTTCATCGGTCAGTTGCTCCCCCACGGCAGCGATCTGCCCGGCCAGCTCGGCCCCGCCGGCGTGATGGTCCAGTGACTTGGCCAGGCGGTCAATGAAATCGTCGGGCATGCCAAGAGCCTTGCCAACGTCGCGGACCGCCAGACGCGCTCGATAGCGGACATAGTTGCAGACCATGGCGGCGTGCTCCGCACCGTAGCGCTGGTAGATGTAGGCGATGGCTGCCTCGCGATCCCATTCCGAGAAATCGATATCAATATCCGGCATGGTGGGACGATCGGGGTTAATGAAGCGCTCGAACAACATGCCGTAGTCGAGCGGATCAACAGCGCTGATTCCCAGACAGTAGACGAGGAGCGAGCCGGCGGCGGAGCCGCGGCAGCGGCCATTGAATCGCCGGGCCACGTCAGCCGCGATCAGGAAGAAGGCTGCCAGACCAGTCTGACCGACCACCGTGAGCTCGTGCTCCAGCTGTCGCACCACCCGCTCGGTGAGGGAGCGGTAGCGCCGGCGCGCCCCCTCAAAGCAGAGGCGACGCAGAGCAACATCTGGGGATTCACCATCCGGGAGGTCGAGCGGCGGGAAGCGGGCGCCACGGAAGTCGAGAGAGACACCGCAGCGTGTGGCCAGCTCCCCTGTCCGGACCAGGGCATCGGGGTAGCGCCGGAAGAGCCGGCGAAGCTCATCCGGGGACTTCATGCCAAAGTGGCCGTTTGGAAGCTTCTCTACCGAGGGAATGGTCATCGTGGTCTTGGTGCGGATGCAGGTCAAGACATCCTGCAGCATGCGCTGCTCGAGCCGGGCGTAGTGGACATCGGTAGTGGCCACCAGTGGGAGCTTCCGGCATTGTCCCAGCGCGGCGATTTCCGCCATGAGCCAGGCATCGTCCGGGAGGTGATGGTTCTGAATCTCCAGGTAGAACCGATCCCCAAAGATCTCATGGTAGCGATCAGCGGCGCACACGGCCTCGGCCCGTCGTCCCGCGAGCAGCAGGGAGGGGATCTCGCCGGTGCGCGACCCAGAGAGGGCGATGAGCCCCTCGGCGTGCCTCGGTAGCGCCTCGAAGGGCAGCGCAGCCTCGCCTTTGGGCCGGCTGTGACGGGCGGTGGTCAGCAGACGGCAGAGATTGGCGTAGCCGGTCTCGTTTCCGGCCAGAAGGGTCAGGTGGTGGTCGGTGACGAGGGTGATCTCCGAACCGATGATGGGCGTTAGACCGGCCGTCCGGCAGGCTGTGCTGAACTGGATCGCGCCATAGAGTGCGTCGCGGTCCGTTAGGGCCAGGGACTGGTACCCCAGCTCGGCCGCCCGAGTCACTAGCGCCTCGACGCCGGATGCGCCACGGAGGAGGGAGAAGTGGCTGTGTACGTGGAGCGGGACAGGCAGGCTCAATCCACCCGCTCCACCAGGAACCAGCGCCGCTTCCGGCGGTCCACGGCCAGGACCGCGACCATGCCACTCCGGGTGCGCACGCGATAGTATGTCCGCCGCGTCTCCTCCGGCCACCACTCGTCGGCTTCCCAGCATCCGTGCAACGCCACGATCTCGTCCTGCCAGCCCAATGCCGTGGTGTACCATCGCCCTCCCCGCTCGATGAGACGGATGGGCTGGGGACAAATGGCCGGCTGCCCATCGAGTTGCGTTGGGTCTGCGGGATCGTCGGACTGGTAGGGGAGAAGGAGCAGGCGGCGCTCCTCGAAAAGACTGTAGGGCGTCTGGCTCGGCGCTACGCGCCGCAGGCGCCCCCGATATCGTCGGGCAACCTCCGTGAGCGCTCTCCGCACCCCCTCCTGCCGCTCGGCCGACGACTCCTCGAACAGCGCGCCCTGGGCGAGGTGCAGCGGACTCAGCGCCTCGAGCTGGAGGCGGATGGCCACCACCGGTCGGTCCAGTGCGAGACCGTGCGTCAGAGAGTGGAGCACCGGGAGCATGGTGGCGGGATCGTTGCTCTCCCGCCGTAGAGCGGCGCGTCGTTCGACCACTCGATCATCCTCCTGGGTGGCCTGCAGCCGGAGAGAGCGGCAGACTTGCTCTGTCTCCCCCAACTGCTGGCACAGTCGCTCCAGTAGGGCTTCAGTTGCCGCATCCAGGGTGGTACGATCCTCGATCGGCTGCTCGAAGCTGTGTCGCAACGCTATGACAGGGGGATCCTGGCGGGGAGAGATCGGCGTGTCGTCCTCTCCCTGGGCCAAGCGATGGGCGAGGACCGCCTCGCGGCCGAAGCGCCGCTGCAGAGAGAGAGCCGGCAACGCGGCGAACTGGCCAATGGTCACGATCCCCAACAGACGCAAACGTTCGACCGTGGAGGGGAACAGCGGCAGGAGCGCAAGTGGCAGGGGCGCCAGGTACGACGCTGCCTTGTCGTCTCCAATCACGCCGACGGTTCCCAGCGCGGTTCGACGAGCGGCAATTCGGGCCACGGACCTCCCTGGCCCAATGCCAAGGTGAGTCTGGAGGCCGAGCGCGGCGGCGAGACTATCGATCACAGCAGCGCCGAGGCGGTAGAGGTTCTCTGGACCGGCGGGGCGGAACCAGGCTCCTTCCAGCCCGTCCGGCTCGATGCCGTCGCTCGATCGCTCCAGGAGCGTCAGGGCGCGCTCGAAGAGTTCGACATCGAGATCGGGCTCCGCCGGCCGAATGACGGCTATCGGCGCCAGCTCCCTGGCCTCGCGCACACTCATGCCGGATCGAACGCCCGACGCCAGACACGCGGCGCTGGCGTCGATCACGCGTTCGTTGGCCACGATGAACGGATGACCGGTGAGCGCCGGATGGGCGAGGAGGGCGCGCTGTGCCGGCAGGTGGGGGAGGCAGAGGTACCCGATCCGCCGTGTCACGCCAGCACCCGGCGAATCTCCATTTCTAGCTCCCGCGCCAGCGCCGGATCGGCCTCCAAGGCTGCAATCGCCCGCGCTCTCCCACGCCCCAGGATGCGATCACCAAATCGCAGGCCCATCGTCTCGGTCCGCAGTATTCCTGTAACGCCTCCCAGATCGGCGAGATCGGCCTCGCGATGAATCCCTCGATCCCGACGCAGGTCAAGCTCGACCTCACGGCCGGGTGGCGCGAGCTTGTTTTTGAGGATCTGCACCCGAATCCGCAGCCCCAGCAGGTCATCGGACGAATGGAGCAACGGGCGCAGCGGGGTGACACCAAGGCGCAGGGAGGCGAAGTGGCGTAGCGCCGTGCTCGCCGAGCGAGCACCGGCATCGGTGACGAATACCACCACCGTCGGCGCTGCCGACATGATCGCATTGAGCATGGCGAGCTGCGACGATGACCAGACCGGGCGCGGGACGCTGCCGAAGTCGGCGGTCGGTCCGAGCACGATACAGCCTAATCCGCCGCTTTGGACCAGGAGGGCGGCAATCTCCAGAGCCTCGCTCGGATTCTCGGGGATAGTGAGGAGGAGATCCGAGAGGTTGACACCGCAGCACACCATCTGTTCAGCGTTTGCCTGGTGGGCTGTGTCGATATAGGTCACGAACTCGCCGCGCCGCTGCGCGCTGGCGAGAAGCTGGAAAGCGAGGGTGCTTTTGCCGGAGCTGGCGGGGCCGATCAGTTCAGTGATGCGGCCTCGGGGAACGCCATCGATGCCGGTAGCGAGATCCAGGGAGAGGGTGCCAATGGAGAGGGCGCGCTCTCCGATAATGGGTCGGGCGTCGCGCAGGCGATAGACCATCCAGGGGCCGAAGCGGCGCTCCAGTTCCCGTAGCACAGCCTCTAGCTGTGCCTCTCGATCGGCGTGGGCAAGGGGGACAGGGGAGGAGGGGCAGGACATGGCAAGCTCCTCGTAAAGAGATGGCTGCGCACGGTGCAGTAGCATGTCCGTGGCGTAGCCCTCCTATGATTAGAACATTAGTCCTAATACTGTCAATTCCCGATCAGTAACGCTCCGCACCACTACGACCTCAAGCCTGGGAGTTCACCTCTTTAAGTGCATCGATGCGCCCGATGTACCGGGCAACATCGAACTTCCGATTTGCCCCTGAGCGAGTCATGCTCCGGACCGTGCCGAAGATGGGACGGCGCGGCCAGGGACGGTCGTGCTTCCCGTAACACCAGAGAATATTGGCGAACGAAACCGGGTCGCGGCCGTCCAGCGCATACAGGTTGTTGAGATGGAGCGTGTGCGATAGCGCCGTCGCAGGAGTGCGCGTCCACTCCAAGATGCGCTTGCCCCAGTACATGCGCACCCAACCGTGCATCGATCCGGTGAGCAGTAGCTCCTGCTGGCTCGCATTCCACAGGTCATCACCGGTGCGCGCCTCGGCCAACTCCGTCAGGGTGTACACCTGCTCTCGCTCGTCGCTCGCATGCTCTTGCAGCGTTGCACGTGCCCACTCCGGTAGTCCGGCCAGCGTGTCGTACTGCTCGTTGTAAAAGGTAAAGTTGCTTGCCAACTCCCGCCGCACCAGCAGCTCTTCCAGGAAACTTTCCTTTGCTTCCCTCGGTACGTCGGCCCTGCCAACCGTTAAGGCCGCTGTCCAGGGGTCCATGTGGCCAAAGTGGAAATACGGCGAAAGATTCGACGTGACGTCCACCGATGCATCATTCCGATGCGTGTGGTAGCGGACCAACAGCTCGGTGACGAATCGCTCCAATGTCTGTTGAGCGGCTCGTTCACCGCCCACATAGAGGGCGCTGCGTTCTAGCCTTCGGTCGACCTGTAGAACAGCAAGAGTTCCGTCGAGGTTCTTCAAATCCACCGCGGACTCGACCTGTGGAGGCGCCGCCACCGCGGACGGATTGGGAATCGGGTGTAGATACTGGTCACGCAATCGGTGCAGCCGGGGACGGATAGTGCGAGCTGCGTACTGTTCCCGGCCAATGACACGCACCGGTACCACCACATCGTTATCAACAGACCACAGCGGAATATCGAAATCTTCGAGCAGCAAGGCTGCCTGCTTACGGCGCCGGCGCCCCAGTCGCAGATGCGATTCGTCCGTCACGATCAGCGAGGCCTTCAGTTCGCCGGCCAGACGAGCGATGCCTTGCACGGTCTGCTCTCGTCGCACTACCAGTCGCACATTCCGCTCACGCAGTCCCTGCGCTACATCCTGCAACCCTTCCAATACAAAGCGGTAGTCGCGTGCCGTCGTTTGGGGGTACGAATCGTCCAGGCCGAAGTAACATACCACCGGCTGTCGCAACTCGTTGGCCCGTTCGACCGCTTCGTTGAGTGCCAGATTCGAACTGCTCCGCTGCGAGCGTTGCATCCAGTACACCACGGCTTGTCCCGGCGCGACGGGCCGCTCATTGAGGCGGGTTATGCGCTCATCCACCCGCTTCAAGCTTCTTCAGCGACTCGGGCTTGTGTGCTGCCTGGGCACCCGATTTGTCGCTTTCCACCAGGAATTCCGGATTATCTTCCGTCGCGGCGACGTGGTGGCCCTTCACGTCGGTCTCCGCGGTCAGTTTCTTTATCACCTTGCCGCTGGTCTTGCCCTGGGAGGTCTGCCATTCCACCCTGTCGCCCTTCGTCAGATCGTCGCTCACAATGACTACTCCTGTCTGATGTTCATTTATTCTCCAGTTATTGTGAAATTCTAATGCCAAAAGGGCATTGGGTCATGGAGTGGAGCACCTACTCCGGGCGTCAGTCGTCATCTCAGCCGTACTGCTACTGCGGCGAACCGCTCTCACCGTGCAGCGTGGCCACCGTCACCCTGAAGTCCACCGCTCCACGAGGAGAACCCGTATGCCATGATGGTGTGTGGACGAGTATGACGCCCTCATCGTTGGCGCGCGAGTCGCGGGTGCGACCGTCGCGGCGTTTCTGGGGGACGCCGGTCACCGCGTGCTGCTCGCGGATCGAGTCATCTTTCCCAGTCCCGCGCTCTCGACGGACTTCTTCCACGGAGCAGGGTTTGTCTCTGTCCTGCATGATCTCGCTGTGACTGGATGACGCACTTGCTCTCGGTACTCCTCGGCTCGTTCGGCAGTACCGCTATGTGGATGGCGCCGCGACGTACCAGACGCAGCCGCCGCAGGATCCGGGAGAGATGGGCTTTTGCCTTTCAATCCGGCGCAGAGCACTCGACGATCTGATGGTGCGTCGTGCAACGGCGTCTCAGTCCGTAGCGCTGCTCCAGCGCACTCGCGTGACTGACCTCGAGTGGGAGGGCGGTCGTGTGGTTGGAGCACGGCTGGTTGGTCCGGACGGTCAGCGCACGATCCGGGCACAAATTGTAATCGGCGCCGATGGACGGCATTCGGGTATCGCTCGTTCGGTGGAGGCGCCGAACGAGTGCTGGGACAGGCCGACGCGTGCCCTCTACTACTGCTACGTTCACGGCTTTGCCGCCCGTGAAGGTGAGATGCCGGATGGCCCGGAGTTCTCCCTCCTCGGTGATGAGCTTGCCTATGTCTTTCCCAGCGAGGCAGGCGTCACCTGTCTCGTGATCTCCATCAATCTCCAGGAATACAACTCGCTCGGCCCCACACGGCAGAGTCGCACAGGGCGCCTTGCAACGCTCCTGGAGCGACACCGGGGTATCGCGCCCCGCTGGCATACCGCCGTCATGGAAGGCGGTTGGCTCGGCACGGGTCCGGAGCCCAACTACGTCCGAACGCCATACGGCCCCGGCTGGGCGTTGGTGGGTGATGCCTCTCTGCATCAGGATCCCTGGAAGGGATTTGGCATCGATTGCGCAGGTGTTCATGCGCGAGCGCTGGCGGAGTCACTGATCTCGTGGTGGCGAGGTGAGATGGGAGAGACCGAGGCCCTGGATGCCTATCGCCGCCGGCGTGATGAGCACGGTCTGGAGCGATACCGCATAAGCGTCGACTTCGGTCGAGATCTTCGCAAGCTCATGGAGACGTGATATCGCTGCCAGCCGATTCGCGACCGCGCTCCCTAGACGTTCGGCCCGATACAGCAACCGAGAAAATCAACAATTTTCTCAGCGGGGCACGCATTGAGATGACTCGATGCTCCTCCCCTAAATACTTCCTGCGCGGGTTGCTCGAAGGCGACGTCGCCAACCGGATGGATGCCGCGACCCACCGGCGTCTACTGCAGGCCGGCTTCCCCTTTGCCGCCAGCATCGAGCAGTTCGACTTCCGCTTCCGTCCCGAGCTCAAACGGCAGGTGGTGCTCCGCTACCTGGACCCCACCTTCGTGGAGCAGGCCGGGACGTTGACCCTGATCGGACCACCGGGATTGGGCAAGACAATGTTGGCGATTTGCGTCGCCACCAAGCAGGTGCAACTCGGTGCCACGGCACGCTTCATCACTGCTCAGACCCTGGCCGCCCATATCGGCCGGACTGCTACCGCAATCGGACGCCAGCGACTCCTTCGTCCGCTGCTGACCTGTGACGTCCTGGTGCTCGATGAGCTGGGCTACCTCCCCGCCACGCTAGACTTTGGTCCTGTCCTGTACGAGATCGTGGCCGGTCGGTACGAACGACGCCCCATCATCATTACCTCGAATAAGAGCCTGACGGAATGGTCGACGATCACGCAGGAACCAAATACAGCAGAATGCCTCTATCAGTGACCGGTCACCGCGTACAGTCACCGTCACTGACCCGGCGCATCCATTCTGTGGTCGGACACTGCCCGTTGATCGGGTGCTCTCTCTGGGCGAG
>JAABUZ0100002216.1_pt1 | contig 33030 bp, 35 predicted proteins | sample 5562091 | NCBI WGS metagenome assembly JAABUZ01 (sample SAMN12813069, study PRJNA571459) | rock metagenome | isolation source: Antarctica rocks | place: Antarctica: Victoria Land, Linnaeus Terrace sud | collected 2015-12-21
CCGAGGGCTGGAAGAGGCGTGGGCCGCTGCTGCCGGCGCTGGTCTTCACCATCGTCGTCACCCAGATCCCGTTCCTGCTGACGTTGTACTACTCGGTGCAATCGTGGAACCTGGTCCGCCCGGGCTCACAGCGCTTCGTGTTCCTGGCGAACTACGGCAAGGTGTTCTCCGACTCGCAGTTCCGCGGCGTCGCGTTGAACACCGTGCTGATGACCGTCGGCTCGGTGCTCGTCGCGGTGGTCCTGGGACTGGGCCTGGCGCTGCTGCTCAACCGGCACGTCGTCGGACGCGGGTTCCTGCGGACGCTGCTGGTGACGCCGTTCCTCGTCACGCCGGTGGCGGGCGCGCTGCTGTGGAAGACCACGCTGCTCGACCCGACCTACGGCCTGATCAACTTCGTGCTCTCGCCGTTCGGGGCGTCGGGCACCGACTGGGTCAGCCAGTTCCCGCTCGCGTCGGTGATGGCGGCGCTGGTGTGGCAGTGGACGCCGTTCATGATGCTGCTCCTGCTTGCGGGGCTGCAGTCGCAGCCGACCGACCAGCTCGAGGCCGCCCGCGTCGACGGTGCCGGCGCGTGGGCGATCTTCCGCGAGCTGACGCTGCCGCACCTGCGCCGCTTCCTCGAGCTCGGCATCGTCCTCGGGGCGATTTACCTGGTGAACACCTTCGACGCGGTGTACATGATCACCCAGGGCGGCCCGGGCACGTCCAGCGCGAACCTGCCCTTCTACATCTACCAGCGCGCTTTCCTCGGCTTCGACATCGGACAGTCGGCGGCCATGGGCGTCGTCGTGGTGGTGCTGACGATCATCGTGGCGACCTTCGCGCTGCGGCTGGTGTTCCGGACGTTCTCCGGCGAGGAGGAGGCGGCGTGAAGCGCAGCGGAACCGACGCCCATCGAGGAGGCGGCGTGAAGCGCAGCGGAACCGGCCCCATCGAGGAGGCGGCGTGACCACCCTCACCGAGACGCCCACGACGTCGTCCGACAAGGACGCGGCCCCCGCCCGTCGCCAGCCCCGGACCTCCGTCGGCGGCATCTCGCTCACCGTGCTGACCTGGGTGCTCGCCATCGGATTCTTCTTCCCGGTGCTGTGGATGGTGCTCACGGCGTTCAAGTCCGAGGCCGACGCCTACACCGACCCGCCCCGACTGGTCTTCTCGCCGACACTGGAACAGTTCCGGTCGGTGTTCTCGTCCGGGATCGGGCCCTACCTGGCCAACTCCCTGGGCGCGACGGTCCTCTCCACGTTGTTGGTGCTGCTGCTGGGCACGCCCGCCGCGTACGCGCTGTCGCTGCGGCCGGTGCAGAAGACCTCGGACGTGCTGTTCTTCTTCATCTCGACCAAGATGCTGCCGGTCGTCGCGGCCATCGTCCCCATCTACGTGGTGGTCAACGAGGTCGGCGCGCTGGACAACGTCTGGACCCTCGTCGTCCTCTACACCGGGATGAACCTGCCCATCGCGGTGTGGATGATGCGCTCGTTCTTCCTCGAGGTGCCCTCCGAGCTGCTCGAGGCCGCGTCGATCGACGGGGCGTCGCTGGCCCGGACGCTGCGGGAGGTGGTGCTGCCCATCATCTCGCCGGGCATCTTCGCCACCGGCCTGATCTGCACGATCTTCGCGTGGAACGAGTTCTTCTTCGCGGTCAACCTCACCGCCGCCAACGCGGGGACGGTGCCGGTCTTCCTGGTCGGTTTCATCACCTCGGAGGGGCTGTACTGGGCCCGGCTCTCGGCGGCGGCGACGCTGGCCGCGCTGCCCGTGGTGCTCGCCGGGTGGGTCGCGCAGAACAAGCTGGTGCAGGGTCTGTCCTTCGGTGCGGTCAAGTAGGGAGCTGGTCATGGCCGAGGTTGTCTTTGACTCCGCGTCGCGCATCTACACCCCCGGTACGCGGCCCGCGGTGGACACGCTGGACATGACGGTCGCCAACGGCGAGCTCGTCGTTCTGGTCGGGCCCTCGGGCTCGGGCAAATCGACAGCGCTGCGGATGCTGGCCGGCCTCGAGACCATCGACGCCGGGGCGGTGACGATCGACGGGCGCAACGTCGTCGACGTGCCGCCGAAGGACCGCGACATCGCCATGGTGTTCCAGAACTACGCGCTCTACCCGTCCAAGACGGTCGCCGAGAACATGGCCTTCCCGCTGAAGATGCGCGGGATCGACGCCGAGGAGCGCAAGCGGCGGGTGCACGACGCCGGCGAGCTGCTGGGCCTGACCGACTACCTCGACCGCAAGCCCAAGTCACTCTCCGGCGGGCAGCGCCAGCGGGTCGCCATGGGCCGGGCGATCGTCCGCGAGCCGCAGGTCTTCCTCATGGACGAGCCGCTGTCCAACCTCGACGCCAAGATGCGCGTGCAGACCCGGGCGCAGATCGCCGGGCTGCAGTCCCGGCTCGAGGTGACGACGGTGTACGTCACCCACGACCAGGTCGAGGCCATGACCATGGGCGACCGAGTGGCGGTGCTTCGCGACGGGAAGCTGCAGCAGTACGCGACGCCGTCGGAGCTCTACGACCACCCCGTGAACTCCTTTGTCGCCGGGTTCATCGGGTCGCCGGCGATGAACCTCATGGACCTCTCGCGCACCGCCTCGGGGGTCTCGCTCGGTGACGTCGACCTGCCGTTGCGGCGGGAGGTGGCCGACGCCGCGGGCTCACGGGAGCGCCTCACCGTCGGCCTCCGGCCCGAGGACTGGACGCTGGACTCCGGCGAGGGGTCGCTGAAGGTCGTGATCGACGTGGTCGAGGAGCTCGGCAGCGAGTCCTACCTCTACGGACACATGTCCGAGGACGACTCCACGACGTTGGTGGTGCGCGGCCCGGGACGGACGGCGGTGCGCCATGGGGAGACGATCGCGATCCGCCCCGACGCCGACGCCCTGCACCTCTTCGACGCCGAGTCCGGGGAGCGTCTCGTCGCCTGACGCACCTCAGCGGCTCAGCCGCCTCTGGAGAGCCTCGACCGTCGCGCGGGCGCCGTCAGTGTGCAGGGCGTCGAGGTGCGTGCGGTAGGCGGTGGTGAAGCGCGCGTCGTCGGCGAGGTCGCCGAAGAGGTCCCGGTCGGCGAGGAACGCGAGCGGCTCGTCGGGGTAGCGGCGGGCGGCGGCGGTGCGGTCCTCGGCGCGGGCGTCCACGACCTCGATCGGTTCGCCCGCCTCGTCGACGCCCTCGGCGTAGCGGGCCCACGCCGCGACGATCAGGGCCGACCGCTCGACGCCGCCCTGCCCGCCCTCGGCGAGGTTCGCGTGGATCACCGGGACCAGCCACGTCGGGATGCGGTCGGAGCTCTCGGCGCCGAGCCGGGCGAGCGTGTCGCGGATCTCGGGGTTGGCGAAGCGCTCGAGCAGCGTCGCCTTGTAGTCGTCGAGGTCAACGCCCGGGACCGACGGCAGCGTCGGCGTCGCCTCGTCGTCCATGTAGCCGCGCACGAAGCCCGCGAACAGCTCGTCGGAGGCGACCTCGTGGGCGTAGCGGTACCCGGCGAGGTAGCCGAGGTAGGCGATCGCCTGGTGCGAGCAGTTCAGCAGCCGGAGCTTCATGAGCTCGTAGGGCTCGACGTCGTCGACCATCTGCACGCCGACGTCCTCGAACGCCGGCCGTCCGGCGACGAAGCGATCCTCGAGCACCCACTGCACGAACGGCTCGCACACCACCGGCCAGCCGTCGTCGACACCAGAGCGCTCGGCGAGCTCGGCACGGTCGTCGTCGGTGGTACGCGGGGTGATCCGGTCCACCATGCAGTTCGGGAACGGCACCTCGCGCTCGATCCACTCGGCGAGGTCGGCGTCGCGCAGGCGGGCGAACGCGGTGATCATCCGGTGCGCGACGTCTCCATTGCCGGGAATGTTGTCGCAGCTCATCACGGTGAACGGCCCGGTCGCGGCGTCGCGACGCCGGCGCAGCGCCTCGACGATTACGCCGAACGCACTGCGTGGCGGGTCACCGTCGGGGTCCAGGTCGTGCTCGATGTCGTCCTCGCCCCGGTCGAACTCACCCGTCGTCCGGTTCACGTGGTAACCGCCCTCGGTGACGGTCAGGCTCACGATCCCCACGGCCGGGTCCGCCATGCGCGCCAGGACGGCCTCGGGGTCATCGGGGGCGATCAGGAAGTCGACCATCGACCCGATGACGCGTGGATCGCGGCTTCCGTCGGCGTGCTTGAGGACCAGCGTGTAGAGGTGGTCCTGCCGCGCGAGGATCTCGCCTATCGCGTGGTCGGCGTCGAGCACCCCGACCCCGCACTCGGCCCACTCGTGCGCCTGGCCCTCGCTCATCAGGCGGTCGAGATACATCGCCTGGTGCGCCCGATGGAACCCGCCGACACCGATGTGCACGATGCCGACCCTGAGCGCGTCGCGGTCGTAGGACGGTCCCGGTACGTCCAGTCCGTCGACGGTTTCCCGGGACAGCGGTGTGGCGGCCATCACCCGAGCCTAGGACAGTCGCCGGCCGCGCGGGCGGCACGCTGGGACCGTGATTCGCAACGTGGTGGTCGGGACGGTCGCGGACGGTGTGAGCGCGGAGGAGGTCGAGACCGCGCTGCAGGCCCTGCGGGACCTGCGCGTCGAGGGGGTCACGTTGCGGTGCGTGGCGGGCTCGGACCTGGGGCTGCGGGAGGGCAACGCGTCCTTTGCGATCACCGTCGACCTCGACTCCGAGGAGGCCCACCGCATCTACGACGCCGATGCCGAGCACAACCGCATCCGGCGTGAGTTCTTCGCTCCCATCATCGCGTCGATCACCCGCATCCAGTTCCCGCTACCCGACTGAGCCGGCTGGCCTCGTTGTCCCGCCCCCCGCCCGTGTCAGCAAGGTTCGACGGAGCGGCAATCCTGACGCTGAACGTCAGGAAAGCCCCATTGCTGGCATCCGCCGGGGGCACCTCAGGCGATGCCCTCCGGGGAGGCGCCGGTGACCTGGACGCCGTCGGCGGTGATGCGCTCGATCTCGGCGAGGTCGTCGGAGGAGAGCTCCACGTCGACCGCGGCCAGCGAGCGCTCGATGTTCTTCGACGAACGGGCGCCGACGATCGCGACGTCGATGCCGTCCTGCGCCAGGACCCAGGCGATCGCGAGCTGCGACACCTCGGTTCCCTTGTCCGCCGCGAACTCCTTGAGCCGCTCGACCACCGCGAGGTTGGTGCGGAACTTGTCGCCCTGGAAGGCCGAGGCCGACGCGCGCCAGTCGGAGTCCTCGAACGTCGTGTTCTCGTCCATCGTCCCGGTCAGCAGCCCCGATCCGAGCGGGCTGTAGACCAACGTGCCGATGTCGTTCTCCCGCACGTAGGGCAGCACGCCGTCCTCGATGTGGCGGCGGAAGAGGTGGTAGGGCGGCTGCAGCGTCTCCACCGGACGACGGCGGTCGAACGCCGCCATCTGATCCTGGTCGAAGTTGGAAACGCCGACGTGGCGCAGCTTGCCCTCGTCGACCATCTCCTGCAGGTACCCGGCGGTGTCCTCGAACGGAGTGTCGTCGTCCGGCCAGTGGACCTGGTAGAGGTCGATGTGGTCGAGCTTCATCGCCCGCAGGCTGGCCTCGACGCCGGAGCGCAGATACTGCCGCGAGCCGTCGCGGGGCTTGTCCGAGCCCGGGTTGATCCCACCCTTGGTGGCGATCACGATGCCGTCCCGGTCGCGGTCGAGCTCGGACCGCAGGGCGTCCGCGAGGATCTCCTCGGAGGTCCCGAAGCCGTAGGCCTGCGCGGTGTCGAAGAAATTCACCCCGAGCTCGTGGGCGTGCCGGATGGCGTTCTGCGCCTGCTCGGCGTCGTAGGAGCCCCACTCGCCCGACACCTGCCACGTGCCGAAGGCGATCCGCGAGACCTCGAGGCCGGTCCTGCCCAACGTCGTCGTCTTCATGGATCCCGACTACCCGGGGTCGCGCCGGCCCGAACGGTCCTGTGCGGTGTGTCGCCGGAGGCGGCAGGCTGCTCACCTGTGCGCATCCTCGTCGCCGGCCTCGGCACCCCCGGCCACTCGTTCCCGCTCGTCCCGCTCGCGCTGGCCCTGCGCGACGCCGGTCACGAGGTCACGTTCGCGACCGGCCCCGACGTCCGGGACGGCGTGGCCGCGGTCGGGCTGGACGTGGTGGTGGCCGGGGGCAGTGTCGGGGCGGCGTTCGGCCGGGCGCTGGCGCGCCACCGCTTCACCGAGCGCCCGCGCGACGAGAAGACGGCGATCATGCTCGCCAACGAGGTGTTCGGCCGGGACCTCCCGTGTGCCGTCGCCGCGGACCTCCTCGACCTCGTCGGTGACTCCCGGCCCGACCTCGTCGTCGCCGAGACCGGGAACCCGGGGGCCGCGCTCGTCGCCGCCCACACCGGCATCCCCTGCGTGACGCACTCCTTCGGCCGCCGCCCGCCCTCGCACATCGCCCTCAGCGGGCGGGTCACGTCGGCGCTCCTCGAGGTCGCCGACGAGATCGGCGTCACCCCCCTCGCGCCCGGCGCCCCGCTGGGCCACACCTACCTCGACATCTGCCCTCCGTCGATGCAGGCCCCGCCGGCGGGCGACGAGGCGCGGGAGCTGCCCCTGCGCCCGACGGGCTGGAACCCGCCGATGCCCGACTTCACCGCCCGGTCGGGGCGGCGGCGGTGGGTGTACCTGACCCTCGGCACGGCGATGGGCGACCCCGGGGTGCTGCGGGCGGCGGTCGGCGGGCTGACCCGCCTCGACCTCGACGTCCTGGTCGCGGGCGGGTCGGTCGACGTCGGTGAGCTGGCCGCCGTCGCCGGGTCCGGGGCCGACCGGGTCCGGGTGGAGCCCTTCGTACCGCAGGCCGATCTCCTCGCCGGCCGGGTGGGCGACCACCCGCCGGCCCTCGTCGTCCACCACGGCGGCAGCGGCACGACGCTGGCCGCGGCGGCAGCGGGCATTCCGCAGGTGTTCCTGCCGCAGGGCGCGGACCAGTTCGTCAACGCCGACGCCGTCACCGCGCTCGCGGTCGGGCGGGCGCTGGTCGGCGCCGACGGTCGCGACCCGGCGGCCCTCGTCACCGCGGCCGAGGAACTGCTCGCCGACGCCGCGTCCCGGGCGGCGGCGCGCGCGCTCGCCGCGGAGATCGCGGGTATGCCCTCGCCCTCCGACGTCGCGGCACGGGTGCAGGAGTGGGCCGTGCCCTGAGCGCGCAGGGTCAGGACCGGGTCCGCACCAGGAGGAGTCCCGCCGCGGCGAGCGGCACCATCAGTGCCGCGACGAGCACCGGCAGCGCCACCCACACCGAGCCCACCCCCACCGTCGCGAACACCGTGATCGCCATCGCTTCCGAACCGGCTCCCGCCACGGACGTCACGGTCGCCCGCGCCGGTCCCGTCACGGCGTCCTGGACCCGCGTGTCCAGCGCGACCATGAGCATCTGCAAGAGCCCGAAGCCCACGGCGAGCAGGGCGAACCCCGGGACCACGGGCAGGAAGACGCCGACCGCGATCGACCCTGCGGCCCCGGCGAGCAGGAGCACGAGGACGACCGGGCCGGGGCGCGTCCACCGGCCCGCCGCGAGCGCTCCGAGGATCTCCCCGACGCTCAGCCCGGCGAACAGGACGGCCACGAACTCCGGTCCGGCGCCGCCACCGGAGGCGACGAGGGGGAGGTACTCGTCGACGGCGACGAGCCCGGTCACCGTCGCCGTCGCGACCACGACGCGGCGCACGGCGGGAGTCCGACGGGTCTCCGCCAGGCCCGCCCGCAGCATCGCCGCCCACTCCGACAACGACCCCGGCTCGGTGTCGGTGTCGGTGTCGGTGTCGACCGCGCCGTCCGCCGGCCGGTGGTCCGGCAGCGTCAGCGCCACCACGGCCATGGCGACGCCCGTCCCCGCGCTCGCCGCCCCGACCAGCAGATAACCGCCCACGGCAACGAGCGGCGCGGCCGCGAGCGAGGCCACGACGACCGCCACCAGTGCCCCGGCCCGGGCCCGGGACATGAGGGTCGGGTAGGCGTCGGTGTCGCCGCGGACGACGAGCGCGTCGTACGTGAGCGCCTCGAGGGTCCCCGAGGCCAGCGCCGTGCTCGTACCCCACAGGACGAACCCGAGCGCGAACACGGGCAACGTCGGCAGGAGGACCCAGCTGCCGAACGCGGCCGCGCCGAGCACCCCCGACACCGCGAGCAGGCGCGGGCGCGACCACGAGTCGGCCAGGGCCCCCGAGGGGACCTCGAGCACCAGCGACGTCAGCGACCAGAGGACGAACAGGCCCGAGACAGCCGCGTCGGAGAGCCCGTGCTCGACGAAGAGCAGCGGGTAGAGCGGGTAGAGGGGCACGAGCTGCCCCAGCGACTCGACGGCGACGACGCGGACGGCGAGCCCGCGGTGGGGGCGGGCTCAGCGATGTCGGGTACGGTGCGTCACACACGCATGCTATCGCGGCGGCTCCCGCCAGGTCGACCAACGCGTGGTGAACACCGCCGCCGGGCCACCGATGAGAAGGGCCCCGCCTCTGCCCTTGCCGCGCTGGAGCGGTTCCTCGAGGTGGCCACCGAGCAGCGGTTCCGGCGGATCGTGCTCGAGGAAGGCCCGGTCGCACTGGGATGGCGGCGCTGGCGCGAACTCGACCGCCAGTACACCGCAACACTGCTCGAACGCCTGCTCACCGACCTCGTCGCCGCCGGCGAGATCGCACCGACCCCGGTCGGCCCCCTCGCGCGACTGTGCTGCGCGCTCGCCGGAGAGGCCGCCTTCCAGATCGCCGAGGCCGACGACCCCGACCGGGCTCGCGCCGACGCCCTCGCGACCCTCGCCGCCATGCTCGCCGGCCTCCGCACCAGCTGACCCAGACGATCAGATTCCTGCTCGTGGTGTGGCTGGCCATCAGGTGGTGAGGTCGCGCTGGAGAACATCAACATCAACCCAGCGGCCGTGCTTCCAGCCGACACGTCGTAGCCGCCCGATGGGTTCGAAGCCCGCGGCGCGGTGCAGGGCCAGCGAAGGTCGACCGGCGCCAGATAGATCGAGTTTTCGGCGGTGTGCCGGAAGGCGGGTTTCGCGATCCACGGAGTCACCAGCGCGTGGCCGAGGACCTGGCCAGCCTCCACGGCGACCAGCACGTGATGACCGGACTCGGCCAGCGATGCGAGCCGGACCTGCCAGTCCTCGACGCTGGGGGCTTTGAGATCGACAGTGAGCACGGTGTGAGCGACGTAGTGCCCGTAGATCGCCGTGATCCCGGCGGCGTCCCCGAGGTGCGCCGGCCTGATCTCCAACAGCCCACTCATCCCTTCGACGGTCGGACGAGAGAGTCTGGTCGGTCAAGACCGTGGGCGTGGTGCAGAGCGATTGCGTGATCCCTGTGGTGTTGGTGAGGCGCTGAGCGCCGGGGACGATGGTGTATGGGGTCGACGGACGGGCCGGAGGTGCGTGATGGTCGGGATCGTGGAGGTCAGCCCGCGGGACGGGCTGCAGAACGAACGGGCGCGTCTGGAGACCGACGCGAAGGTCGAGCTGATCGCCCGCGCGGTGGCCGCGGGGGCCCGCCGGATCGAGGCGGTGTCGTTCGTGCACCCCAAGGCCGTGCCGGCGATGGCGGACGCCGAGGTGGTGATGGAGCGCCTGCGCCGGACGCGCAGCGCAGCGGAGCCGGACCATGAGCGCCGGACGCGCAGCGCAGCGGAGCCGGACCATGAGCGCCGGACGCGCAGCGCAGCGGAGTCGGACCATGAGCGCCGGACGCGCAGCGCAGCGGAGCCGGACCATGAGCGCCGGACGCGCAGCGCAGCGGAGCCGGACCACGGGGACGGCCCGCCGGGCGTCTCCTACATCGGTCTCGTGCTCAACCGCCGCGGCTTCGACCGGGCCGTCGCGGCCGGCGTCGACGAGATCAACGTCGTCGTCCCCGCCTCGGACGGTTTCTCCAAGGCCAACCAGAACTCGTCCACCGACGCCCTCACCGCCGTCGCCGAGGAGGTCGTCGCCGAGGCCGCATCGACGGGGCTGTTCGCCACCGTCACCATCGCCGTGTCGTTCGGCTGCCCCTTCGACGGCGAGGTCCCGCCCGACCGCGTCCTCGAGCTCGCCCGTCGCTCCGCCGCGGCCGGGGCGAAGGAGATCGCCATCGCGGACACGGTCGGCGTCGGCGTCCCCAACCAGGTGCGGACGTTGCTCGACGGTGTCCGCTCGGTCGCGCCCGACGTCATCACCCGTGCGCACTTCCACAACACGCGCAACACCGGGTTCGCGAACGCGTTCACGGCGCTCGAGTGGGGCGTCGACTGGCTCGACTCCTCGAACGGTGGGATCGGTGGCTGCCCGTTCGCGCCCGCGGCGACCGGCAACATCGCCACCGAGGACCTCGTCTACCTGCTGCACCGCTCGGGTCACGAGACGGGCCTCGACCTCGACGCGCTGCTGCCCATCGCGGAGTTCCTCTCCGACGCCCTGGGCTACCGGGTGCCGGCCCTGCTGCCGCGCGCCGGGAGCTTCCCGGGCTGATTCCCTCGGGTACGAACGGCGCGTTCGTACCCCAAGAGCGGTACGAACGCGCCGTTCGCTCGCGGGGAGGGGGGACGAAGGACCCGGCCACCGCCATGACGGGGCAGGGTGGACGGCATGGTCGACTCCACGACGAACACCGGCGGCAACCCGCACCTCGCCCGCGCCTACGCCCTCACCGGCCCCGACGACGCACGAGCGCTCTACGACGAGTGGGCGACGAGCTACGACACCGACCTCGCCGACGAGGCGCAGGGCTACGTCGCCCCCGAGCGCGCGGCCGACACGGTCGCCCGGGTGGCCGGGGTGTCCGGGGAGATCCTCGACGCCGGCTGCGGCACGGGGCTCGTCGGTGTCGCGCTGGTCGACCGCGGCGCCACGACGATCGACGGCGTCGACCTGTCGCCGGGGATGCTCGCCCGCGCCGAGGTGACCGGCGCCTACCGCCGCGTCGAGGCGGCCGACCTCACGCGCCCGGTGCCGCCCCCGGCCGACGCCTACGACGTCGTCGTCTGCGTCGGGACGCTTACCCACGGGCACGTCGGGCCGGCGGCACTGGCCGAGTTCGTGCGGGTTACCCGGCCCGGCGGGTCGGTGGTGGCCACCGTGCTCGACGATCTCTGGGAGATCGGTGGGTTCCGCGCCGAGGTGGACCGCCTGGTCGAGCTGGGGCTCGCGGAGCTGGTGGAGGCCGACGTCGTCCCGTACCGCGCAGGCGCGGGCGTCGACGCCCGGATGCTGGTGCTCGCCGTGCGCTGAGCGCGCGGATGGCCGTCAGGCGGATACGGGCATCTCCACGAGCTCGTCGAGCGTGGTGAGCATCGGGCCGGTCTTCGTGCGGACCTCGTCCTCGCTCACCCCGGGGGCGAGCTCGCGGAGCACCAACCCGCCGCCGGTCACGTCGATCACGGCGAGGTCGGTAATGATGCGTTGCACGACCCCGCTGCCCGTGAGCGGCAGATCGCAGGTCTGCACGATCTTGTGGGCACCGTCCCTCGCGACGTGCTCCATGACCACGAGCACGGTCTTGGCGCCGTGCACGAGGTCCATCGCGCCGCCCATGCCCTTGACCATCTTCCCCGGGATGGCCCAGTTGGCGATGTCGCCGGCTGCCGAGACCTGCATGGCGCCGAGGATGGCGGTGTCGACCTTGCCGCCGCGGATCATTCCGAACGACAGCGCCGAGTCGAAGAACGACGCGCCCGGCAGCGTCGTCACCGTCTCCTTCCCGGCGTTGATGAGGTCGGGGTCGACCTCGGCGTCGTAGGGGTAAGGGCCCGACGCCGAGCAGCCCGTTCTCCGAGTGCAGCACGAGCCCGACGCCCTCGGGCACGTAGTTCGGGACGAGCGTCGGCAGGCCGATCCCGAGGTTGACGTAGGAGCCGTCGTGCAGTTCCTGGGCGGCGCGGGCGGCCATCTGCTCACGGGTGAGGCTCATGGTCAGCGTCTCCTAGACCGAAGGGTTTCTGACTGTGCGCTTCTCGATGTGCTTGCGGGCGACCTCGTCGGCGGTCAACTCGACCACGCGGTGGACGAAGATGCCGGGCAGGTGGACATCGTCCGGGTCGATCTCGCCGGGCTCGACGAGCTCCTCGACCTCGGCGAGGGTGACCGTGCCGGCCATCCCGCAGAGCGGGTTGAAGTTGCGGGCGGACTTGTTGAACACGAGGTTGCCGTGCCGGTCGCCCTTCGCGGCGCGGATGATCCCGTAGTCGACGCTCAGCGCGTGCTCGAGCACGAACGGGATCTGCTTGCCCTGGACCTCGAACTCCCGCACCTCCTTGGGCGGGGAGGAGAGGGTCACGTTGCCGTCGGCGTCGTAGCGCCACGGCAATCCGCCCTCGGCGATCCAGGTGCCGACCCCGGCCGGGGTGTAGAAGGCGGGGACGCCGGTGCCCGCGGCGCGCAGCCGCTCGGCCAGAGTGCCCTGCGGGTTGAGCTCGACCTCGATCTCGCCGCCCAGGTACTGCCGGGCGAACTCCTTGTTCTCGCCGATGTAGGAGGCGACGATTCGGGAGATGCGGTGGTTCTCGAGCAGGACGCCGAGCCCCCACCCGTCGACGCCGCAGTTGTTCGACGCCACCGAGAGGTTCGACGCCGACGTCCGGTTCAGCGCGTCGATCAGCACGATCGGCACGCCGGAGAGTCCGAACCCGCCGACGGCGAGCGAGGCGCCGTCGCCGATGTCGGCCACCGCTTCGTCCGCCGAGGCGACCACCTTGTCGATCGATGACCTCGTGGCTGCGCTCATACGCTTCCCTTCACGTGCTCGCGGATCAGCGGGCTCACGATCTCCGGCCGCTGGTAGGACGCCAGGTGCGCGGCGTCCGCGATGATCTCGAAGCGGGCGCCGGGGACGGCGTCGGCGATCACCCGACCGTGCTCGGGTGGCGTCGCCGGATCCTCGGCGCCGGAGACGACCAGGGTCGGCGCGGTGATCGTGCCGAGCCGCTCGACGGCGTCCCACCCGGCGATGGCCTCGCAGCACGACGCGTACCCCTCGGCCGGGGTGCCGGCGATCATGGCGCGCATGGTCTCGACGGTAGACGGTTCGGCGTCGGCGTAGGCGGGGGAGAACCACCGGGCGACGACGGCGTCGGCGACCGCCTGCGACCCGCCGTCCCGGACGGCGGCCGCGCGCTCGTGCCACGGCTCCGGCTCACCGAACCGGGCCGAGGTGCAGAGCAGGGCGAGCGAGGTGACCCGCTCCGGCGCGGTCAGCCCGATGTACTGGGAGATCGCTCCACCCAGCGAGACCCCCGCGAACGAGGCGCGCCCGACGCCCAGGTCATCGAGGGTCTCGAGGACGTCGCCGCTCAGGTCGGCCACGGAGTACGGCCCGTCGGGCACCGGCGAGCCGCCGTGCCCGCGGGTGTCGAGGGTGACGACCCGGTACTCGCCCGCCAGCTCGCGGCGCTGCGGCGTCCACATGTCGACGGTGCTGCCCAGCGAGCACAGGAGCACGAGGACCGGCGCGCCCTCCGGTCCCTCGACCACGCGGTTCAGTCTCACAGGTCGACCTTCGACGGGTGCCGCGTCAGCGCCGTGACCTCGATGTCCATGTAGGGGAACAGCGGCAGGCTGGAGAGGAGCTCGTGCAGCTCGTCGCCGGAGTCGACGTCGAAGACGCTGACGTTGGCGTAGCGCCCCACCACGCGCCACAGCTGCGGCCACTTGCCCGACCGCTGGATCTCCGCGGCGCGCTCCTTCTCGCGGGCGCGGATGTCGTCGGCGGCGGCGGCGTCCATGTCGTGGGGCAAGCGGACGTCCATCCGGACGAGGAACTGCACGAGCTCTCCTTCTCTCGTCGATCAGCCGGTCAGGCAGGGACGACGGTAGCGGTCTTCATCCCCGTGCTCCCCGGAGCTGTGGCGCGTCGACCCTCGCTCTCAGGGTGACGGCATCCTCGATGGACTGGTGCGCACCCTGGCCGTGGTGGGGGGAGCATCGCGTGCACGGCGTCGCCGAGGAGTGCGACGCGCCAGGATCCGGGGGACCGTCATCGTGATCACCTCTCCCGCCGGTGTCGTCGCCGTGGGAGGACGGTGTCACAGCTCATCTGGTGACGAAACGGGCCGAATCAGGTGGGGGTCGGGGCGTGGCTCGCGGTGCTCTCGAGGTTGGCGACGATCTGGCTCAGCACGGTCATGAAGGTGGCGAGCTCGTCGCTGCTCAAGGGCGCGATGCGCCCGCTTCGGCGATGCGCTCCACGACGTGCGGGGAGATGACGGTCTCGTCCGGGTACAGCGAGAACATGCTCTAGAACTCGGGGCTGTTGAACGCCGTGGCGAGGGCCTGCGTGGACTCCCAGACGGCGACGTTCACGAGGACACGGCTGGCGCCGGTACCGCGGTGCAGACCGGTGGTCGCGGCAGCCGGCGATAGCGTCGACGTTCAGAAGTGCTGAGGCGCTTGCGCCGACGACCGCGTGGAGCGCTCCGTCGAGGGCCGTAGGCGTCGTCGCGGCGCGGCCAGGGCCTGCTGGAGGCCGGCGGCGAGTTCGGGGAGCTCGTGGCGCCTGACGACGGCGGCGATGTAGTGGTCGGGTCGGACGAGAACGAAGCGGCCTCGGGCGCTGCCGAGGGCGGCCTCGAGCTGCCCGTCGGCGTCGGCCAGGGCGATCCGAGGGGCAACGGGACGGGGCAGCCGGTCGCCGAGGACGACATCGACGGTGCGGATCGTGCAGGGGAGGTCGCGCCACGCCGCGGTGCCGAACCCGCGCCAGTCCGCGTCGACGACGTCGACCCCCAGAAGTGCCCAGTCGTTGCCGAGGGCGTCGTCGAGCAGGCAGGTCCGCAGAGTGGGGGCGAGCAGGACGCGGGGCTGGGGCAGCTGGGTGCCGACCAGCGGGTGGCTCCCGACCACGAGTCCCCGGCGGTGCCGCGACGGTGGCCGGAAGCGCATCTGCGTGAGATATCGCCGTCCGAGCGGGGTGTGCAGCAACGTGCGGGTGGCGATGTCGCGGGCCATGGCCCGCCGCGTGTCGGTGGTCATGACGATCTCTCCGAGCCGTTCGGAGAATCGCACCATGGCCGCGGCGTGGGGGCGGCGTTCCTGTTCGTAGGTGTCGAGGAGCTGGTCGCCGGTGCGTCCGTGCCAGACGTCGGCGACCTTCCACGCCAGGTTCGCCGCGTCCCGGATCCCGGAGTTGAGGCCTTGGCCGGCGAACGGCGGCATCATGTGGGCGGCGTCGCCGAGCAGGAGGCAGCGGCCGTCGCGCCAGCGGTCCGCGATGAGGGCGTTGAAGGTGTACGTGGTGGCGCGCTCGACCTGGTCTGCGGTGACCTCGCGGTACGGCGCGATCAGGCGCCGGATGGTGGTGAAGTCGGGCGTCGTGTGCTTGTCGCCCTCTCCGGGATGGAGCAGGAACTCGTAGCGGCAACGGCCGTCGCGACCGGGGACGACCACGGTGGGTCGTCGGGGTGTGCCGTAGTGCATGCCGTAGCGCTGGTCGTGCGGGTCGCCGACCGTGTCCACCACGAGCCACAGCTCCTGGTGGCTGACGCCCGCCATGTCGATGCCGCACAGCTCGCGGACCCGCGAGCGTCCGCCGTCGCAGCCCAGCACCCAGCTGACGTCGAGCTCGATGGTGGTGTCCTGGCCGGTCGGGCGCACGGTCACCCTCACGCGGTCGGGGCGCTCGGCGAGCGATGCCAGCTCGGTGGCGAGACGGACGTCTGCTCGCGGACGGGATGTCAACGAGTCCAGCAGCACCCGTTCGAGCTCGGGCTGGGCGAACTGGTTCTTGAACGGATACCCCAGCCGGTGGCCCTGCGGGCCGCGGGCGTGGAAGAGGACCCGCCCGTGCCGGTCGTAGTAGCGCGTGCCGGTGCCCGGCACGACGATGTCGGAGACCTTCTCGGCCAGGTCGGCCGCGGCCAAGGCGCGCAGCGACTCGTCGTCGAGGCTGATGGCCTTCGCCTCGTCGCTGGTCGAGGCGTGCCGTTCGAGCAGGACGACGGGCACCTCGCGAGCGGCGAGCAGATTGGCCACGGTGAGCCCGACCGGTCCGCCTCCGACGACGAGTACCGGTGCAGATGGCGCGGTCACGGGTTCACCACCGCCATCCAGATAGGCTCCTCGCGGGTCTGCATCGCGGCCACGGCCCGGTCCACCTGCGCGAGCGGGAAGCGGTGGGTGATGAGCTCCTCGGCGGTGAGCGTTCCGTTGCCGAGCAGGCTGAGAACCTGGTGGACGTCGGAGCGGGTGTTGGCCCGGGTCCCCACGAACCGCCAACAGTTGACCATCATGGCGATCATCGGGAGCGGCAGGGCGCTGTTGGCGCCCATGTGCACGAAGGTGCCGCCGATCGCGAGGGCAGCCAAGGCCTGGGTGCCGGCCGAGCCCTCGGGCACGAAATCGACGACCGCGTCCGCTCCGTGGGGCGCGGCGCCGCGAATCGCCCGGGTCAGATCCTGGTCCTGCACCCAGCCAGTGGGAAGGTCCTCGATCGCGACCACCTGGGTGGGCACGGGACCGGCGAGCCGCGCGACGGCGGTGAGCCGTTCGTGGCTGCGACCGACGAGGATGAGCCTGGCGACGCCGAAGTGCGCCGCCAGCTTGATGGTCGCGGTGCCCATGGTGCCGGTGGCCGCGGTGACCACCAGCGTCGAGCCGGGCGCGAGGTCCGCGCACTTGAGGGCCCGCATCGCGTTGGCCAGATCGTGGACCTTGGCGCCGAGGTCGAAGCTGACCGTGTCGGGCAACGGGTCGACCAGCCAGTGCGGAACGCGGACGTACTGGGCGAGGCCACCGTCGTGATAGGCGTCGTAGAGCGGCATGGGACCACGCCCGAACGCGGCATGGCCCATCATCGCCTGCTGCGGGCACATCATCTCGCGATCGGTGCGGCAGTGATGGCATCGGCCGCATGCGAGGTTGGGGTGCACCCGTACCCGCTCGCCCTCGCGCACACCGCTCACGTCGCGGCCGGCGGCGGCGACCGTGCCGGCGGCCTCGTGCCCGAGGGTGGTGGGTAGGTGGGGGAAGGCCCCGCGGGACAGCAACGTCATCATCCCCGGGGCGAGGCCCGCGGAGGCGACCTCGATCAGGACGTCGAGCGGGCCGAGGTCGGGCACCGCGATCTCGGTCAACGTGAGCGAGGTGGACCCGTGATCGACCCGGGCGGCGAGCATGGTGGTCATCGGTCGCCACTCCTCCACGGTCGCAGCGCGGCGAGCTGCTCGCGGGAGTAGGGCGTGGCGGTTCTGGCCGTCTCCCCGATCTGCGGGAGTTCGCGGTCGCTGAGCAGCGTGAGGAACTCGGTGTCCTCGGTGCTGATGCTGGTGTGGGCCAGTCCGAGTGGGATGCGGACGAAGTCGCCGGGTTCGAGCTCTACGATGCCGCGTTGGGTGACGAGGGTGCGGCGGCCCCGGACCTGGTACTGGATGTCGTCGGCGTCGAGCGTGCGCTGGTAGACCTGCCCGTCGGACGCGGGCAGCGTCACGGCACCGAGCCGGGCGTAGTCGCCGCGGTAGAGCCACGAGACCCCAGGGGCCGTGTCGCCGCGCAGCACCCGCAGCCTCTGCTTCTCGGAGTGGACCTGCTCGAGCAGACGGCGTTCGTCGATGGGGAAGACGGTGATGTCGTGTCCGGGGCTGCCCATGCACTCCGTGACTGCCTCGTTGATCGACCCGGCTTCCCACCCCGGGAACGGAGGGAAGACCGGCTCGGACTCGCGGACGGGGTCGCGATCCTCGACGACGGGGGCGGGGATGTAGAAGAGCAGGTGGCTCTCCTGGCGGCCGTAGTTGTCGTGGGCGACGCCCTGCGGCAAACGCGAGAACTCCCCGGCACGGTGCTCGACCACGCCGAGCTCGGTCATCAGCGTGCGGTCTCCCGCGACCTGGTAGGAGATTTCGTCGACGTCGCAGTTGCGGTGGTAGAAGGGCTGCCGGTTGTCCATCGTCTGCCATTCGACGCGGACCTTGGCGTTCTCGTAGACACCGCGAGGGGGTGCGAACGGTTGCGCCCGGTACTGCTGGGGGAAGTGCACGACGGTCAACGGGTCGTGGTCGCGCCAGAGCTTGATCGGGAGCGGGCTGGGGTGCGGGGCGGCGAGGAGCAGGTGCTCGTCGCGCTCGACCGTACGCAGCGGCTCGTCCGAGCCGATGACCGTGACGACTTCGGAGACGGTTCCCATGGGGGTCCTCCTGGAGGTGACCGCGACGGCGCGGGTGGGCGGGCCAGTGCCCGGCGGTGGCGGCCGGGTCGCCGGAGAGGGAACGAGCCTCCGCTCACTCACCTGTAGCGTCCCATAAAACACAAGTCCTGTATAGCGAGACTAAATGGGTGGGTAGAGCGGAGGTCCGTCGGCCAGGCGCACGAGGTAGCGCCACCCTGCATCGATCTGGGCGGGTGGCCAGCACTCGGCGGCCTTCGCGCGTGCCTCGCCCGTGGAGGAGTAGTTCTGTACCGGGCCCGCGGACATCGCGAGGAGCTGGGTGCGGCACGCCCGGTCGAGCAGTACCGCGTGCATGACGGCTGCCGGCACGGTGGTTCCCGCGGCCAGCAGACCGTGCCTGGGCATCAGTGCCGCAGGAGCGTCGCCGAGTGCGGTGGCGAGGGCCACCCCCCGGGCGGCCGTGCTCACCAGGGCGCCGGTGGTGCGGAATCGCGGGACGTCGCGGCCGGCGAACAGCGCGCCTTCGTGCGAGACGGGCAGGAGCGGGGTGTCCAGCGCGGCGAAGGCGACCGCGCCGGCGGCGTGCGTGTGTACCGAGCACACCAACCGCGGGTCGGCGCGCAGCACCTCGAGATGGATGTGGCACTCCTTGTGCGGATCCCCCGCACCCTCGAGGACCCGCGCCTCGAAGGACACCAGCTGCAGCCGGGGCTCGGTGACCTCCTCGAGCCCCCACCCCGGAGCCTTGATCCAAATGCCGCGGTCCTGCGGGTCCCGCACCGCCACGTGTCCCCAGATCATGTCGGCCTGCCCCGCAGCAGCCAGTGCGCGCGACGCATCGACCGCCAGGGCCCGGGACTCCTCGACCGACGCCACGCTCACCGCTCGGGGAGCGCGGGGTGGCCACCCGTGGCTGTCATACGTTCCACTGTAGCGCTGAGCAGGTTGGGCGTCCTGCGGTCAAGGGCTCCTCGGCGCCGACCCGAGGACCCTCGGACGCCTCCACGGCGTCAGGTTGCGACCGAGCCACCGGCCGGCTAAGGTGTCCTGCATGTTGCGACGGTCGTCGCACTGAACGGGACGAGCAGGAGGTTCGGATGACCAACTCTGTCTCCCTGGAGCGGCGGCCGAAGGAACCGGGTATCGACCGGGCCATCACCTTGCACATGCAGGGCGACTGGGGCGCGGCGAACCTCCACCGGGTGTGCGGGTGGATCTCGATGGAGCTCACCGACCGGTGTGGTCCGGGCACGCGCATGGCGATCTGGAACGGCCGCGGATTCGTCGACGGTGTCCACGCGGTCGGGAGCGGTGAGGTCGATGTCGCGCTGGTGACTCCCGCCGCCTTCGCCCGCGCGGCGCTCGACGGCCGCGGTGTGTACGCGGGGCACAGCTATCCCGACCTCCGCGCCCTCGGCGTCGTTCCCCAGCGTGATCGTCTCGTCGTCGGTCTGGACCGGACGCTGGGCGTCACCTCGTTTTCCCAGCTGCGCGCCGAGCGCCCCGTGCTGCGCCTGGCCACCTCGGTCGACGACGGGGTCAACCACGTCGGTCTCGCCGCACGCGAGGTCCTCGCCCGCGCCGGCGTCGACATCGAGGGCTGGGGCGGGAGCTATCTGCGCGACGAGCGACCGTTCGAGACCTTGGAACACGTCCGCACCGGGCGAGCGAACGCGGTGATCCACGAAGCCGTCATGCTCCCGGACTGGCAGGAGCTCGGTGCCCGCCTGCACTTCCTGCCCCTCGAGGACACGGTCCTGGCCGGGCTCGCCGGCGACCTCGGGTGGCCGGACGCCGAGATTCCGGCCGGCTACTTCCCGGACGCCCCGGCGCTGCACACCCTCGACTTCAGCGACTTCCTCCTCCTGACCCGCGCCGATCTCCCGGAGGACCTCGCGTACGCGATCGCGTGGGTTCTGGGTGAGACCCGCGGAGTGCTCGAGCGGCAATACACGCACATCCCGCCCGAGCGCAGCCCGGTCACGTACCCCCTCGACCCGGTGTCGATGGGCCGCACGCCGATCCCGTTACACCCCGGCGCAGCACGCTATTACGACGCGCTCGGGCAATCCTGAGATCGTCACTCGCCCGCCCGACCATCAGAAGGACAAGAACATGGGTATCACCGAACTCGGGCACACCGGCTTCTGGGTCCACGACCTGCCGACGATGCGCGACTTCTACACCCGCCTGCTCGGGCTCACCGTCACCGACGAGGACGAGGACATGGGCATCGTGTTCTTCTCGTCGCGACCCGACCAGGAGCACCACGAGTTCGTCCTGCAGCGCGGACGGACCGCCCCGGCCGGCAGCTTGCTCACCCATCAGGTGTCCTGGCGCGTCGATTCCTTGGAGTCGATCCTGGAATTCCACCGGCGTTTCCGGGAAGCCGGGGTGCAGGTGCAACAGGAGGTCACCCACGGCAACGCGATCGGCATCTACTTCTTCGATCCCGAAGGCAACCGCAACGAGGTCTACCTTCGGGTCGAGAAGGACGTGCGCCAGCCGTTCCGCAAGACCCTGAACCTCGACCAGGATCCGCAGGACGTCCTGACCGAGGCGGACCACCTGCTCAACGACGGCGGCACCGCCTACCAGCCCGTGCAGTAGTTCCGTCGAGTCCCAGCCCTAGGACGTGTCGTTCGCCGAGGGGTCCGCATGAAGCTCTGCACAGTCCGGGGCGGCTCCGGTCGTACCAGCGCCGCTCGGGTGGACGGTGACCACGCCGTCATGCTCCCGTACGCCGACGTCGGTGCGATGCTCGCCGACGAGCACTGGCTCGAGCGCGCCGCCCCTCACGGGGAACGCGTCCCGTTCCCCCACGCGGATCTCGCACCGGTGGTGCCGCACCCCAACAAGATCATCTGCTTGGGGTTGAACTACGCATCGCACATCGCCGAGATGGGTCGCCCTACTCCGGCCTATCCGACGTTGTTCGCCAAGTTCGACGGTTCCCTGATCGGGCCCTACGACGACATTCGTTCGCCGGCGGTCAGCAACCAGGTGGACTGGGAGGCCGAGCTCGGCATCGTCGTCGGTCGAGCGGCTCGCCACGTCAGCCCCGAGGACGCGCTCGCCCACGTCGCCGGATACACCGTCGTCAACGACGTGACGATCCGCGACTGGCAGCACCGCACCCGCGAGTTCCTCTCCGGGAAGACCTTCGAGTCGACCACGCCGGTGGGACCCGTCCTGGTCACCGCCGACGAACTCCCCGCCGGCGCGTCCGGACTCGAGATCAGCTGCAGCGTGGACGGGAACGTCGTGCAGAAGTCGAACACCGCCGACCTGCTCTTCGGTGCGGCGAGCATCATCTCCTACATCAGCGACATCATCACCCTCCGGCCAGGCGATCTGATCGCGACGGGGACGCCCGGCGGAGTAGGGGCGGGGCGCGACCCTCAGGTCTTCCTCCGCCCCGGTCAGGAGCTCACCACCGTCGTGGAGGCGATCGGCGAGTTGCGGAACGTGGTCGTCGAGGACCGGCCTCCCGTGCGCCGTGGCTAGACCGGCGTCGGAGCCGGGGCCGCCGGCCGGTCCTATAATGTCCGACATGTCAGGACATACCGCCTCGGCCTCCACGTACCGCGAGCGCAACTCGACAGCGGACCGCGCGCTGGAGATCCTGATGATGTTCTCGGAGACCGATCCGGTGCTCGGTGGTGCCGCCGTGGCGGCCAGACTCGGTGTGGCGCGCTCCACCGCGTACCGCTACCTGCAGACTCTGGTGGGTACCCGTTTCCTCGAAGAAGCGCCTCACGGTGGCTACCGCCTCGGGCTCCGTGTGCTCGAGATCGCCCGCGTGGCCCGACGCAGCTACGGGCTCTCGGAGGTCGCGCTCCCGGTGATGACCGAGCTCGCGGAGCAGGCACACGAGACGGTCCTGCTCACCCGCCGCGTCGGGGACCTCGTCGTCTGCGTCGACCGCGTCGAAGTAGGCACGGGGGCCGTGCGCATCTCCTACGAGCGCGGCAGCACGCTGCCCATCAACGCCGGCGCCTCGGCCCTGGCGCTCATGGCGTGGTCCCCTCCCGACGAGGCCCGCCGGCTCCTCGAGGCCGCCGACCTGCGCCGCTTCACGTCGGCGACCCTCACCGACGTCGACTCGCTCATGGCACGCCTGGCCCAGATCCGCGAGCTCGGCTACTCGATCACACGAGCCGAACTCGATGCCGACGTGGTCGGTATCGCCGCACCCATTCGCAGCGAGTGCGGGCACGTGGTCGCCGCCGTGAGCGTCGCCGCCCTCGCCTCCCGGACCCGGATGAACACCGAGGACGAGATCGTTCCGCGCGTGCTGGCAGCTGCTCGGGAGATCGCCGAGCGGCTCACCATCGTGGCCGGATGACACACGCTCGTCACCGCGGTCGACGCCGGTTCCGACGAGCACCTACCGTCTCCCGTGTGACGGCAGGGTGACGATGTGGGCGGACGAGACATGGGCCGGCGTCCTCGCTTCCGTCATCGATCAGGCGCACCTCGTGACGGGCGAGCAGCTCTCGGGGATGGTCGACCGGGTGGTCCAGTCGGTGGGGCTGCGCGCGGACGTCCTGGTGGTCAACCTGGCGCAGCGGGCGCTGACCGGGCTCGGCGTCGACTCGTGCGGCCGCATCGAGGTGGAGGGGACCCTGGCCGGTCGCGCCTACCAGGTCGGCGAGGTGGTCGCGAGCATCGACGACACCGGGCGCCGGCTGCTCTGGATACCGATCCTCGACGGCACCGAGCGCGTGGGGGTCCTGCGGATCGTCCTCGACGACCACCTCGTGGACGACGCGCTGCTGCGCCGCCGCTGCTGGTCGCTGGCCGGGCTCGTCGGGCACGTCGTCATGGCGAAACTCTCCTACAGCGACCGGCTCCGGCAGCTGCGCCGCGACGGCCCTCTGGCCGAGGCCTCGGAGCTCCTCTGGCAGCTGGTCCCGCCCCGGACCTTCGCCACCGACGAGGTCGTGGTCACGGCCCTGCTCGAGCCGTACGACCGCGTCGCCGGCGACGCTTACGACTACGCCGCCGACGGCCACTGCGTCCACCTCGCGGTCTACGACGGCACCGGCCACGACCTCGCGGCCTGCCTGGCGACGACGATGGCGCTCACGGCCGTCCGCAACGGCCGCCGCGCCGGCCAATCCGACCTCGCGGCGCTGGCCGCCCAGGCCGACGACCTGCTCGCCGGGCGGTCCGGCCCACGGACGTTCGTCACCGCGGTCCTCGCGCGCCTCGACAGCCGCACCGGGGCCCTGGACTACCTGGTCGCCGGGCACCCGCCGCCGTTGCTCGTGCGGGACGGCCACATGATCAAGGAGCTCGGCGCCCCGGTCCAACGACCGCTCGGCGTGCGCTCGAGTCCGGCGCGGCTCACGAGCGGGCGGGAACAGCTCGAGCCCGGCGACCGACTGCTCTTCTACTCCGACGGCATCGTCGAGGCGCGCGACGCCCGCGGCGAGTTCTTCGGCGTCCGCCGCCTCGTGGACTTCACCGAGCGCGCGGAGTCGGCGCGGGTCTCGGCCCCCGAGACGCTGCGCCGGCTCACTGCCGCCGTGCTCGCCCACCAGAACGGCGAGCTGCAGGACGACGCCACCCTGCTGATGGTCGACTGGTCGGCCTCGGCCCACGAACGGCTGCTCCCGCAGCGCTTCGAGCCGACCGCATGACCGAGTAAACCTGCCGGACGCCGTCGCGGTGGTGCTCGTCAGTTGCGGCGCCCGACCGCGGCGTAGCCGGTGAAGCGCTCGGGGGAGTTGGCGGCGGATTCGGGAGCATCCGGATGCCAGAGCGGCAAGTACACGACGCCGGGATCGACGAGGACGAAGCCGTCGAAGAACGTCGTGACCTCCTCGCGGGAGCGCATCGTCATCGGGGTCCCGGCGTTGCGGTAGAGCTCGGCGTGCTCGCCGGCATGGTCGGGGTCGCCCTCGGCGCTGGCGTGGCTGATCACCAGGAGACTGCCCGGCGCCATTGCCTCGCGGTAGCGAGCCAGGGCACGCCGCGGTTCGAGAGCGTCCCCGACGAAGTGCAGCACGGCGACGAGCAGCACCGCGACCGGGCGGTCGAGATCGAGGACCGCCCGCGTCACGGGGTCGTTCAGGACGGCGTCGGGGTCAATGAAGTCGGCCTCGACGACGCCGGCGCGGGGCACGCCGTCGAGGATGGTCCGGGAGTGCGCCACCGCGACCGGATCGCGGTCGACGTACACGACGCGGGCCGCGGGATCGGCCTCCTGTGCCACCTCGTGGACGTTCCCCACGGTGGGGATGCCGGAGCCGATGTCGAGGAACTGGTCGATGCCCTGCGCCACGGCGTACCGCACGGCGCGGCGGAGGAAGGCGCGGTTGGCCTGCATGATCCGGGGAAGCGTCGGCCACTGGGCCAGCGCCCGGTCACCCATCAGCCGGTCGCTGGCGAAATTGTGCCGGCCACCCAGGTAGTAGTCGTAGACCCGAGCTGCGCTCGGCACGTCCGGGTCGACCTCGGGTGGCATCCAGCTCGGGCGGCTCATGGGGTTCCCTTCCGCGGTGCCTGCGTGGGGCGCTGCCGGTGATGAAGGTAGGTCCTCGACATCGGCCCGGACGTGACCCCGCCCACGTCGAGCGCTTAACGTGCAGTCGACGGGGGCCCCCGCCGACCCGATCCGCTGATCACCAGGAGGAGCCGGCATGGCGGCGAGCACGGACCCGTCGACGATGCGATCCGTGCTGGGGCACTTCCCCTCCGGCGTCACCATCGTCACCGGCACCACACCCGACGGGCCGGCGGGCTTCACCTGCCAGTCGTTCTCGTCGCTGTCGCTGGACCCACCGCTCGTCCTCGTGCTGCCCAGCCGCCGGTCGCTCAGCTGGCCGGGCATCCAGGAGACGGGGCGCTTCTGCGTCAACGTGCTCGCCGAGGACCAGCGCGAGCTCTCGACCGCGTTCGCGCGCTCCGGGGGCGACAAGTTCGCGGGCGTCGAGTGGGCGGCGTCCGACCTCGGCTCCCCGATCCTCGCCGGGGCGACAGCGTGGATCGACTGCTCGCTGCACGCGGTGCACGAGGGCGGGGACCACCTCATCGTCGTCGGTGCGGTGCACGACCTCGCGGCCGCGGAGGCCGCGCCGCTTGTCTTCCACCGCGGCGGCTACGCCCGAACGAGCGCCGAATGAGCGCACCCGGGACCACCGACTCCGCCGCCACCGGTCCTCTCGAAGGCATCCGGGTGATCGAGCTCGGCACCGTCGTCGCGGGGCCGTTCGCGGGACGGGTCCTGGCCGACTACGGCGCCGACGTGATCAAGGTGGAGGCACCGGGGCGGCCCGACCCGCTCCGCGACTGGGGCCAGGAGTCCTACAAGGGACACCGGTTGTGGTGGACCGTGCACGCCCGCAACAAGCGCTGCGTCACGCTCGACCTGCGCTCCGAGCGCGGGCAGGAGCTGATGCTCTTGCTCGTCGAGCGGGCCGACATCGTCGTCGAGAACTTCCGCCCCGGCACCCTCGAACGCTGGAACCTCGGCTACGACCGGCTCTCCGCCGTCAACCCGGGTCTCGTGCTCGCCCGCGTCTCGGGCTACGGGCAGACCGGCCCCTACGCCTCGAAGGCGGGCTACGCCTCGGTGGCGGAGGCACTCTCGGGCCTGCGGTCGATCAACGGCTACCCCGGTGAGGCTCCGCCCCGACAGGCGATCTCCCTCGGCGACTCCCTCGCGGGCATGGTCGCCGTGCAGGGCGTGCTCGCCGCGCTCGTCCGCCGTGGCGTCACCGGGAAGGGGCAGGTCGTCGACGTGGCGCTCACCGAGGCGTGCCTGTCGGTGCTGGAGTCGGTGGTCCCCGAGTACGACAAGCTCGGGCGCGTCCGCCAGCCGGGCGGGACGCGGCTCGACGGGATCGCGCCGTCCAACATCTACCGGAGCGCCGACGGGCTCTGGCTCGTCGTCGCCGCGAACCAGGACACCGTCTTCCGCCGGCTCTGCGAGGCGATGGAGCGCACCGAGCTCGCCGGCGACGAGCGCTTCGCCGACCACGTCGCCCGCGGGGAGAACCAGGACGAGATCGACGGGATCGTCGGCGAGTGGGTGGGGGCCCGCGACGCGGCGGAGGTGCGGGAGCTCCTCGACGACGCCGGCGTCATCTGCGGTCCCATCAACACCGCGGCCGAGGTCGTCACCGACCCGCAGTTCCGCGCCCGCGGGATGCTCGTGGAGCACTTCGACGAGCGGATCGGCGAGGACGTGCTCGGGCCCGGGATCGTGCCGACGTTCTCCGCGACGCCGGGCGGGGTGCGCTGGGCGGGGCCCCCGGCTCCCGGGCACCACAACGCCGAGGTCTACGGCGAGCTGCTCGGGCTCGTCGCGGCCGACCTCGAGGGGCTGGAAGCCCACAGCGTGATTTGACGGCGCCGGCAGCGTTGACGGCTTGGTCAGCGCGGTGGTTAGTGGGTCGGGGACGTGTGGCTGCCCAGGACCTCCTTCAGTGGTGTGGGCGGCCGGTCGAGCAGGCGGGACAGGGTGGGGTCGGCGGCGGCGAAGTCGCCGCGGCGGCTGGCGGCGAACATGCCGGTGAGCATGTCGGCGGCCGATTCGGGGAGGCCGTGTTCCAGCAGGTTCGCCCGGTAGTCGGCGTCGGAAATGACCACTCGGCGGATGTCGCGCCCGGCGAGTTGTGAGGCGATGGCGGCCACGTCGGACATGTCGAGGGCCTCGGGGACGGTCAGGGGTGGGGTGAGGCCGTCGAGCCCGCCGTCGGACAGCGCGATCGCTGCGGCCTCGGCGAGGTCGGCGTGGGTGGTCCATGCGACCGGGCCGTCCTCGGGCAGGCGCAGCTCGCCGGTCTCCAGGGCACCGCCGAGCAGCAGCGGCACGGTGGAGGCGTAGAACCCGTTGCGCAGCGAGGTGAACGAGACGCGGGCTTCTTGGAGGGCTTCCTCGGTGGCGGCGTGGTCGGGCATCGGTCCGAACGGCGAGGTCGGGCTGGAGCCCGTGTGGCTGGTGTAGAGCACGCGCTGGGCGCCGGCGGTGACCGCGGCCTCGATCGCGGCACGGTGCTGACGCACGGCCTCGCCACCGGTGCTGCTGACGGAGACGACGAGGACTTGGGATGCGCCCTCGAAGGCGTGTGTGAGGCTGGCGGGGTCGGTGAAGTCCCCGTGGCGCACGCGCACCCCCCGCTGCTCGAGGTCTTGGACCTGCTGCGGGTCGCGGACGCTCGCGGCGACCGGCTCGCCAGGAGCGCGTTCGAGTAGGCGCTCGATGACGGTTCGGCCGAGCCTGCCGCTGGCTCCGGTGACGACGATCATGATGATCTCCTGTTTTTCGGTGATAACGACATCAACATATCACCGATAGTACCGGTGAACACAAGACAGCGGTAGCGTTGGCAACATGAAGGGTGATGATGGTCAGTCCGGCGGCGGCCGTGTGAAGGAGCGCATCGTCGCGGCGGCGCTCGAGCTGCTAACCGACGGCGGTCCGGACGCGGTGTCGACCCGGGCGGTGAGCGCCGCGGCCGGAGTCCAGGCCCCGACGATCTACCGGCTGTTCGGTGACAAGCAGGGGCTGCTCGACGCGGCGGCGAGCCAGGGCTTCCGGTCCTACCTGGCCAGCAAGACCGGTCGGGAGCCCACCGACGACCCCGTGCAGGACTTGCGTGACGGCTGGGATTCCCACGTCGAGCTCGGCCTGGCGAACCCTGCGCTTTACGTGCTCATGTACGAGCGAACACGTGCGGGCGCCTCATCGTCGCCGGCCGCGGCGGCTGCGGCCGACGTCCTGGCTCGGCACATCGCGAGGATCGCCCGTGCAGGCCGGCTACGAATCCCCCAAGAGCGCGCCGTGACCCTCGTTCACGCTGCCGGGCGCGGCACCACCCTGGCTCTGATCGACGCGCCGGAAGACCGCCGCGACCCGATGCTGTCCCCGACCGCACGTGACGCGATCATCGCAGCGATCACCACCGACGCCCCGGTCGTCGAGCTACCCGGACCCGTCCCGGCCGCGATCGCCCTCGGCGCAGCCCTTCCGGACCTCGAGACCCTCACTGCCGCCGAACAGGGCCTCCTCCGCGAATGGCTCGACCGCATCGTGCACTCGCCTCAGCGCATTTCTCTAGAAGCGGGCCGGCCATCCGGGCACCGGTCGCCGCGAGCGTGAGCTGCCAGACAGGCCCGGCGGGGAAGCGGTGGCTGTGGGGGAGTGTCGGAGGTCAGGCTGTCCACGGGGGCACGGCCGGGTCGCGATCCTCGGCCGTGGCGACCGCTCCCCCGGCGCCGGTGACCATCGCCGTGAAGCCGTCGACGGGGTCGGCGGCGATCTGCCGGACAACGCCGGCGGTCGTCATCAAGGCATGGGGCGTCCTGGTGCGGCGGGCGTCGGCGTCGGGGATCGGGGTCACGGCGTTTCTCCTCAATCATCGACAACATGGTTGTCGAGAAAGTAGGCCTGGTTGTCGATCGTGCCCAGTGACGCCGGATCTCGGGAGGCGATGACGGGCGCCGAGCTCGCGCTCCGCCTACTCGCCGCGTTCCGCGGACTGGTGGACGAGCTCCATGACCGGCCGGCGGCAGAGGGCCACCCCGCGGCGCGTCCGATCCACGGGTTCGCGTTGCAGGCGATCGGGCCGCAGGGCGCTACCGCTGCCGAGCTCGGTGTCCGGCTCGGCGTGTCGAAGCAGGCCGCGGGCAAGACCATCGACGGGCTGGAGGCCCGCGGCTACGTCACCCGGTCCGCGGACCGGGTCGACGCCCGTCGGAAGCTCATCGCGATCACCCCACCGCTACGTCAGGGAATCCGGAGCCAGCCCGAACTGTGCGCTCCGACCGCTCCACCGTCGACACCTCGCCAGGACTGCCAGGACCGCATTCTGGCCGCCTCCCGAGGCCACCACCACCCGTCCTAGCAGGCCCGCGACCCGCACCGGCTCGACGCAACAGCCCGGTAAGCGCCACGAAGCGGACGCGACGCCGAGGCGGCATCTGCGATTGCGGGGTTGACACAGGGCTACCCATGGCCGCTGCGGACTGGGCGCCGGGAGGGCCGCGAGCACCCGCCACAGAGCGCGCTGGAGCGGGTCGGGAACACCGTGCACATTAAAGGTGAGCCCGTGAGCGACGTTGATGCGGGCGAGGCGCACCAGCGGCGGGAGGCGACCGGCTGCGGCCAGCGCCCGGAACTGTTCCTCGAGCGGGCCGGCCGGGGTTTCCACGGTGCGGATGCGCGTGGTGTGGTCGGTGGGGTGGGTGCGGGGGCGGCCCGCTCAGCCGCGGCGGCAGCACCGCCTCGACCTCCAGCGCACGACCCGCGGTCTCGGCGCCCGAGCGCACGATGGTGATCACCTCATCGGTCCGCATGTGCAGGGTGCGGGATTTCCCCGGCTCGGAGCCGGGGTCGGAGAAGGTCACGGTCCGTCCGTCCCTTCGTGGTCGAGTGTCGATGATGCTGCCCGAGAAGTACGCCTACACGGTCATCGCTCGGTGCTCTTGACCCCACGACCGCGGCGACTAGGGTGACTGATGACCGGATGAGTAAGATGGTCACGAGTCAGGAGGCGGGCGTGAGTCGGACCCGCGAGTCGCGCATCCTCGACGCCGCCGCGGAGCTCCTGCTCGCCCTCGGTTACCGCAAGGTGACCATCGAGGATGTGGCCCGTCGCAGCGGCGTGGGCAAGGGCACGGTCTACCTCCACTGGGGCAGCAAGCTCGAGCTGTTCGCGACCGTGCTCATGCGTGACGTCGCGGAGATCGTCGTCGGGCAGCTCGCCGCCTTCCGCGCCGATCCCGCCGAGGTTCGGCTGCACCGGACGATGCGTGCGCTGTTCCTGATGGTCATGCACCGCCCGCTCGCCCGCGCCTTCTACACCGGCGACACCGAGCTGCTGGGCGCGTTGAGCACCGACACCAAGATCGGGCTGCAGGTCACCACGGACAAGGCCGCGATGGGGCCGCGCTACATGGCGGTGCTCCACCAGCACGGGCTGCTCGCCGACGACCCCGCCGACGACCCCGGCCTGCTGTACCGGTTCTCGGCCGCGACCACGGGCTCGTTCCTGCTCGAACGGTTGCTCCCGACCTCCGCCGACGTCGACCTCGAGGTCAAGGCCGACGCGTTGGCCACCACGGTCCGCCGCGGGTTCGAGCCCGCGGCCGAGCCCTCCCGACCCCAGCTCGAATCCGCCGCTGCCCTCGTCATCGATCTCTACGAGCACATGCTCGTCGATCTCACCCGCTCACTACCCGAGGAGAACAGGCCATGACCACCACCGGTCCGGCCGACCTCGCCCCCACCACCGAGGACGAACCGGCCCTGCTCGACTGGCTACGCACGATGCGCCACGACCATCCGGTCTGGCAGGACCGCTACGGGGCCTGGCACGTCTTCCGTCACGACGACGTCGTGGCCATCACCCGCGATCCCGCCACGTTCTCCTCCGATACCGCCCGGCTCGTCCCCGCGGCCGCGGCGGTCCGGCGAGGGATGCTGACCCAGATCGATCCGCCGGAGCACCGCGCCCTGCGCCACCTGGTCAGCGCCGCGTTCACCCCGCACACCGTCGCCGCTCTCGAACCCCGCATTCGCGCCGTGACCAACGAGCTCCTCGATCGCACCGCGCCGCAGTTCGACCTCGTCGACGCGCTCGCCTTCCCGCTGCCCGTCATCGTCATCGCGGAACTGCTGGGTCTGCCCGCGGAGGATCGTCCGCTGTTCCGCACCTGGGCCGAGGGGCTGTTCTCGATGCAGGTCGACGACCCCACCGACCCCGACCTCGCGCCGAGGGTCGCCGCGGCACTGGGCGAGATCACCGCCTACCTCGGCCGGCACTGCCGCGGGCGCCGTGCCGCCCCGCGCGAGGACCTCATGTCGGCGCTGGTCACCACGGACGTCGACGGCCGCCGCCTCGACGACGACGAGGCCACCAACTTCTCCATGCTCCTGCTCCTCGCCGGGCACATCACCACCACGGTCCTGCTCGGTAACGCCGCACGCACCTTCGACGAGAACCCCGGGGTCTGGGACGAGCTGCGTGCCGACCCCGGCCTCATCCCGGGCGCGGTCGAGGAGGTCCTGCGCTACCGGTCGCCGTTCACCCAGGTCGGGCGCTCCACGCGCTCCGAACGCGAGGTCGGTGGGGTGACCATCCCGGCGGATGCGATCGTGCTGCCGTGGCTGCTCTCGGCCAACCGGGACCCCCGAGCGCACAGCGACCCCGACCGCTTCGACATGCGCCGGGGTCTCGGTGGTGGTGCCCAGCTCGCCTTCGGGCACGGCGTCCACTTCTGCCTGGGAGCCCCCCTGGCCCGCCTCGAGGCCCGGGTAGCCCTCGAGGAGCTCACCCGCCGGTATCGCGTCCTGGCCGTCGACCACGACACCATCGACGCCCGCGGCGGGCTGACCCACTATCCCCGCGGAATCCTCGGCGTCCGCGCCCTGCCCCTACACACCGTTCGCGCCTGAACCCGCCGCGCTCGATCGGTTCCTGCTCGCCCGAGCGAGCAGGGTTCTATGGGTCACCGTGGCGCGCGCGGTCGACGTCGTCAGGTGACCGAGACTCCCGGGGACGGGGACGGGGACGGGGGCCGTCCCAGGTCCAGAGCGGCATCGGCACCGTGCGGGGGACCGTGGCGTCGGGCGACGAGTAGGACAGGACCTCCTCCACGGCGGACTCCATGTAGGCGCGGAGCGCGGCGCGGAATCGCGAGTCGTCGGGGAGGTGGGCATCGTCGGCCGCCTGCACGAAGCAGGCGACGAACCGTCGACCCAGGTCGCTCATGTCCCCGTTGCCCGCGTGCAGGTGCAGAACGCCGGGGTGGTCGCCGCACGACTGCGAATAGCGAGCGGGTCCACCCATCACTTCGGCCCAGTAGGCGGCCAACCGTTCGACGTGCTGGGGGTGCTGGCCAGGCCCAGAGAACGGGTGGTTGAGCTCGGGATCGGCGAGGCAGCGCGTGTGGTGGGCACGGGCGAGAGCCAGGAACGCCGGCTCGCCCCCGGCGAACTCGAACAGGCTGGGCCGCGCGGCGGGCGGGTCTGCTCCCGGGGCGCAGACCGCCGTGGAGCATCAGCAGCACGATCGCCCGGTCACGCAACCCGCGCAGCTGTTCCAGCAGCCAACGCGACCTGGTCGTCGTCGAGTGGGCGGGGCAGCCGCTGCACGGTCTTGACTCGCACGGCCCGGCGGACCGGGCGCTGTCGGCTGGCCCGGCCCATGAACGGACGATGCCGATCAGAGACCCGCTGCAGCGCCGGATCCGGTCGCTTCTCGATCGGGTTGGCCCGATCCAGTAGCCCGGCCAGGATCGCGTACTCGTAGAACGAGGACACCGCCGCCAAGATCCGGTTTACCGTGCTCGCCGCGAGCTTGGTCGCCGGCCCGTCGGCGTCCATCGTCGCGACCGACAGCGCCATGCGCCGCCGGGGCCGTCGGGAGGGCACCGCCCGCAGGTACTCCAGCAGCCGGATCGCGTCCGGGGGCCCGAACCGGTCCCAGCTCAGCTCCGCCGCATCGAAGAAGCGCCACAGATGGCGCAGGTCGTAGGCGTAGGACACCAGCGTGTTCGACGAGCATTGCCTCGCCCGCAGGAACCGCAGGAACCCCGAGACGACCTCGACCGGCTGCCCGCCTTCGTCGAGCAGCTCGACCACAGTCGAACCGTCCGCGCGACGTTGCTGCCGCACCCGCATCGAGCCCCCCGGAACCATCGATCCCGACGGTCCGGACGACCGCCCTCGCCCCTCAACGAGGAGCGAGGTGTCCAGGTAACAAGATGGCCGTGGGTGTCGGCGTGGATGGTGTCGGGCTGGATGTCGGAGTCGTTTTGCAGCAGGCCCTCGATGATGTAGACGGCCTCCCACACCCCGCACGGGATGAAGTGGCTGAACAACGCGATGTAGGTGTCCGAAACGTAACTGGTCAGGTCCCCTTCGGCGTGGCGAGTAGATCTTGATGCGGTTGGTGTTGATGATCGGGATGTGTCCGAGGGGCCGACGATTGCTGAGCTGCTGGAGCGGCTCGCGCTGCGCGACGAGCT
>JAABUZ0100002217.1_pt1 | contig 33013 bp, 28 predicted proteins | sample 5562091 | NCBI WGS metagenome assembly JAABUZ01 (sample SAMN12813069, study PRJNA571459) | rock metagenome | isolation source: Antarctica rocks | place: Antarctica: Victoria Land, Linnaeus Terrace sud | collected 2015-12-21
GTACACTCGGGGCAGGGGTGGCGGACATCTGCGGTCTCCTTCGGCTTGATGGGTTGCTTAACACTCTCATCTTGCCGTGTGCGGCCCTTGCCCGCCACCCCCTCCAACCTAGATGAAACACACCCAAATCGTTGCCGGTGCGCTTGGCTCCGGGATGTGCGCCCCATTCTGGAGCGACACGGTAAGCCAGGCACGCTGCGCGTCACGAATCATGTCCATTGCTTCCGCGACCGTCGCCCCCTGGCTGATACAGCCTCGTGGGTCAGGGATTGCGACGACCCATTCCCCATCGTCAGGGATCAGCACGATGGGATAGGGCTTGGCAAGATATCGCTCAACTGCCTGTTCGATGTCTATTGGTGTCATCACGCATCCTCCTCGTCAAGAGCCGCCAGTGCTGCTTCAACTTTGGTTCTTCAACACCTGCAGGCCACGTTGTGGGAAATCATGCTATAAACTGTCTAGATAGTCAAGCAGAGGAGTGCTGCCGATGCAAGCCGATAATCTCAGCACCAGCATAGGCTGTTGCATTCGTTTGCCGAGGAACTGACCTACACGTCTGGATGGTTTATCATCACTCTCGATATGAAGTCGGCGCCCCTACCGTAAATGGCTTTCGATTGGTCGGAGTTCCTGGTGCTGGCGCGGTCACTGGTCCAGGAGACAACGGGGACTGGAGAGGCTGCATACCGGACGGCGATCAGCCGTGCATAGTGTGCCGATAGCGAATGTGAGGGTGAGGCAGTGATGGACGCGCGCGACTATATCACGACGCATCAGGATCGTTTCCTGGAGCAGTTGCAGGACCTGCTGCGCATCCCCAGCGTCAGCGCGCTCTCGGAGCATCGGCCCGACGTGGCCCGCGCGGCGGAGTGGGTGGCCGACGATCTGCGGGCCATCGGCCTGTTCGAGGTGCGGGTGATCCGCGACGAGGAGCATGGCGGCCATCCCCTCGTCTATGCTGAGTGGCAGGACGCGCCCGGGCGGCCGACCGTGCTCCTCTACGGCCACTTTGACGTCCAGCCGCCCGACCCGCTGGAGCTGTGGCAGTCGCCGCCGTTCCAGCCCACGATCCGCGGGCAGGACCTCTATGCGCGCGGCGCGTCGGACGACAAGGGGCAGATGCTGGCGCTGCTCAAAGGGGTCGAGTCCGTGCTGCAGGCCCAGGGACGCCTCCCGGTCAACCTCAAGGTGCTGATCGAGGGCGAGGAGGAGGTCAGCGGACAGCATATCGAGCGCTTCGTGCGCGCCCACCCCGACCTGCTGCGCGCCGACGCCGTGCTTATCGCCGACTCGCCCATGTTCGCGCCGGGCGTCCCCGTCCTCTGCACGGGGTTGCGCGGGATGGTCTATACCGAACTCGAGGCGCAAGGCGCGGCGCACGACCTGCACTCCGGCCTGTACGGCGGGACCGCGCCGAACGCGCTCAACGGCCTGGCGGCGGTCCTGGCCGGCCTCAAGGAGATCTACAGCGGCCGCATCGCGATCCCGGGATTCTACGACCGCGTGGCCGCGCCCTCGGAGCAGGAGCGCGCGGCCTGGGCGACGCTGCCCTTCGACGAGGAGACCTACCTGCGGGACGAGTTAGGCGCCTCCGCGCTCGCGGGCGAAGGGGACTACGGGCCGCTGGAGCGCCTCTGGGCGCGCCCCACGCTCGATGTCCATGGCCTCATCGGCGGCTTTACCGGCGAGGGCTCCAAGACGGTCATCCCGGCGCGAGCAACGGCCAAGGTCAGCATGCGCCTGGTCCCGCACCAGGACCCCGCCGAGATTTTTGCCCTGTTCGAGCGCCGCGTCGCCGAGTTATGCCCGCCGGGGGTCGGCGTGACGGTGCGCTTGCTCAGCAGCGCGCCGCCGGTCAGCCTGCCCGCCGACACCCCGGCGATGCGCGCCGCGGCGGCCGCGCTGGAAGAGACGTTTGGCCGTCCTGCCGCGCTGACGCGCATGGGCGGCTCTATCCCCATCGTGGAGGCGTTCCTGAGCGTGGCCGGCGCGCCGGGTGTGCTGGCCGGCTTCGGCCTGCCCGATGACAACCTGCACGCCCCCAACGAGAAGTTCCACCTGCCCAACTTCTTCGCCGCGATCCGCTTCACGGCGTCGTTCCTGCGGCGGTTCGGCGAGGGTGACGCATAGCGGGCGTATTGCACACCCGACTGGGAGCGCGGGAGTACGCCCTGTTTCGGCCGCGTCAGGGCAGGGCCTCGACGCTGCGCGGGTATCGAGGCGCGGACGGACGCTTCGGGGAGCGGCTGCCCGACGCAGGGGCGGCTGTGGAGCGACGCGTTGGGGTTGTACCTGGTAGTACAGGGGCAACTGGTGCAGGCGCAGACGCCCGATAACCAACTGTTGCTGATGCTGGGCCAAGCTGCGGTCGCGCGCAGGCAAGCCGAAGCGGCGCGACCGCACAGGCTGAGGTGGAGCGACAACAGGCCGAGTATCGTGGACCCAGGAATCTGGACGAGGAAGAGGAGAGCCCGTTCGGCCCATCCGTGGAGATGGCGCTGTCCGCGGCGACGTAGAGCGCCCCGACCCGCAACGTGAGCGCGCCGTAGGAGGTTAAAACCCCTTTGTCCTGCACGCACAGGCGGTCATAGCGATAGACGCCGGGGGCGATCGTCACGTAGCCGCGGTCGATGATCAGATCGCGCGAGCCGGTACAGGCGAAGGGCGCCGCGGTGCTGGCGAGCCGTATGCGTGTGGCGACGGCACGCGCCGTGCCCCCGTAGCCCGGGACCTGCCACGATGTTAGGGTCGCCGCCAGGCATAGAACGCAACATGCCACCCGTATCCGCATCAAGTACCTCCTATCATCTCCCTGTGTCACTGGTCTCCTCAACGCCGACTGTCCTGAATTGCCCCAACATCTGCAACCCCGCTACAAGCGCGCGGTGTCGAGCACGCTCACCGTATTGGCGCCCGCGTTGGCGATAAAGAGGCGGCTCGTGCGCCCGTCTACCGCCATCGTTGGCCCGGTGGGCGCATCGAAGAGTTGGGCCGCCGCGGCAGGGAAGGGTAGCGTCCGCACGAGGCGGCCGCTCGATGCGGCGAACACGTCCAGGATGCTGCGGGGGCCTACGGTGGCGGAGGGATACAGCGTGGCGGCGACATAGAAGCGGCCCCGCTGCGGGTCCGCGACCGCGACTGGCCTGTAGAGGTACTCCAGTGACGTGGTGGGGATCGTGGTGCTTGCCAACCCACGCCCGCTGCGCGTGTCGAGCACGCTCACGAGGGCGCCAGCCCATGGGGGGCCAAGATTGCTGTTGGGCATATAATCGTCCAGCGTCGTGGCGATGGCGATGCGGCCCGCCCCCTCGTCGACGGCCATGGTCCCGGAGTTCCCCTCCGCCCCGCCGACGAGCCCCTGCCCGACGCCCGTGCGTGTGGCGAGCGTGCCGATGTTGACGTCGCCGCATCCGTCGCCGTAGAGCACGAACGCGCGGCCCGCCCGCGCGTCTACCGCCACGGCGCTCGGCCCTTGCGGATAGCCGTTCTGACTGCTCAAGTCAGCTGTCTTGATCCGCCGCCCTGTCACCGCGTCGAGGGTGTCCACGCACAGGTCGGCGACACCTGGAGTATCCCCGCACGAGTACGGCAGGATCAGGCGCCGCGCCGCGCCGTCCAGCGCGAACGGGTCGCCATACTGGCGGAGGCGCCGCCGCAGGCGCCCCGTCGCCGCGTCGAGCACGGCGAAGCCCCCCGGCCCGAAGCCTCCCCCCTGTTCGACAGGCCGCGGCGCCCCATTCGCGGGCACGAACACCTCGCCGTGCCGCACGTCGACCGCGAGCCCGCCGGTGGGGCCGCCGCCAAGGGAGAGCGCGCGCAGGATCGCGCCGCTGCGCGCGTCGAGCATGAAGGCGCGGCCGGGGTCGGTGACGAAGACGCGGCCGGTGGCCTCGTCTACGGCCACTGCCTGGGCGCCGCGGCCCACCGCCACCGAGCGCAGGAAGCGCCCGGTCGCGGCGTCGAGCGTGGTCACGCTGCCGGCGGCGCCGACGACGAAGACGCGGCCGGTGCGCGCGTCCACCGCCAGCGCGACGGGGTCGCGGCCGACGGGGACGCTGCGCAGTAGGGGTGATGCGGCAGCCCCTGCTCCTTGACTATTGCGCGGCGACGACGGCATGACGATGGTAGGGAGCGTGAGCGTGCATGCCATCGCAGCAACGAGAACCGCATGGAAGCGTACCTGACTTCGCGTGGCCGCGCGCGAACAGCTGCACGGCCGCATCGCAGCAACGAGGACCGGATGAAAGAGCCGCTGCCCCTCGTCGCCGGTCATAGTCGCGTCGTGTTGAGCACGCTCACCGTGTTGTTGTTCCCGTCGGTGATGAAGAGATGTCGCGTCCGCTCGTCCACGACCAGCGCCGGTCCGATCGGCGCGTTGAACTGGCCTACGACCATGGGGAGGGTCAGCGTGCGCAGGAGGCACCCGCTCGACGCGGCGAACACGTCGAGGATGCTGCGCGGGAGGGTCGCGGCCGCGCTGGTGTACAGCGTGGCGACGACATAGAAACGGCCCTGTTGTGGGTCCGCCGCCGTGCCTGGCACAAAGACGTAGGCCTGCGACGCGGTGGGGATCGTGGTATTCGTCAAGTCGCGCCCGCTGCGCGTGTCGAGCACGCTCACGAAGGCAGTCCGCAACGGTCCGGCGCCGCTGGCAGCCGCATAGCTGTCCGGCGCCGTCGCGATGGCGATGCGGCCGGCCTGCTCGTCGACGGCCATGGTCCCCAAGATTCCGGCCGCCCCGCTGACGGTCCCCTGCCCGACGCCCGTCCGCGTGACGAGCGCGCCGACATCGCTGACGCCGCGCCCGTCTCCGAAGAGCACGAACGCGCGGGCCGCCCGCGTGTCCACCGCCACGGCGGTCGGCTGCTGCGTAAATCCCTCCTCGCTGCCGAAGTCGACCGTCTTGAGCCGTCGCCCCGTCACCGCGTCGCGCGTGTCCGCGCAGGCGTCGGCGGCCGACGCGTCGCCCCCGCACTGTTGCGGCAGGATGATGCGGCGCGCGACATCGTCCACCGCCAGGAGATCGGCGTACGCGTGGATGGTGCGCCGGGTCTGGCCGGTGGCCGCGTCGAGCACGGCGATGCTCCCCGGGCCGCTCCCCGCCGGGCCGTGGTCCACGCCGCGCACGGCCACGAACACCTCGCCGTGCCGCGCATCGACCGCGAGCCCGCCCGTCGGGCCACCGCCCCCGACGGAGCGCGCGCGCAGAACCGCGCCGGTGCGCGCGTCGAGCACGAAGACGCGGCCGGGGTCGGTCACGAAGGCACGCCCGGTGGCCTCGTCCACGGCCACCGCCTGGGCGCCGCGGCCCACCGCGACGCTGCGCAGGGGCGCGCCGGTCGTGGCGTCGAGCGTGGTCACGCTGCCGGCGGCGCCGACGACGAAGACGCGGCCGGTGCGCTGGTCCACCGCCAGCGCGACCGGGCCTCGGCCGACGGGGACGCTGCGCAGCACCGGCGCCAGGAGACCCGGCGGACGTTGCGGCCTGTTATAAGAGCTCGAGGGACGGGGGGCGACCACAAGCCAGATGGTTAGGGGTATCATGATTGTGGCGGCGTGACCAGCGATTGGATACAAATGACGCAGCGTCATATCTTTCCCCTCTCTCTCTTTCCTTGGCGTCTGTCCTCCTTGACCTCCAATAGTCGCCATGGCCAGGAGAGCATTGATGTGGGTGGACGATGTCTACGATGTCGTCCACCCACATTGGCATGTCTAACTCAACGCTCGGCTCCCGCTGTCTTCGTATCCGCGGCAGCGCCTCCCTCGTCTACCAACAGTCTACGAGCCATTGCCCTCCTGGCGCAGATAGCAGGTCCCGTTACGCAACCAGAAGTAATCGTGAGGCATATTCCTGAATCCGACAACCTCGTTGTTGTAGCAGGTGTCAATCCTCTTGTGGGTCTTTGCGTTAGTGTACGAGGCGTAGACTGAATAGGGCTTTGCCACCCCTTTCAGATCATACAGCCCGATCGGGTCGCCCGGATCATCGACTCCTCGGAAGAAGAGGACGCGTACGGGCGTCGTGTCGGGGTTGATGGCGAGCTTCCCGCGCGAGTTGCGCGTGCTGTACTTGTCGAACAGGTAGCTGAAGAGGTCGACAAGATAGTTCCCTTCACAGCCATACGAATTGCTGCAATCGTTGACCGAGACATTCCTCGTGTTCCAATTGCCCTCCGTCGAAAAGATGGGCAGGTGGTAGCGGTTGAACTTCGAGTTCGTCCACGTCGCCAACATGTACCCGAGGTCCCTGCAGACGCCGCCCCATCCCCTATATATGCCCGTCTTTGCCCCCGGATATTCGTTGTAGTAGTTGCGCCAGAGTCCCTCGTGGTCCTTTGTGTCGTAGCCGTAGGTATGCACGGCCAGAGCGAGGTTGTTGGGCGCTACCCCGTTCGCCACCGCGTCCCTGATCGCGTCGCCCGCGATCAGGATGTTGCTGTCCGTCGCGTGCCCATCGGTGCCCCGATCGTTATTGTCCCAGTTGATCTCCTTGCATCCTCCGTTCTTTATTTTATTGGTCCTTGGGTCGGGCTTCGAGGTCGGGTTGAACATCCCCCCGACCATCACGCGGAAGTTGTTGACCTTATCCAGGGTGGCCAGCGTATTGAGGCCCTGCGCGGCTCGACCGAACACTTCGGGATAGTAGAACGGCGTGCCGTTCGCGGTCCCCTGATAGGCCAGTCTGTATTGCGGCCCCGGAGGTATCAGGTTCCCTTGCTTATCCCTTTGGAAGCCGTCGGTCCCGTTATTCAGGTCTTCCTCGTTGCCGATCTCGAAGTACATGCGGCGCGACGGGTAGCCCTTGAGGGCGGCGCTGTACACGTACGAGGCCAGATCTTGCATGTCCTGCTGCCACTGCGCCGGTGAAGGCTGCGACGGCAGGAGTTGCGATGGGACGCCGGTCGTGTCGTACGGTCTGCCGGTGCAGAGGCCAGCGTTGACGTTGACGACCGGGATTAGCCCATTGGTATAGGCCGCCTTGATGATCCGCGCCGTCGTGCTGCCAGGAGCATTATTCGGGTCCGCCGTATCCCAATACCCGGGGCCGGGCTTATAGGGGTTCAGGTTCGGGTTCGGGTCATTGGGGCACGGGACGGTGACGCCGAACCGGATGTACTGTCCGCCGAACGAGCTGTTCGTCTGCACCCCGGGATGCGCGGTGGTCGACACGGCGGCCACCTTGATATTGTTGCCACTACATGTGATGTCCTGGTTTACCGCGGTGCTGTTCGGGGGGCAGGACCCCGGAGTGTTTGGGGCGTTCGCGTCGTAGGTGCTCGCCTCGCCATAGATGAAGGGCTGCCCGTCGTGGTAGGTGGGCGCCGCGGACACGGCATTTGTCGTGACTCCCGCCGTCGCTGGGGCGGCCATCGTGGCCGCGCCCCCGCCCGACGCGGTCCCATACCCGATCGTTAGATAGGGGGCGAGGGCCGGGCTGTCGTTCGCCAGTCCGCCGGGGAAGGCGAAGCGGACGGGAGCCCCGGAGCCGGTGAGCGTGAGGCCGCCGTTGGTCGCGCCGTCCTGGGACCACTGCTGCGCCAGGCTTGTGATGGTCCAGCTTTGCCAGTGTCCGGCGCTCTCGCTTTGCGCGATGGGGGCCGCCGGCGTGACCACCGCGGGCGCGCCGTTCCAGCTCGCCAACGTCACCACGGGGCTGTCACTGGGTGGGGGGCATTCTGCAAGACCTGGACGCCCGTGGGGCCCGTCTGGTTCGGGGTGTACATGTTGAGCGTGGCCGAGACGATCGACGCGCCGGCCGGCAGCGACGAGAGGTCGAAGGAGACCTGCCCGTTGTAGGTACAGCCGTTCTCCGTCCCCACGACCACGGCCTGCGGGATCGTCGCGTTCGGCACGCAGCTACTTGCCGTGCCGAAGACATCGGTATTCGCGGCCCCATCGGCGGTCATGATGGGGAGGTCCAGGGTCACGGGGAAGACGCGGCGCGAGTCGTTGAGCCACGTCGGATCGACGTTGAGCGTCACGTACTGCGTGATCCCTGTCGTCGAGATGAGGGTCGGGGTCACGGGGCCGCCGTTCACGAGGGTCGCGGGATCGGCATTACTATCGGTCGCGCTCGGCGGTTGCACGGTGTACTCGGTCTGCGTGATCGCCACGGGGGCCACGCCGTCGTCGCCGTACGTCGTGATCGGCTGGATGGCCCTGATCGAGCCATCCGCATCCTGCACGAGTTGCGTGTTCGTGCTGGGGTCCGGCGCTAGGGCCAGGGTAAACGGCCCCCTCGACGTCGCGTTCTGCAGCACCACGCGCACGTCCAGGCCCGAGGGGATCGCCTGGAGCGACAGGTCGCCGACGGGCAGCGGCGCCCAGGTCACGGTGACCGGCGTGGCGGTGACCACGCCCCCCGAGGCGTTCGTCAGCGAGGCGGTGATCGTGTCCGTCCCGGCCACGGTACCGGTGTAGGTGAAGGTCGCGTGGCCCTGGCTATCGGTGAACGCCTGCCCCGTCAGCCCGGCGTTGGGACCGCTCGCGACGCCGAAGTTGACCGCGACGTTGGGCTGGGCTTGGTTCGAGGCGTCGGTCAGCGTGGCGATCTCCGCGTAGGGTAACCCGGCGATCTGCGGAGCAGTCTGCGCGGCCAGCGTGAGCTGGCCCGAGGCCTGCGCCACGCCGGTTGTGCCGAGCGCGCGCCATTGCAACGATTCGTTGCCGCCCGGACAGGTGACCGTGTCGTACCTGCCGGTATCCAGGACGTGCGCCGTGTCGGTGATCGTCGCCTGCGAGTTGTCGCCAAAGGTCAGCGTGATGCGCGGCGGATTGGTGGTGGGGCCGGCCGGGCTGGTGCAGGACGTGCCCGCGAGCGGGAAGTCGCTCGTGTCGAAGTTGTCGCCGGGACCGGTCGCGGCCAGGATGAGCGAGCCGTTGGGGGCGACGGTGTTGGCGCCCCATAGGTCGAAGGTCTGCCCCGAGGCCGGCCCACCCGTGCCGTCATTGTTGACGGTGTGCAGGACGACGGTGGCATCTTTGATCGTGACCGTGGCGGCGGTGGTGTTGTCCAGGCGGATCGCCCCCGAGTCGTAGACCCCTCCGCTGTCGGCGTGGCCGACGAAGGCGGTGTTGGGCGCGCCCTGCCAGGGGACGGGCAGGTTGGGGTTGGGGCGCAGGCTGTCGGCGTAGCCCACGTAGACGTTCACGCCCCCGGCCGCGTTGCCGGGGGTGCTGGTGGGCGGGGGCGTCGCCGTGATGGTCGCGGTCGCGGTGGGCGCCGCGACGACGGGGAAGGTCAGCGACGGATAGGTGACGGCGTTCAGGTTCACCCGGCCCGTGACCGGCGTCGCCGACGCTGCTCCGGGCGCCAGCCCAAGGCCGACCGTGACGCCGTCCTCCGTGGTGAGGGACGCCAGCGTGGGGCCGCCGCTCGCCTGGGCGATCTGCAAGCCGAACGGGACCTGCGCCGGCGCCAGCATCCCCGTCCCCGTCACCGGGCTCAGGGTCGTGTCGCGCGGCGTCCAGGCTCCGCCGGCCAGCGAGCCGACCGGGGCGTTGAAGAGTTGGAGGTTGGCGGAGGTGGATGAGAGGCCGACGGTCTGCGTGTAGTGGGCCGTGTCCGTATCGAGTTGCGTCAGGTCGGCGCTGCCCGACAGGCTCACGTGGTCGAAGGTCGCCTGACTGGTGGTCGTGTTGTTCTGCGAGCACACCACCAGCCCGACCAGGGCCGTGTTCGGCATGTTCGGCAGGCTCACGCCGGAGTTGGGGATCGGCGTCCAGGTCACGCCGTCGCTCGACGTGTAGGCCGTGAACGTGCTGCCCGTCCGCGTCGCCTTGAGGTAGACCGGCAGGGCGGTGGGCGTGTCGTTGGCCGTCGTGGCGGTCGTGCTCACCGCGCTCCGCGCGTTGACCTGGACGCTCGACGTGCTGAAGTGGCAGTCCGGGAGCATGACCACGCTGTAGTTGACGTCGGCCGGGTCGGTGCTGGCCCGGTACATGATCCCGGCCTTGGTGCAGATGCTGGTGTTCTGCTGCGACGTCAGCCGCGCCACGATGCTGCTGTCGCCGCTGACGCCCTGCCACACGAAGTGGAACTGGTCGGAGGCGTTCCAGATATCCGCGCCGGAGCCGTGGATCGTCCACGTCCCATTGGTCAGCGTCTGGTCGCCCGCGAACGGCGGGTTCCCGCTGTCGGCGCACAGCCAGGGCGACGGGCAGGTCGAGGCGGGCGCGCCGTAGCTGGCCACGAAGGCGTCATAATTCCCGGCGTTGGCCGCTTGCAGCGGGTTCACCGTGGGGAAGTTGGTCGAGGAGGTCAGGCCGGCCACTTCAACGCTGTCGTCGGGGGCCACCGCGATCCCGAAGGCAGCGTCGTCGCCGCTCCCGCCGAGATAGGTAGAGAAGGCCAGTGCGCCCCCGGCGGCCGTCAACTCGCTCACGAACGCGTTGTAGGCGCCGCCTCCGTAGGCGGCCTGCGTCGCGTGGACCGTGGGGAAGTCGGTCGAGGAGGTTTCGCCCGCAATGTAGACGTTGTTGGCGCTGTCCAGGGCGATGCCGTAGCTCCCGTTGTCGCCGCTCCCGCCCAGGTAGGTCGCATAGGGCAGGGCGCTTCCATCGGCGTTAAGTTCGGCGACGAAGGCGACGTCGGGGTTGCCGTTGTTCGTCTTCTGGACCGCGTTGCCCGTCGTGGGGAAGTTGGTCGAGTCGGTTTGTCCGGTGATCCAGGCGTTGCCAGCGCCGTCCACGGCGATGGCCTCGGCCTCGTCGCCACCGCTCAGGTACCCGCCGCTGCCGCCCAGGTACGTGGAGTAGAGCAGGCCCGTCCCACCCGTGATGATCTTCGCCACGAACGCGTTGTATGAACAGGTACCCCCGCTGCACCCGCCCTTGTACTGGCGCTGGTAGGCGGTCGCGCTGACGGGGAAATTGGTTGATGTCGTGACCCCGGTCACGTAGGCGTCCCCGGCCCCGTCGATCGCGATCCCGTAAGCGTCGTCGTCGCCGCTGCCGCCCAGGTAGGTCGAGTAGAGCAGGGCTCCGTTCGGGTCGAGTTCCGTCACGAAGGCGTCATAGACGCCAGTGAAGGCGCCCTGGAGCGCGTTCTTGAGGGGGAAGTTGGTCGAACTGGTCAGCCCGGCGACGTAGGCGTCCCCGGCGCTGTCCATGGCCAGGCCGTACGCCTCGTCGTCGCCTTTCCCGCCCAGGTAGGTCGAATACACCAGCGCGCTCCCGTCGGCCGAGAGCTTGCTCGCGAAGGCGTTATAGACGCCGCCGCCGTACGCCCCCTGCGCCGCGTTGACGGTCGGATAATTGGTTGAGTTGGTGTATCCCACGATCTCCGCTTCGCCAGCGCCGTCCACCGCGATGTGCGACACGTCCTCGTCGCCGCTCCCGCCCAGGTAGGTCGAGTAGAGCAGCGTGCTCCCGTCGGCCGAGAGCTTGCTCACGAAGGCGTCGCCCGTGGACGTCCCCCCGGCGAAGGTGGTTGAGTATGCGCCGGTCGTGGTCGGAAAGTTCGTCGAGAGGGCGTTGCCGGCCACGTAGATGTTGCCGGAGCCATCGACCGCGATGCCCGTCGCCTGGTCGACATCGCTCCCGCCCAGGTAGCTGGCATAGGAGAGCACGGGGTCGATCACCAGCGGCTGTCCGTGATCGTAGGCGCCCAGGGCGAGCCCAACCCGCCGTAAACCCAGGAGGACGTACCGCGCCGCGACGGGGCGCCGCGCGCCTGCGACCTCCTGGTAGGCCAGGGGAGCGTCCTGGCGCACCACGCCGCCCCGCGTCCCGATGACCAGGGCGCCCCGGCTATCCAGATGTAGCCCGGTCGCCCCGCGCACGGCCAGTCGAATGCGGTCCACGGCGGCGCGTGGGGCGAGACGCCAATCGTACTCGAGGTGTCCCTGGCGACCGTGGTACACCAGGTCGATGCCAGGATAGACCCCTTGGTAGGCTATCTGTGCGTAGGTGGGCACGCGGGTGTGCCACTGCGCGCGCTGGCGGCCGAGCAGGTAGTTGTCCGTGCCCGGCAGGGCATCGACCCCGACGATGTGGGGCTGGGCATTGGCGCCTACGAAGGCGAGCTGGACCACGGCCGCCACCGTGGGTGGCGCATGGCGTTTCTTGCCTTTCTGCGCGTGGGCATGGTGCAGGTGATGCCGTGCCTGTGTCTGGGCCAGCGCCGTCCCCGTGAGGGGCTGCGTCGTCGTGATTGGCGGCGCGGGGGTGAAAGGCGCGGCCGTGGGTGTCACCACCGCGGTCCCCGAGGGGGAGGGGATGGGCGTCGCCGCGCCTTGAGGCGCCACCGTATCCACCGGCATGACGCGGGAGCCTACCGCCCGCATCCCAGTATTGAGCGAATGGGTTACAAGATAGAGACGGAGAGAGGCGCGCGGCAGGTGGCTCGGAGAGGGCAAGTGATCGCGCAACACCGGCGATGGAGAGGACAGCGTCAGCGTGGCGCCGTCCGCCTCTCCGCGGCCTCCTCATCGGCCACCGCGACCTGGGCTTTGAGCGCGTGGAGCTTGGCGAGAAGGACCTCAGGGGAGAAGTTGGCCGGGAGCCAGACGAGCGGCCGGCCCGCCGCGTCCTCGATCGCGCGAAAAACCTCGTCGCTGGGGTGGATGATGTGAATAGGGAGGGGCGTGCGCGTCGCTACCGCCACGCAACGGTCCACATCGGACGGGCTCCCTACTGCGCAGTCCACGATAAGGAAATGATAATTACTGGCGCGTCGAGACCGCACGACTGCCGCCAACAAGTCGTCGAGGGTAGATACCACATCCAATGGGATGCCGGCCGCGTCGAAAACGACCTCCAAAATGGTGCGCCGCAATACACTCATCTCATCGCTACCTTGCCAAAGTGTCGCGCGCATGAAGGCTTTCTCCAATGTAGGAGGCAGCCCCACTTCCAGTCGGACCGAGCATAGGGGCTACCAATGAGTTGCCCAATATTATCGATTATACATCCAATCGGTTCTATTGCTCGTCGTTGGTTGGCGTACGCTATGGATCGTGCGCCGGGTGCGGCCAGTGGCCGCGTTGAGCACGGCGATGCTTCCCGGCCCGCTCCTCGCCGGGCCGTGGTCCATGCCGCGCACGACGTCACGGGCGAGGGTGATAGGTGCGGATGCCCGAGGCCAGGCGACTCAGGGCGCGCGCCTGGCGCAGGTCGCGCAGCTGGCCTGCGCCGATGGCCTGCACCAGCACGTTGCCCAGCGCCGTGGCCTCGGCCGGGCCGGCGACCACGGGGCGGCGGCAGGCGTCGGCGGTGAGCTGGCACAACAACGCGTTGCGCGCGCCGCCGCCCACGATGTGGATCGTCTCGATGGAGACCCCGGCCAGCCGCTCGATGCTCTCGACCCCGCGCCGGTAGGACCGCGCCAGCCCTTCCAGCACCGCCCGCACCAGCACGACCGGATCGTCCACCGGCGCCTGCCCGCCCGCGCGCAGTTGCGCCTGCAGGGCGGCGGGCATGTCGTCCGGATGCAACAGGGACGGGTCGTCGACGTCGATGGAGATGTGATCCGACGCCACGGCGGCCGCGCGCGCGGTTAGCTCCTCGTAGCTCCAGTCCTGGCCGTGCCGTGCCCAGGCGCGCCGGCACTCCTGCACGATCCACAACCCCATGATGTTGGTCAGGAAGCGATATGTTCCGCTCGCGCCGCGCTCGTTGGTGAAACCGGCCTGCCGTGCCTCGTCGCTGGCGACGGGCCGGGCGAGCTCGATGCCCAGCAACGACCATGTCCCCGAGCTGATGTAGGCGTGCGTCGCGCCACCCCGTCCCGTGGGCGCGGCGGGCACGGCAACCACGGCCGAGGCCGTGTCATGCGAGGCTGGGAGGACCACCCGAGCCGTGGCCTCCAGGCCGCACTCGTCGCACACGCCCGCCCGCAGCGGTCCCAGCACCGTGGCAGGCGGGGTCGGGTTGAGAAAGAAACGCTCCGGAACGTCGAGGCGACGGAGCAGGTCCGTGGCCCAGTCGCCGTCGATGCCGAGCGCCCCCGTGGTCGAGGCGTTGGTCTGCTCGGCGGCGGTCTCCCCGGTCAGCCAGTAGTGCAGCAGGTCCGGGATCATCAGGAGCGACGCGGCCTCGTCGAGCGTCGCATCCGCGTCCCTCCGCTGCGCCATCAGCTGGTAGAGGGTATTGAAGGGCAGCTGGGCGATACCGGTACGCGCATAGAGCTCGGCCGCCGGGACAACGCGGGCCGCCTCCTCGCGCACGCCGTCCGTGCGGTGGTCGCGATAGTGGTAGGGGTTGCCCAGCAGGCGGCCGCGCGCGTCGAGCAGCCCGTAGTCGACCGCCCACGAGTCGACGCCGATCCCCGCGGTGGCGCGGCCGTAGCGCGCGGTCGCAGCGCGGATGCCGATCAGCGCCTCGCCGTAGAGGCGCAGGATATCCCAGTGCAGGCCGTCCGGCGTGCGCACGGGCGTGTTGGGAAAACGATGGACTTCGTCCAGCGCCACGCCGTCGTCCCCGACGACGCCCACGATGACGCGGCCGCTCTCCGCGCCGATATCGATCGCGATATAGTGTCGGCCGCCGGCCGGGCTCATGTCCCTTCCTTTACCCTACGCAATCGTTGCCCATACCGACAATGCCCAGGTCCTGGCTCACCTCACCAACTCATCGCCGTGCCGCCCACGCGCTCACGCTCGATTTGGGCTTGATAGCCGCTGGCGTTGTACGCCGCCAGCGGGTCGGCCGCCGCGCCCTGGCCGACCCGCACCTGGGCCACCAAGGGACGCACGTCGGTCTCGAAGGCATCCATCAGCACGCGATGTGCTTCCACCACATCGCCGGCTTGCTGGGCACGCGAAAGAGCCGGGCGGTCGACCAGCAAGGCGCGCGCATAGGCGGCCTGGCAGTTCGTGATGGAGTGGATCATGGCCGGGATCTTACGCTCGATGTTGTGGCTCTGGTCGATCATATAGGCGATGTCGCGGGCGCCGGCGGAGACGGCAGGGTCCTCATCCTCCTCGGCCGCGGCGAGCTCGTTGTAGATCAGGAACAGTTCCAGCGGGTTGGTCGAGCCGACCATCAGGTCGTCATCGCCGTACTTGCGCCCGTTGAAGTGGAAGGCGCCCAACCGCCCTTCGTCCAGCAGCGTGGCCACGATCTGCTCGATGTTGGCGCCCTGGGCGTGGTGGCCCAGGTCGACCAGCACCTGCGCACGCGGCCCCAGGCGCTGGCACAGGGTCAGGGCCATGCCCCAATCCGCGATGTCGGTGGCGTAGAAGGCCGGCTCATAGAACTTATACTCCACCAGCAGGCGCATGGACGGGTCCAGCGCGGCGTAGATCTCCTCCAGCGAGGAGAGCAGGCGGCGGCGGCGGCCTCGCAGGTCGTCTTGCCCGGCGTAGTTGGTGCCATCGGCCAGCCAGAGGCTGATGTCGCGCGAGCCGGTGGCGCGCGCGATGTCGATGCACTCGCGCACGTGGTCAACCGCTTTGCGCCGGATGGCGGCGTCAGGGTGGGCCAGCGAACCGAACTTGTAGTCCTCGTCCTGGAACAGGTTGGGGTTGATGGCGCCCAGACTCAGGCCCAGCCCCTCGGCGTGGCGGCGCAGGGCCGTCCAGTCGTCGACGCGGTCCCAGGGGATGTGCAGGGCCACGGACGGCGCCGCGCCGGTCAGGCGATGGACCACGGCCGCGTCGGCTAGCTTCTCCTCCACCGTGCGCGGCACGCCGGCCTGCGGGAAGACCTTGAAGCGCGTCCCAGAATTGACATAACTCCAGCTGGGCGTCTCGATGCGCTGCGCGGCCAGCCGCGCCACCACGTCCTCCAGCCGGCGGCCCTGCGCGGCCAGCCGCTCCGCGATGCGCGCGACCGCCGGGTCCCCGTCCACCGTAGCCGTCGATCCTACCTTCACTTCGCTGACCATGCCAGTCTCCTTAGAAATTTTTGGGCCACTTGCGGGCGGCATGAAGCACGCGGACGATCTCGACGTGGTCCTCGTAGACACGGTACGGTACGATGTACGATGTTTTGGGCACGACAAGTTCGCGTGTACCGGACACTCGGCCTGGCCGGCCCAGGTGAGGAAACTGCGCCAGATTATCGACCGCAGCCCGGATACGCCGCGTCACCTCTCGCGCCATGTCCGGATCGTCGAGGGCGATATATTCGCCCTCCTCAACCATATTGCGGATGGCTTCGCGCAGCCAGCGGATCTCAAGCGACACGAAACGGTCACTTATCCTGGGCCGGAGCCCAGCGTGCAAATGCTGCTTCTACCTCGTCCGGCGTCGCGAAGTCACCCGCGTCAGCTTCCCGCAGGCCCTGTTGGATCTGCTCGATCTGCCACGACTCCAGATCGATGTATTTCTCAACCGCCTCAGCAGCCAAGAGCGTTGTCGTTCTCCCGGTCGCTTGCGCCAGCGCTTCCATCTCCGCATGCACCCGGGCAGGTAGCTGGATCGTCATAGTCACGGTTTCAGTCATAAATATGCCCTCCTGGTACGCATTATATATCCGCATACCCTCAACCATCGGTTGCCGTGCGTCCAGCCCCCGATAACTGGCAACTGGCAACTGGCAACTGGCAACTGGCAACTGGCAACTGGCAACTGGCAACTGGCAACTGGCAACTGGCAACTACCGTGGGTACGCGGCCGCCACGCCGCCGTCGACGTTGAGCACGTTGCCGGTGCTCTTGGTGGAGCGGGTGGGCGAGGCGAAGAAGGCCACGGCCTCGGCGATGTCCTCGGGCAGGATGTTGACGCCGAGGGTGGTGCGCTTGCGGTAGTGCTCCTCTAGTTGGTCAGGGGCGATGCCGTAGTTCGCGGCGCGCTCCTGCCGCCAGCTGCTGCCCCAGATGCGCGAGCCAGCCAGCACCGCGTCGGGGTTGACCGTGTTGACGCGGATGCCCCGCGCCCCGCCCTCCTCGGCCAGGCAGCGCGCCAGGTGCAACTCGGCCGCCTTGGCCGCCGAGTAGGCCGCGGCATTCTTGCCGGCCACCAAGGCGTTCTTGGAGGCGACGAAGACCAGGTTGCCGGCGCGCCCCTGCTCCTGCAACAGGCGGAAGCCCTCGCGCGCCACCAGGAAGTAGCCCGTGCCCAGCACGGTCATGTTGCGGTTCCACTCGGCCAGCGTGGTCTCGGCGATCGGCGCGCTGGAGGCCAGGCCCGCGTTGTTGACCACGATGTCGACGCCGCCGAAGGCCAGCGCGGCCGCGGCGAAGGCCGTGCGCACGCTCTCCTCGTCCGTCACGTCCATGCGCACGCCGACCGCGCGGCCGGCGCCGTATTGCCCGCAGATCTCGGCCGCGACCGCCTGGGCGCCCTCCAGGTCGATGTCCGTGACCACGAGGTGGCCGCCCGCCGCGGCGATGCGCCGGCAGACCGCCGAGCCGATGCCGCCGGCGCCGCCCGTGACCAGCGCCACGTGGCGGGCGAACTCCAGCTCGGGCGGGGCCAGCTTGAGCTTGTACTGCTCCAGGGGCCAGTATTCCACGGCGTAGCTCTCCGCGTCGCTCAGCGAGATGAAGCCGCCGCAGGCCTCCGCGCCGCGCATCACGGCCACCGCGCGATGGTAGAGCTGCGCCGAGACGTCGGCATTGGCGGCGTCCTTGCCCGTGGTGATCATGCCCACGCCCGGAATCAGGACCACGCGCGGCGCGGGATCGGTCACGGCGTCGGCGGCGCGGTAGACGGGCTCCGACGCGTCGGGGTCGAGGTCCTGGCCTGTGTTGTCGTCGAGATACCGCTGGTAGGCGTCCATGTAGGCGGCGACGCCGTCGCGCAGGGCCGCCTTGAGCCTGTCGATGCCGTCTTCCTGTTGGTCTGTATTGGAGGAGGGCGTCCAGTCGACCAGCAGGGGGCGCGTCTTGGTGTGCACCAGGTGGTCCGGGCAGGCCGCGCCGATCTTGGTCAGGCGCGGAGCGTCGGCCGAACTGGCGAAGCCAAGCACATCGTCGCCGTCCTCGAAGCGCAGCACGGCGCGCTTTGTCCCCGAGACCAGGCCGCGTAGAGTTGGCATCACCGCGGCGGCCACGGCGCGGCGCCGCTCCGCCGACAGAATAGAGCAGCGCGGGCCGCCAAACGGGACCGTGCCCTCCAGGCGGCGCTCCACGAATCCTCGCGCCCGGGCGATAGTGTCCGTGGTGCTGTGGGTGCAAGACTCCTCGTCGTCGCCCCAGGTGATCAGGCCGTGCTTGGCCAGGATGACCAGCTGGGCATCGGGGTTGGCGCGCACGGCCAGGGCGACCTGGCGCGAGAGCGCGAAGCCGGGGCGGATGTAGGGGATCCAGACCAGCGCCTCGCCAAACAGGTCGCGGGCCAGGCGCTCACCGTCCGCGGCGCAGGCCAGGAAGTTGGCGGCGTCGGCGTGGGTGTGGTCGACCTCGGCGGCGGGCAAAAAGGCGTGCAGCAGCGTCTCGATGGAGGGACGCGGCCGGTTGGGCTCGGAGTAGCAGCGCGCCAGGTAGTCCACCATCTCCGTGTCGGAGAGGCGCTCACGCTCCAGCAGGGGCAGCAACTCGTCCAGGCGCAGGCCGGTGAACGAGGAGTTTTTAGCCGTGGCGAGGTCGGAGCCGGACCCCTTGACCCACAGCACGCGGGTGGGCCGGCCCAGGTGGTCGGGCAGCGTCGTCTTGGACGAGGTGTTGCCCCCACCCCAGTTGCAGACCGAGCGATCCGCGCCCAGTCTATTCGATCGCGCGACCAACCGGTCGAGCACGGACTGTTCCTTGTGAGCCGGGGCGTCGCTCCCCATCGCTGTCTCTGTCGTCGTCACAGTCGCCTCCCCAGTGCTATTTGCCCGCCGGGCGTCGTGAGCGACCGGCGATCGCCGTGCGATCCATGCATGCCGGCATGTTGCCGACCCCCGCATCGCGGCTCGCCCGTCGACACGCCACGGTCGTATTGTAGGCACAGTCGATCAAAGTTGTCAACATGCTGTGGCATCTTGGTCTTTTTTGTCCATCCCTGGCACTACTGTCGACCAAGAGCGCATGGCGCCGATGCCGTGGCAGCAGCCCTACGGCGCCTCCCCCGCTGGCGTCACCCGTAGGGTGACGAGCACCGCGAGCGCGGCAGCGATGGCAACCAGCAGCACGACGAAGATGCCACGGTACCCCCACGCGCCCACTATCGCCGCCGCGAGGAAACTCGAGAAGAACGCCGACACCGACGAGGCGCTGGTCATCAGGCCCGCGAACACTCCGATGCGCTCGCGCGGCACCAGCAAGGTCAGCGTCGGCCAGGCCAGCGTGGTCAGGAAAGCGTTGCCGACCCCGGCCACCACCAGCGCCGGGATCACCTGCGTCATGTCGCGCGCGACCAGGCCGGCCACCGCCGCCACGGCGACCAGCAGCATGCCCGCGACGAGCAATCGCTTGTTCCCCACGCGCTCCGACAACCGCGCCGCCGGTAGGGCCAGCAGGCCCGTGAGCAACACCAGGATCAGGAACAGCTTGAGCGCGTCGCCGTCCGACACGTGGAGCACGCGCGTGGCGAAGCGCGTCAGGTTCACCTGGATCGTGTTGATGCCCACGTTGTAGAAAAACACGGCCAGCAGGTAGCGCAGGGCCTGCTTGTGGGTCCGCAACGCGGCCACATACTCGCCCAGCGACCGCCGCGGCTCCAGGCGGGCGCTGTCTCGCCGCTCCGGCGTCGTCGCGATCGTGACCAGGAAGGGCAGCAGCATCCCGACGGCCACGACAGCGTACGCGCCGGCGGGGATATGTGTCCCAAACGGTCCGAAGGCCAGGCCCAGGGTCAGGCCGACCTGCCCAATGAACTGGACCACCGTGGCCACCGCGCTGAGGGTGGGGCGTTGCGCGGGAGGCGCGATGTCGGCCTGCAAAGCCGTATACGGGTCGGCCGCGATGTTGAAGAGCAGCGAGAAGAGGACGATGCCGACCACGGTCAGCGGGAGGCCCGGCGCCAAGGGCGTGAGGGCCATAATCAGAGCGCTGAGGGGGATGGCGGCCAGCATGAACGGGCGGCGGCGGCCCAGCGGCGTCCAGATGCGGTCGCTCCAGGCGCCCACCAGAGGCTGGACCACCGCGCCCTCGACCGACCGCGTGTTGCTGAGCAGGTTGACCAGCAGCACGTTATCGCTGGGGATGAGCAGCGGCAGCACGGCGTTGTTGAAGGCGTAGAAGAAGCCGGCGCCGAGCGAAGCGGCGCTATACAGGGCGATAGCGCGCCCCGGCAGCGGCGGAATCTCCGCCACCTCCGCCCGCGCGTCCGCGATGACATCGACGCCCACCTCGGCCATCTATCCCTCCAACACCACCCTACGTCATCCGCCTGCTACCGATACTCTACGCCATAGCAGCCATAGAGAGCCTGCTATCCGTATACTTAGGACGGTTCCGTTGGGTTCTGCTGACTTGACCGATTATTGATGTACAGCGTGCGGGTTCGCCGGTCGACAGAGCGTCGCTTTCCCGATGGAGCGCCTCTGGGCGCACCTCATATGAGGGCAATGCAACGCTATTCTATCACGTTGTGGATGACCAAAGGAGCACCGTTTAGGCGTGCCAGCAGGACCCAATGAACCGTGTGCCCTATGTCCTATGTCGTGGAGTGCCCTAGCCGGTGGATGTCGGATGATGGAAGGATACACGATGCTGGCGGTGCAACGACGGCGCGCCCTGGCCGACCTGCTGGGCGAGAATCCCGTGCTCGCGGTGGAGGACCTGGCGCGGCGCTTCGCGGTCTCCGCGCAGACGGTGCGGCGCGACCTGCAATACCTGGAGCAGCGCGGGCTAATCCGGCGCGCGTATGGTGGGGCGGTCGCGCGCGACCGCGACGAGGACGCGCTCACGCTCAGCCGCGAGTCGGCCTTCCGCGCCCGCGAGGAGGAGCGCGCCGCCCAGAAAAGGGCCATCGCGCGGCTGGCGCTGGGGTTGGTCAAGAGCGGCCAGACGGTCATCTTCGACGCCTCCACCACCGTCCTCCAGCTGGCCCACGCGCTGCCCCTGGACATCGAGCTGACGGCTATCGTCAACGCCTTGCCGGTCGGCATGGAGCTCAGCCGCCGGCCGCACGTGGAGATCACGGCCATCGGCGGGACCTTGCGCCAGACGTCGCTCTCCTGGACCGGCCCCATCGCCGAGGCCAATCTGCGCCGCCTGTACGCCGACACCGCGTTTATCTCGACGCGCGGCCTCTCCGTCGGGCGCGGCCTGACCGAGGCCAATCCCTACGAGGCCGCGCTCAAAGAGATCATGATCGCCAATGCGGCGCGCGTGGTCGTCCTGGCCGACAGCAGCAAGCTCGGCCGCAGCGCGCTGAGCTTCTTCGCCCCGCTCGACGCGGTCGCCATGTTGGTCACCGACGACGAGGCGGACCCGCGCGCGCTGTCCCAGTTGCGCGAATTGGGCCTCGACGTTATGGTGGCCGCGCCCCTGACGGCGAGCGAGGGTTCGTAGCCGTTAGTAGACGGCAACTACGGCAACCACGGAATGCCCCAACATCGCTCGGCAGCGATAGCTGCGCATACCTATCGACGATGCCCCCGTCGTCGCCGCGCATACCTGTTGGCGAGCATCCCAACGCTGTTAGGCGCCTGCAACGAGTCTAAGTCTGGATGTCGCACGGAGATAACGTCCGTCCGTCAACAGTAACACGTGGCGGTGGGCCAGCCAGACGGCGCAAGAGATCGGCGATGGGTGGCCCGAGATTGGCGAGGCGCGCAGGGTGGCGCCGTCGGGGAGGCGCAAGAGCACTACGTCGGAGCGTTTGGGTCAACCACGATCAGGCTTTGTTCGGCTCTCGACGGTGAGCAGAGGAGCCACCGCATCGATCAGGAAACCGCCAAGCGCGTCCCGGTCCTTCCAGTCGTCGGGGGAGTGAAAGGCCGTGATCTCGACGCCGACGATCGGGTGGCGCGCCGCCACCGCGACCAGCAGCGCCCGCAGCGCCTCCGCCGAGAGGCCGCCCGCCCGCGCGTAGGGGACGGGGTTGACGGATGGATCGAGAACATCCGGGTCCAGGTGGAGGTAGACCGGCGCATCCCCCAACGCCGCCAGGACCTCGCCGGTCGTCGTGTCCGAGATCCCGACCAGCCGCACGGCGCTGGCCTCGACCAGCCGCTGGGCCGCGCTGTCGAAGGCGTCCGCGGGGGGGCGCGTGCCGCACAGCACGACCTGCCGGGCCGGGAACGGCGGCGCAAAGCCGCTCGCCCACTCCCCGCAGGCCCCCGCCAGGCTCATGCATCCCAGGAAGCCGATCGTGGTCGTTTCGGGGGTGTCGTAGTCGCAATGCGCGTCGAGCCAGAGCACGCGCGCCGCCGGTTGCAGGCGCGCGACGACCGGCAACGTGCCGAGCGCAAGGGCGCAGTCCGTGGCCACGGTGAGCGGCGGGAGGGGCGACCGCGCGAGCGCCGAGCCGAGCGCCGCTCCCGCCGCCGTCAGGACCTCCCGCGACGCCGCCAGATCGTCATCCCAGGCAGCGTCGCTAAACGGTCCCTGGCGTCCCCGGATCACCCGCGGCGTGACGCCGAGCGCCTCCTCCGCCAGGCGCGTGAGGGTCTCGACCCCGCGGAGGTCACGCGGCGTGTTCTCTGAGATATGCGCGTGGAGGGCGATCATGGGCGGGACCGCAGTCACATGCTCCTTGTCCAGGGTGGCGCTGCTGGCGCTCGTCGTGGGGAATGTCGCCATGGTCTCGCTCCGTTGCGGCCTGTTGCGGCCTGTTGCGGCCTGTTGCGGCCTGTTGCGGCCTGTTGCGGCCTGTTGCGGCCTGTTGCGGCCTGTTGCGGCCTGTTGCGGCCTGTTGCCGCGTGTTGCCGCGTGTTGCCGCGTGTTGCCGCGCGCCTGTCCCATCTTTGCCGTCCGTTGCCGTCCCGCGCGTGCGTCTCGTCCCTCCAGTATAGCGGGGCATCCGCGCATCGTCAGATCATCGAGTCATGGGACGGATGAGGCGCGTCGCCACGGTCGCGGTGGTAAGAGATGCGGCGCGGCAGGCTTCAACCGGCCAGGGCGGCGGATCGCTCCCTGCATGGACGCCGGCGATGCAACAGCGGTATGTGCGATAACGATGGGGAGACGCTCGCTGTACACAGCGCCTTGGGTCAGCTTTGAATCGAGCATGGATGGGTCCGGCGAGTGGCCCATCCGACCAGCACCGTGAAAGGACAGGACGCCATGGGCTTCGACCAGTATCACGAACCCGCGCACGAACTCTCGCAGGAGACGCGTACCTTCGCCCGCATGATCGCTTCGCTCAGCGAAGAAGCGGAAGCAATTAATTGGTACGAGCAGCGCCTCAGTGTCGAGCAGGACCCCGAGGCGAAAGCAATCATGGCCAACGCCCAGCAGGAGGAGTTTAAGCACTTCGGGATGGACCTGGAGTTCCTCCTGCGCCAGAAGCCGCGGTGGAAGGTCGCCTTGCAGGGTATCTTGTTCAAGGATGGCGATATCGTCGAGCACGGCGAGCAAGCCGAACAGGCCGAGGATGCTATTGGGTGATTCGGGGCCGATCGCGCATCAAGCCCTGCAAGGTATCGTGGCCTATGCGCCGGATGATGGGGCTGGCGCCGCGGGCTGACGTCTGACATCGTTCGCTGAGGTGCGTCCGCCTTGCCGCACCTCAGCGAACGATGCCACGCGCCTGATCGACCTCCTCTGACATGACGCGCCACATGTGCAATCCTTGTGCTCAACGCTCAGGCACACACGAGGGCGATGCCGTCTGGGCAGGGAAGCCGAAGGGTGAGGCATCGGCGCTGAGGTCGAGGCCGTCCGCGCCGTCACTTTGCCACGCGCGGGCGCCGATGGCGCGGGCGGCGCGCACGGCCACCATGTCGCTGGCCGGATCGTCGTGGGCGTCGTCGGGCGAGGGCAGTAGCATCAGGCGCGGGCGGATGGCCCGCGCCACGCCACCCACGTTGACCACATCGCGCGGACGATCGAGCATCAGCACGATCCTATCCAGCAGGTTGGGAATCTCGCTCACTCACTCACGGCGCCATACGCTCCGATGGACTACGTTTGATAGACTACGTCGAGGGGGTTGTATGGACACGATTATCAACGTTCACGTCGCCAAGACACATCTGTCCCAGCTGCTGGAGCGCGCGCACGCCGGCGAAGAGATCATCATCGCCAAGGCCGGCAAACCCTATGCGCGCCTGGTTCCGCTGGAGTCGGCCGCGGCGCGGCCCCTTGGCTTTGTCAGCGCGCCCATCAGCGAGGCCTTCTTCGAGCCCCTACCGGACGACGAGTTGGCCGCGTGGGGCTGAGCGTTTTGCTCGACACCCATGTGCTCCTCTGGGCGTTCGCCCGCCCAGATAGACTCTCACCGCCGGTGCGCGCGCTGCTCGAGGATCTCCAGACGGACGTGCTCGTCAGTGCCGCGAGCGCCTGGGAGATTGCGACGAAGTACCGACTGGGCAAACTCCCCGACGCGGAGAGGATCGTCATGGGATATACCGCGCACCTGGTCACCCTTCGTGCGCGCGAGTTGCCGATTGTGTCGACGCATGCCCTCACCGCGGGATTGTTTGCCGTGGAGCATCGCGATCCCTTTGACCGCATGCTCGCGGCCCAGGCGATCGCGGAGGGCGTACCGCTCGTCACGGCTGACCCTCTGATGGCCCTGTTCCCCGGACTTGTGACCCGCTGGTAGCCGGGTAGTTCCCCTCGGCTGCCGATGTCCAACGCTGAATCTCGCGCGCCTAGGCTAACGATCACGTGTATCCCTTCGGGTCCCTGGGGCACAGTATCTTGCTTGCGTCCTTTGCGCCTCAGGATCTCATCAACAGCCCGCGTAATGCTCGCCCTGTATCGTTGACCCTCGCATCGAAGGGTGATGCCCGACCGAGGCACCCCCGCCCCACCCCGTCGTCCTTGGTCGGCCCGCTCGCCGCGCTGGCCGGCGGCCCACTCACTCATCCCCGGACCCTCGCGTCATCACCGTCGCGTCTCAAGTGATCCGCGATTGGGAACGCAGCACAGACGCGATGTCGGCCACCGGCCCGAGGTGCGCCAGCTTGTCGGGGTTGAGGATCGAGTTGACGGTTTGGATCTGGTCCTCGGCGATGTCGAGCGCCCACACGCTGATCAGCCGCCCGTCCCCATCGAGGAGCAGCGCGCCCGGGGAGCCGTTGACCTCCACGGGGCGTAGCGCGGCGCCGGGGATGCGGGCGCCGACACTGACCCAAGTGAGCAGCACGCGCGCGACACGGTTGCGTCCGCGTAGCGATCGTGCGAGGGCCGGGACCTTGCCGCCGCCATCGCCGGTCAGCACCACGTCATGCGCGAGCAACGCCTCGAGATCCCCGAGATCGCCTCGTGCGGTCGCGGCGAAGAAGCGGCGCGCCAGCTCGTCGCGCTGCGCGCGGGTGGGGTGGAATCGCGGCCGGCGCTGCGCGACGTGGCGCCGGGCGCGCGCAGCGAGCTGACGCACGTTGTCCTCACTCTTGCCGACGATGGGCGCGATCTCGGCGTAGCTGTAGGCGAACACGTCGTGCAAGAGCAGCACCGCGCGCTGCTCGGGCGAGAGGCTCTCCAGGAGCGCCAGCAGCGCCAGCGACAGGGAGTCGACCATCTCGGCCTGCCGCGCCGGGTCCTCGGTGTCGTCGGTGAGGACCGGCTCGGGCAACCATTCGCCGACGTAGGACTCTCGGCGTACACGCGCCGACCGGAGCTCGTCGATCGCCAGCCGGGTGGTCACCGTGGCCACGAAGGCCTGCGGCGATGCGATCTGCTCGCCGACCTCCAGTGCCTGATGCAGCCGCAGCAGCGCCTCCTGGACCACATCCTCGGCCTCGGCGACGCTGCCGAGCATTCGGTAGGCGATCGCGAACGACATCGGCCGTACCTGCTCCAACAACTGCTCGCGCGGGGTCATGCCGCACCCTCCTCCGCGAATCCTTCGCGCCAACTCGGATGCGCCGGGCGCCACCCGAGCTCGCGCTTGGCCTTCGCGTTGGACGCGCCTCGGATCTCGGTCATCATCACGGCGCCCACCTCACCGGCGAACAGGCGCCCAATGAAGCGAGGTACACGAACTGGCTTCTTGGAGCCCAGCGTGTGCGCCAGCGCCGGCAGCCACTCCGCGACCGGGGCGGGGTCGTCGTCGACCACGTTGTAGATGCCGCGCGCGCCGCGCTCGACGGCCGCCACCGTCGCCTCAGCCGCGTCGGCGACGTGGACGAAGGACCACACCCCGCCGCCGTCGCCGACCAGCGGGAACTTGCGCTTGCGGACCAGTTCGAACTGCTCCCCGCCCGGCGCCAGCGAGGTGCCCGGCCCGTAGAACGCGCCGTAGCGCAGCACAATGCCCTCCGTCCACCGTGCCCCCAGGACCGCCTCCTCGAGGTGACGGATCGCGGCCAAGGTCTCGCGCATCTCGCGCGCGGGCGTCGGGTCGAGCGGGTCCTCCTCGCTCTTCACCGGCCCGCCGGTGCGCACGTACGGCCACGCACCATAGCTCTGCGCCACGAACCGCCGCACCCCGACCGCCTGCCCGGCCGCGAGCAGGTAGTCCGTCCCCTCGGTCCGCAGGCGGTTGGTCAGCGCGAAGGAGCGATCGAAGTGACGCAGGTCAACCGCACCGATCGCGGTCAGCTGATGGACGATCACGTCCGGCCTCGCCCGGCACACGGCCTCCGCCACCTGATCGGGATCAAGGGCATCCGCCACTACCGGCGTCGCGCCCAGCGCGCGTAGGAGCGCACGCGTCGACGCGCGGCGCGTCATCCCGACCACCTCGTGACCCGCGGTCACCAGCTGCGGCGCCAGCTGCTGACCAATCGCCCCCGTCGCTCCAGCAACAAACACTCTCATCATGACCTCCTTCATCGCGGATCGTTCTCACTCTACTAGACGAGACAGCGCCCGCGGCTGTGACACCCTTGCCATCGCCCACGCGCGGACACTGTCCGACACGGCGGTCACAGCCCTAGCCGCGAACTGCGGGTGCGCTCCGCTGCGGCGTCGATGGAGGCCTGATCGGTGACGTCGAGCTGGAGGGCACGGGCGTCCGCCCCGACGCTCGTTGCGGCCGTCTCCCCCGGCGCGAGGCGGCGCGACCCGACGAGCACGGTGAAGCCGCGCGCCGCGAGATCCTTCGCGATGTGAAGGCCGATTCCTTTGTTGGCCCCGGTGACCAAGGCGACGGGTTTGTCCTGCATCGTTATCCCCCTTGTGCGTCTGTGTGGGCAACGCCGCCGTGCTGTGCTAGAATAAGGCCAGGCGGAACCACATTCCGATTATAGAGGAACGTCGTTCGACTTGCAAGAGGTGGTGTGATGGACGACAAAACGGACGGCCTACGTGAGAGCGTGGACCCGCGCGACCGCATGGATCGACGCGTGCGCGCCGACGCGCAGCGCAACATCGAGGCGTTGCTCCGGTCGGCTAGGGCGGTGTTCGCAATCACGGGGGTGGACGCCCCGGTACGAGAGATCGCCGAGAAGGCCGGCGTGGGCATCGGCACCGTGTACCGCCACTTCCCGCAGCGTGCGGACCTGATCGTGGCCGTCTTCCGTCACGAGGTCGACGCCTGCGCCGACGCCGCGGCAGGCCTGACGGCGACGCATGAGCCCGGCGAGGCACTGGCCCTATGGATGCAGCGATACGTGGACTTCATCGCGGCTAAACGCGGCCTCGCCGTCGCTCTTCACTCGGGGAATCCAGCCTTCGACATCTTGCCCGCGTACTTCGACAAACGACTCCGTCCCGCGCTCCACACGCTGCTTAAAGCGGCTGCCGCCGCGGGCGAGGTGCGCGCCGATATCGAGCCAGACGACCTGTTGCAAGCGGTCGCCAGCCTCTGTACGCCGGCTCATGACGGCGATCCCGCTCATGCGCGACGCATGGTCGCTCTGCTTGTCGACGGGCTACGCTACGGCGTCGGCCCATCAGCACACACGCGCTCTGTAGGGCCGCACAGTGCTCCTGGTAACGGCAGCCCTTAGGCGCGGCCTGTTAAAACCAGGTTTCCGTTCCGAATAAGACGCGATACTCAGGCACATCGCCCTCAAAAATTGCGTGAGCTTCAGTTCATGGTCAGAGCGGGCACGTCTCGAGTCGCGGCGAAGGTACGTCGAGTGGGGTAGGACGGCAAAGGAGCTGTCCAGCGGGGCGACGTGCATACACCCGGAAAAGACAGCGCTCGTGTAGTTGGGATGGAAGGGAAGCAGGAAAGAACAGAGGCCAACCTGCGCGCGAGTCCTTGTTCACACGTTCTGCTTTACACCATGTTGCGCTGTAGGGCTACCATGAGAAGGGCGCTACCGGTGGTCATGGAGACCGTCAAAAACCGGGGGCTGGCCTGCGACCGCGTGTCACCTGTCTCCCGGAGCCGACCGATGTAGGCGAACACGAGCTGGTCGGATGCGGCCGCTCTTTGGGCTCTGCGGTGGGACAGCGGTCGCATGCGCGGTATATCACAGAGTGCTGCCCCCGTTTTGTCTTGGTCTCCTCCCCGGACCGTACACGTTTCAGCCGCACCAGCACAACCCATCACAGCAGACCCCTCGTATTCTGCCGGCTGCGCGGACGTCTTCGACATATAGGTCTCGATGCACATTACTGAACGAGTCGTTTGCAAACTCTCCTTTGAGCTGATATAATGAACGAAACGTTCGGTAATTATGACTGAAGGGAGGGCGCCCTGACCGTGTGGTCGCGGCGCCGTCCACCTTCGTCCGTCAGGCTGCACGTGTAGCCGCGTCACGGCGCCCGGCCGTGACGACAACATGTCTCACCGGACACGACAAGGAGATAGAGATATGACAAAGGCCCTCCATGTGGGAATTATCGGAGTGAGCGCCCAGCGGGGCTGGGCGCGTGAAGCGCATGTGCCCGCCGTTCAGGCCCTCGACGGCCTAGAACTCACGGCTGTCGCCACCCGCAGCCAGAAGACGGCGGATGCGGCCGGGGCTATGTTCGGCGTCGAACGATCCTACGGGGATGCCGCGCATCTGATCGCCGACCCGGACATCGACATCGTCACGGTCGCCGCGTCCGTGCCGGCGCATCGCGATCTCATCATCGCCGCGATCGAGGCCGGCAAGCACGTCGTGACCGAGTGGCCAGTTGGAACAAGTACCGCACAGACTGAAGAGATCGCCGCAAGCGCCGCTACGAGTGGAATGCACTCGACAGTCGGCTTGCAGTCGCGGATGAACCCCGCCGCTATACGCGCGCTTGGGCTCATCGAGTCTGGCGCGATCGGACGAGTCATCAGCGCGACCGTCTACTCCTCTACCGCCGGCTTCGGGCGACAGGTGGCCGACGGCGACCTGTATCTGGAGAAGCCTGAGACCGGCATGAACTTGACGACGATCCAGACGGCGCACACCATCGACTTCGCTATCCGCCTCGCCGGTCGGCTCACCTCGCTGGCCGCGCTCACGACGACCCAGTACCCCCATCTCAAGGTCGGCGACCCGCCCACGTCCTACCGTCGGACGATCCCGGACCATGTGCTCCTGCACGGTCGCCTGGCTGACGGAGGAGCCCTGGCGGTACAGATTGCGGGCGGCCGGCCCGTCCATGACACCCCGTTTCGTCTGGATATCGTCGGGGAGGACGGCGTCCTGACGATCGAGGGCGGCGCGCCCCGTGGGTTCCAGTCGGGCGTGCTCCGCCTCAGCATGAACGCTGAGCCCATCGAGATCGACGATGGTGAGACCGCAGCGTTGCCCGACGCGGTCGTGAACGTGGCCCGCGTCTATGCCGCGTTGCGCGATGACATCGTCAATGGGACCGTCACGGCCCCAAGCTTCGACCACGCCGTGCGCCTGTCGCATCTGGTCAACGATATCCGCGCCTCCGCCGCCGACGGGCGGACCATAACGCCGACTGCCGACTGGCCCTAAGCGATGGCGACCGCGCTCCACCCATCGATCGACGGGCTCGCTCTCCGTGTGCATTGCTGCAATGCATGCCGGAGCTGTGTGTGTGCAGAGCCGCGTGCGCAGGTTCCCGACTACCCCGTTTATGGTAGCGACTATGCCCTCTGAGCACGCGCCGGAGCGCAGCTCCGGACGCCGTCCCGGTCGCCCTGTGAGCGCTGCGTCGCGCAACGCCGTCCTGGCCGCTGCGACGGTGCTCTTGGACGAGCACGGCCTGAGTGGGTTCAGCGTCGACGAGGTGGCACGCCGTTCGGGCGTCAGTAAAGCGACCATCTACAAGCACTGGTCCGGTGGTCTCGCGATCGCCCTCGAGGCGTACGGGTCGGTGGTCACCGCGCAGGCGCCCGTGCCCTCAACCGGGGACGTGATGACCGACCTGACCGAGCAAGTGCGCCGCGTCGCGGCTGTCTACGCCGGCCCACAAGGGCGCGTCCTGGCGCAGTTGCTCGCCGCCGGGACGCAGAGCATGGACGCGGAGATGCTGCGATCCCTCTACTTCGGGCAACGGCGGGAGGAGACCGCCGTGCTCATCGCGCGGGGCGTGGCCGACGGCAGCCTCCGGCCCGGGTTCGACGCCGAACTCGTCATCGACCTCCTCTTCGGTCCCATCGTTTTTCGCCTATTCAACGGCGGTCCGCCTCTCAACGCCGATGACGCGGCCGCCCTCGCCGCCCTCGCCCTAGGTGGGCTTGCCCTGCCCCCGTCTTCGCCGCGCGATCGCACCTGACAACCGAGCCGTCGCCAGCGCCCACGCCACCCGTCACGGTTCCTTTGGGTTGTGCTGAGTCGACATGTTATGAACGCACGGCCTTCGGTTGGGGACATCACCAGGAGCAGTGTTGTGCTCGTTCAGCATCCCGAGAGCCCTTAAGCGAGACCACAGGGGTAGGCAGCAGCGACTGAACCGAACGTCTTTCAGGCATCTCAGCAGAACCCAACGGAACCTGCATCAGCCCCAACAGGAGGGTACAGCCTACTCGCGACGCTCTTCGGCGCGTTCCTCGCGTTCCTCGCGTTCCTCGCGTTCTTCGCGCTCTTCGCGCTCTTCGCGCTCTTCGCGTTCCTCACGGCCGCCGCCAAACAGGCCGCCAAGTCGATCCACCATGGCCTTCCCCCTTTTCTAGTGTGCTGACAGTCGCCCGGACTCTACTATAGCAGGTCAGGACGACGGCGTCCCCTGGTGGTACGAGAGTGGCTACGTTTGTGGGCACAGGAAATCCATGACAGGGCAGGTCGAGGCTGGTGTCCGTGGCCGGGATCGTCGCCCCCGCGCTCATCGGTCAGAAAGGCGTCCGCGTACGACTGCGCGGCCTGTGGGCTACGCGCGACCAGATCCTGCATCCCGTCTAGGGCCCGCTCCCACACGGCCCCCACACGCCCTCCCCGCCCACGATGCAGCGGGTGGCGCGGTCTACCGCCGTGACGAGAGAGGCACGGTTTTTTAGGCGTGACGACGGTGAACAACGCGTCGCGTGCGGCGGTCGCGACGGATGCAGGCAGCGGTGGGGCAGCGGGGAGGGGGTCCGCCGGGGCCGTGACCCCGTTGGCCACGGTGTGATGCACGACACCGCGGGGGCGGGCGATCCCGCGGAGGCTGCTCCCAGCGACCTACATCCGGGCCGCGGTCGCCCGCGTTTCTGCGGGATAGCCGTGGGCCGTGGCGTCCAGTGTCTACGTGCGGCCACCCATCCGGCGCCAGTACCGCTGCTAGCCGCACGGGAAGCGTCAGGATTCGGAACGCAAATGGGGATGGCGTGCGTCTGCCCGGCAGTGGCCCCTGCCTGATGGCTCCTACGCCGCCTGCAGCACCGCGCACACCGCGCCCCATCGCTCCGCGAAGAGCCGCCGTTGGTCCGCCAGGGAGACCGTCTCGTTCAGGTGGTGGCGATAGCGGAGATGGTCGCGCAGGTCGTCGTGGGCCGTACAGAAGCGGGCTGCCGCGTCAAAGGAGCTGCAGCCGCGCAGCGGGTCGGAGCGCTGCGTGATGCCGCGATGGTCCTGTTCCATGCGATTGTTCAGGTAGCGGCTGGTGCGCTGCTGCACGTCCGGCCCCAACGTTTCGCGGATGGCCCGCGGGTAGGCGTCGTGCCCGTCCGTCGTCACCTTTTCTGGCGCGTGGCCCACCACGGTGCGCGCCCGCGTGAAGAACCGCTTGGCGGCGTCCCTGTCCCGCGTCTCGCTCAACATCGAATCGACCAAGTTCCCGTCGGCGTCGATGGCGCGATACAGGTCGCACCAGCGCCCGTCCACCTTCATATACGTTTCGTCCGCGTGCCACCTGAGGCCTGCTTTGCCGCGTCGCTTGGCGCGCAGCCGCTCCGTCAGCAGCGGGGCAAAGTGCTCTTCCCACTCTCGGACCGTCTCGTGGGTGAACGTAAAGCCCCGTGTGAGGAACATCTCGGCGAGGTCACGCAGGCTGAGTTTGTACCGTAGCCGCCACAGCACGACGAGGAGGGCGATGTCGGTGGGCGCCTGCAGGTGGTTGAAGGGCGTGCCCGTGCGCTCGTTGAAGGTCCGCCGGCAGGGACGGCAGCGGAACAACCGATAGCCCCACGTCGTCGCTCGCTCCATCTCCTGTGTTGCGTCCCCCTGGCAGGACCGGCAGGCTCAGGACGCGCTCACGCAACCCCAGGTCGTGGTAGTGCGCCGCCTGGGCCAGCGTGAGCGGATGGATCAGGTCGGTCAGGCGCTGCTCGATCGCGGCGTCGGGCGGGGCCGCCGGGAGCCGCTTGCTCCGGTCGCGCGCGATGGCCCGCGTGTGGCGCACCGTGCTGGGTTTCTTCGGGGCTTTCGTAGGCGCTGCCATGGGTTGGACGGGGGACGGAGGGGAAGCTGCGTTGTCGTTCATACTCTATATCGTAGAACAGCACGCTCATCCTGTCTCCCTTGACAAACGCCCCACAACGTTAACTTGTAGAAAATGGGATAAGGGCTTAGGGCAAAAGAAAACGAGCCGCCGGGCTTGTCTATCCCGTCGAACTCGCTACCTTTCCAGTATACCATCTCCCGCCCCAGCCTGTCCAGGGCAGATCGCGCGACCCACCAGGCCCACCAAGTCATCCAACGCCCCGATAGTGAGATCGGCGCACCGCTCCGCGATCGTCGCCGGCCACGCCTGCCCCCGATCCCGTCGGAGCCACGCCGTCCGCATGCCCGCGCGATGGGCACCCCACACATCGGCCTCGGGGTTGTCGCCTACGAAGAGGACCGCGCCGGGCTGCACCCTCAGGCGAGCGGCGGC
>JAABUZ0100002218.1_pt1 | contig 33013 bp, 38 predicted proteins | sample 5562091 | NCBI WGS metagenome assembly JAABUZ01 (sample SAMN12813069, study PRJNA571459) | rock metagenome | isolation source: Antarctica rocks | place: Antarctica: Victoria Land, Linnaeus Terrace sud | collected 2015-12-21
CAGGACGGCGAGTTGGTGGCGCAGGAGCAGGTTCTCGAGAACGAGGTCCTGGCGTGGACGGACCAAGCCACGAACGGCCAGGAGGACAAGACTGAGCAGTTCGAACATCCCGTGAGCATCACCGATTCGGCTCCGTCCGAGATATTGCCTCCCCACAGTGCCTGGTACCCGCTCGCCTCGGCCGCGCTGATCGCCCTGGCCGAGGCGCTCGAGGCGCCCGTGTGCCATACCTGGGAGGGGCATGGCGCAATGCCGACCGTTCACCCGCTCTCGCTCGGCCCCTACCGGGTCATGGAAACCCACCCGGCCGTCCTGACCGAGCTGGGCGCGGCCGATTTGATCGTCGGCGTCGGCGTGCGGGTCGGGACCGAGCCCTTCCTTGCCTTGAAGGGCGACTATGGCGACCGGCTTCTGATCCTGGACGCCGCCGACGCCCCGACTCGGGAGTACGGCCCGGCGATCCGCTCGATCCCGTCGCTGGCCGCGTCGCTGCGCGCACTCGCCGCGTCCGTGCGCCCGTCGCCGTCGGCCACGTCGGCCCGGAAAACGTGCCTTGAGGCGCAGCACGCGCTCGCGCGCGGGCTCGCGGTCGAGATGGAGCGCTACGCCGGCACCCGCCCCTGGCACATCGGCCGGGCACTCGCGGCGCTGTCCGAACGGTTGACGCCCGAGATGGTCGTGACCTCGGATGTCTCCAATGTCAAGCTCTGGCTTCCCTTTCAGCTGCGCACCTTCGGACCGCACTCGCATGTGCAGGCCGGCTCCTGGGGCACGATGGGCTACGCGCTGCCGGCCGCGCTCGGCGCGGCTTTCGCTCATCCAGGCCGCAAGGTCGTCGGTCTGGCCGGTGACGCCTCGTTCCTGATGTCATCGTCGGACCTGGTCACGCTCGCCCAGCACCGGCTGCCCGTCGTGATCGGCGTCCACCATGACGGGCGGATCGGGATGATCAACTACATGCAGACGATGGCGGGTCGCGAGCCCTACGCGACCGAGATCGGCGAGGTCCACTACGCGAAGATGGCGGAGGCGGCCGGGCTCAAAGGCGTCCGCGTCGATGACCCGTCCCGGATCGGCGCGGCCTGGGACGAGGCGCTGGCCGAGGACGGCCCGGTCCTTATCGAGTTCATAGCGGGCCACGACTTCCCGCGCCCCTCGGTGCAACGCTTCGTCGAGCAGGGCTCCTGAGGACACTACGGACGGTCATGGGCTCACCGGTGCCGGGATCTGCCGTACCTTGCATGCGTGCGGTCCGCACAAAGAATCAGCCGACCCGGTCGACCGGATGTGCGACGGCTAGCTGCAGATGGATCGGGACGCAATGCAGCGTCTGCTCAGTGGCGCGGTGTTCGAAGCCGAGGTGCTGAGCGGCGGGCTCCGCAACACCAACTACCGCGTGCGGCTGGCGAGCGAGCCGTGGCCCGTGGCGGGCTCGACCCAGTCACCGAGTCTGCTGCTCCCACTCCGGCGCGCTCCCGACCCGAGTGGCCAGAGAGACGGCGCCCCTGACCTGGATCTGAACTCAGGGCTAGCTCACCGATCTCTCAAGCGCCGATCAGCCCGGCCAGGCGAGTTGTGATGATGGCTTCAGCATCGGCGACGATGGAGCGCACGACCGCGGCCGCCGGCTCCACGGCGTCGATCAACCCCGCCACCTGGCCCGCGTACAGGATGGCGCCCTCGGGATCGCCCGCGACCCGGGCCTGCTGGACGGCTGTCTGGACCGCCACGCGCCGCCGCCTCAGCTCGCCCTCGCGGCCCAGCCACTCTTGCACCAGGTGGTTGCGGGTTACCCGCGCGTAGGCACCGGGCCAGACCGTGCCGCTGGCGATGTCTGGGATCTCCGTCAGCAGCGTGTCGTGGCCGTCACTGGCGACGATCGCCTCCTTGAACCTGTCGGGCAAGGGCGCCTCGGTGGTGGCCAGAAAGCGCGTGCCGAGCAGGACGCCTTCGGCCCCCAGGGCGAGGGCCGCGACCAGGCCGGCGCCGTCGGCGAAGCCGCCCGCCGCGAGCACCGGGGTGGGCTCGACGGCGCGGGCGACCTGCCGGACAAAGACGCTGGACCCCATCAACCCGACGTGGCCGCCGCCCTCGGTCCCCTGCGCCACGATGCAGTCCGCGCCAGCGTCGGCCGCCAGTCGCGCCTCATCCAGGCGTGAGACCATGTGCAGCACCTTCGCCCCCTGCCCGTGCGCTCGCGCGAAGAGGGCGGCGAGGTCCTGGTCGGGACGCGCCCACGCGGTCGACAGGACCGGCGGGCGTGCCGCGAGCGTGGCCGCGATCAGTTCGTCGCTGGCCTGGAACAAGAGTAGATTGATCCCGAACGGGCGCGCGGTCAGCGCGCGGATGTCGCGCGCCAGATCGTGGATCTGAGCTGGCGTGCGCCCCGAGCCCCCCTGAATTGCGAGGCCGCCGGCGTTGGCGACCGCGGCCACCAGAGCGGGCGACGTACCGCCCCCCATACCGCCGAGGGCGACGGGGTGATCGGTAGCGAACAGGACCGTGGCGCGCGTGCGGAGCATGGCGTGCCCTCCCACCAGCAGAGATCTGTGCTCAGCGTAGCGGGAGGCGTTAGCGGTCGACCAGTGGCGTCGCCGTTCCATGGCGACTCCCAGTATATGTACAGCGTGAGGGCGGAATCAGGACTTGGGAGCCGCGGTCATCCAGCGGCTGCGGAGGACGCCGAGAAGCACCGGCTGGAACGGCAGCCCCTGGGCCGCTGGATCCTGTCAGGACAGAACGTCTTGATGGATGTTTGCATAGATAGGACCCCCCACTTTTCCACGCGTTCCAATCTCGATTTTCCCGGAACGCCTGTTTCACTGAAATAGCATCTTCACTCGCCGCTGGAACGCCTTCGGAACGCCTGGTCCAGCTGCGTGTCAGCCCGTTTCGGCCGGTAGGTGTCCAGGGGCATGTCTCCAGGATCCAGTAGCGAGGCGCGGTGGGCGGAACGGTCGGTGGCTGGGCACGGCGTGGCTGCACCTCCGTGGACAGGAGGCGGCCAGGCGTATCCGCGTCGTGCTCTGATCAGCGTCACAGCGTCGCGGCAGACAAATCGGTGCGTCAACCTGCAGGCTCGGTCCACGAAACTTCTAGCTCAGCAGCTTTGGCCCTGGCGTGGGCGCAGAACGCCTTTGGAACGCCTTGGGAACGCCTGGCCCCTACGCTCGCGGCGTGTCTATTGGTCAGCCGACAACCACGGCCGTTGCCGACATGTCGGTGGGAGCGCCTCCTCCCAATGCTTCGGTCGGAGCTCGGCTCCAGCCGGACATGCAAGCGGGGCACTGGCCTGGCTCAGCCACGGACGGCCTGCCGTCACAACGAGCCCCGTGCTCACCATCCTCACTAGAAAGGAGGTAGTCGATTCCGGCGCTGTGACCTGACGCGTCACCGATCCCCGCTGGCCCGCGCTCACAAGGGCGCGAGGCCGTTCCGGCTCCGTTCCGGCGTCCGCCGCTGCCCCTTTGCTTGCGTCTGGCGCGGCGGTCCCATCCGGCCGGAGCCCGACCGCCGCTCGGCTTCGAGCGCGGTTGCCGTCGTTGTCGGAGATGCACTCCTGTCGAGGACGTGCGCTCCGTCGCCCACCGCGCGCCTGGCCGGAGGTCGGCGCGTGCTGTTGCCGTGCCTGCGAAAGGAGCGGCCCATGGTCCGCGTACTCATCGTGCTGTTCTGGTTGTGTCTCATCGTCGGCACCTACGTCACGGGCAACGTCCTGGGCAACTGGGTCGTCTGCCTGCTGGCTCTGTTCTTCTTCATCCGCTCCCGTCGCCAGAAGCGGGATGTGCCCACGCCGCCCGTCGGTCCAGCGTCGACCGCCCGACCTCAGCCGGGTTCGCTGACGGCGGCCACACCGGGCTCGCCCAGAGGCAACGCGGTTGCGCCAAGCCGCCCGAGCCAGGTTGTCCCCGCTCATCGACGCTGGCGCTGAGCACCCATGCCTGACGCGAACCATTCCGCGCGGGGACCGCCAACGCGGCCAGCGCAGTGCTCGATCTCACCCGTGCTGTGCCCGAGCTCGTCTCGGGCGTTCTGCTCTCTTCGAGGAGATCATCCTATGTGCACACGTCCTGATCGGCATTCTGTCTCCACCAGCGCGCGCGCTCTCAAGGATGCGCTGACCGCGACGCTCCTGGCCCTGGGCACCCTTCTCCTGGCACTGCTGTCCGCCCCCCTGCGCTTCGTGCGAGACCGACGGGCGCGCCAGGTACACCAGGCTCCTGCCACCCACGTGGACGTGCAGGTGCACCTGGAAGACGCCAGGTGTGTCGCGGAGCTCAAGCGGGTCATCCGCCAGACCCTACGGCGGGCGGCTCGCACCTGGGCTCCGTTGCCGTTGCCCGTGCATCGCGTGGTCGTCGGCGTCGGTTACCCGGTGGCTGGCAGGGTGGACCTCTACGACGATTTTCTTCCGCCCCACTCAGGTACCGCCGGGGTTGCGGCTGGAGCCGCTTGCCGACTGGTGGTCATCTCGCTGGGGCTGCGAGACGGCGAGCGCGAGCTCGAGCCTGCCGAGGTGGCGGGCGCTCTGGCGGCGCAGATCCAGGCCGTGATCGACGACCGCTACCGCCAGCGCCGGACCGTGGCCACAGCCACCCCGGCCCCAACGCCTATCGCAGCGACGGCAAGCCCGGCGGTCGGGGCCCTGGCGAGTCGTCTCGCATCCCGATCCCCCCTGGCCGGAGCCGAGGCGCCCGCAGCGAGCGGTACCGGTCAGCCCGTCCCGAACAGCGACGGGTCCGGTCTCGCCGATCCCAGTCTCCCGCGCTTGCAGGAGCTGCTCGCCACAGTGCAACAGGGCCAGCCACTTGACGCGGCTGGCCCTTCTCGCAATCACACCAACCCGTAGGTCGGCGCCGAGGTGGCCTTTACCGGAGGCCCCTCGGCTCGATCCTAGCACCAGGCCCGGCGGCTCACACGCGTTTTGTACGCGGCCGCGGGGCAGGACCAGATAGATCACCTTCCCGCGAGCCTGCTCCTCTTCCTCTTAAAGGTTGAGGAGCGGGCTCGCGGTCATTCCCCCCTGGAGACACCCATGTCTTCCACATCCATGAACACCAGCGCGACCGCCGACACCGCAGTCATCGAAGAGGTCATCGTTCCCGACACCCACACGGTCGCCGCCGACGTTATCGCCGACGCCGCGCTGCCGCTCGCGACACCGGTGCCCACATCTGTTGACGAACAGCCGACGAGCGAGCTGGGCGACGCGCTGGCGGACGAGGCGACCGGTGACAGCGCTCCCGATGCTCTGGCCGCACAGCTGGCGCATCTGGTCGAGTCCGTCAGCGTGGTCGAGGAGCTGTCGCGCCAGGCGCGTGAAGCAGCCGCCAGCGACCTGGCGCGCTATGAGGCGCTGCTCGCCTCAGCGGAGCAGTACCGTCGTGGGGTCGAACAGTCCGGCGGGCTGCGCGACCAGGCACGCGAGGCTCTCGACCGTGCTTTCGGGCAGGCCGCCAGGGCGGCAGCCGAACCGCTGGTTGTCGAGGCCGAGCGCGTGCTGATGGCGTTCACCCATCTTCTCAGCGCCTGGCAGGAACAGGCAAGCGGCTTCTTGCAGGCACATCCCGACGTCGAGCTACTGCTCGCCGAACGGCGCGCCCAAGAGGAGCAGCGGCGGCGGCAGGAGGTTCTCGCGACGCGCCTGCGCCGTCGGGAGGCGTTGTTAGCTGGCGTCGACGCGGCGCTGGACGAATGCGTGCTGCCCGAAGTGCGCCGTGCTCTGGCGCTGTTCGAGCGCGAGTTCCCGGACGAGACCGAGGCCATCCGCCTTCGCCAGCAGCGCCTCCAGCAGATCAGTCGGGCCGAGAAGGATCTCGCGGCGCGCCAGGCGCTGCTCGTGGCCGCCGAGCACCAGGCCCGCAGCGACCTGGAGGCGGCGCTGGCCACCCTCGAGCAGGTGGACGTGCACGGACTCTCGCTCGATGTCAGCCAGGACGTCTTTGGCCGCTGGTGCGACACCTGCAGCCGCCTGGCGCAGACCGCCGGGGCCTGCCTGGTGCGGTATGCGCCGGCGCAGGGGCGCGGGCTGATCCTGCTCAAGGACCCGACCCGGCCCCACGAGCTCCAGGTCTTCTCCTCGCTCGGCATGGGCGCGGACTACCCGCAGGGTGTCACGATCACCCCGTTGCTCGCCGAGCAGGATCGGCGCGACGCGAGCGCTCGCAAGCGGGCCGAGGCGGCCCCCGACATTCTGCGCCGTGCCCGAGAGTTCCGGGAGGCGAACGCCGGGCCGGTGACCTCCTGGGGCAGCTTCGCCGTAGCGGCCGCGACCTCGCCGATCCATCACTAGCGCGGCTCGGCCCGCGTGCACGCCGGACCCGCACAACGGGTTGGCACACGCGCGGGTCGTGTGGTCATCCGCCCCGGTCGCCCTTGCGACGACCGGGGCGGAAACCGCAAACGGTCACAGCCCAGGAGGTGCCTGCCCACGGGTCCACACTTGCCCAGCCGACCCGAGCCGACTCGATGCCTACCTGGAGCCTCGCCATGTCCATCCAGTCCACCAATCCCCAACCCGTCCGCCTGACACGGGCACAGCAGCTGACGCTCAACACCTGGCCCTGGGCGGCCGTCAAGCTCAGGCGCGTGCTCGACCCGCGGGCGGTGCTTGAACAGGCCGCGCTGCACGCGGTCCTGGCTTCCCTGCGCGACCTCGGTGATCCGCTGGCTCTGTTCGCACGCCACGCCGAGGCCTACCCCGAGTTTGCCCTGATCACCTCGCTCGTCCCGATCGAGCGACAGGCCGTGCTCGCCTACGACATCCTGGACACGGCGTTTCTTCTGCGCTGGATCGAGCTGACTGTTGCTGGCGGGCCGCAGGAGCTGCCTCCGCTCCGTCCGCGCCAGCCGGGCGCCGACTCACGGCGGCCCTGAGCGGGGCTGTGGACCTGAGCCGCTTTTCGGTCCAGCAGCGCGCCATCATCACCGCGGACGAGGGGCCACTGAGCATTCTGGCCGGCCCCGGATCGGGCAAGACGACAACCCTGGCCGGCCGCATCGCTCACCTGGTCGCCGAGCGCACGGTCTCGCCCACCAGCATTCTGGCCATCACATTCACCACCGCGGCGGCGGCGACCCTCCGCACGCGCCTGTCATCGGTGCTGGGCGCAGCCGCCGCCCAGGTGGATATCCGAACGTTTCACTCGTTCGGGCTGCGGGTCATCCGCACCTGGAGCGAGGACCTGGGCTTCGGCCACCGGCCGCCCGCCGTCTACGGCCGGGAGGACACGCGTCCCCTGCTGCGGCGGGCCGCCGAGGGCGTGGGTCTGGCCATCACGCCCGAGCACCCGACCGGGACTCCCGATCCCTGGGCCCTCTCCCTGGCCCAGCTCGACCGTGCCGTGGAACGCTTTCGTCTGCGCGGCGCCCATGCAGCGGGCGCCTGGCAGGACCCGGACGGCCTCGACGAGGCGCTGCTGCGCGAGGTCGCCGACGGGTACGAAAGACTGTTGCGCCGACAGGGCGCGGTCGACTACCCGGCCATGCTGCTCCTGCCGTTGCGGCTGTTCGAGGCCGAGCCGCGCGCTCTGCGCACGCTCCAGGACGCCTACCGGCACGTGCTTGTCGACGAGGTGCAGGACACCTGCCGCGTGCAGTACACGCTCCTGCAACATCTCGTGGCGCGCCACCACAACCTGGCCCTCGTCGGTGACCCGCTGCAGAGCATCTACTCCTTTCGTGGCGCCGACCCCTCACTCCTCGAGGCATTCCCCCAGGACTACCCCGAAGCCCATGTGTTCGTGCTGGACGAAAACCACCGCTCGACGGGCACCCTCGTGACGCTGGCCAACGCTGTCGCCGCGCCACTGGCCGGCCGCCCCGCCTCCTGGACGGCCCACCCGGCTGGCCCCGCGGCTCGGCTCTATCGCGCCGAGGACGAGAGCGACGAGGCGCGTTTCGTGGCCCGCGAGATCGTACGGCTCCTGCAGACCGGCGAGCTCGCTCGGCCCGCCCAGGCAGCCGTGCTCTTCCGCACCAACGCCCAGGCCCGTGCACTCGCCGACGCCCTGCGCAGCCGCGGCCTTCGGGTCGGGGTGCGCGCCGAGGCCGACCTCCTGGCCCGAGCCGAGGTGCGCGATCTGCTCGCCTATCTGCGTCTGGCGCACAACCCTGGCGATGGCCCGGCGCTGGCGCGCATCCTGGACACGCCGCCCCGTCGCTTGCGCCTGATCGAACGGGCGTTGCGCCGCCAGCCGGTCTCGACGGTCGAACTGCCGACCTATGCCCAGAAACGGGCAGGAGCACCAGCCCGGCTGGCGGTCGAAGCCCTGCTTGGGCAGCTCGCCGACCTGCACGTCGCCGCTCGGGACCTGCCACCGGTCCAGGCCCTTGAGGCGGTGCTGGACCGTACCGGCTACACGGTGTGGCTCGCGAGCCAACGCGACGGGCCTGCTCGATTGCAGCACGTCGAAAACCTGCACCGGCTGCTGGAGCATGCGGCGGCACCTGACCTGGCCACGTGGCTGGCCGACCTGCACCTCGGGGAGGCTGAGTCCGAACCCGACCAGCGGGCTGTCGCCCTGCTCACTGTTCATGGGGCGAAGGGCGGCGAATGGCCGGTCGTGTTCCTCTGCGGATTCGAAGAGGGCCTCTTGCCGCACGTCCGTCCGTCCGTTCGGAACGACGCTGAAGTCGACGACGCTGAGGAACGGCGCCTCACCTACGTGGCGCTGTCGCGCTGTCAGGTGCTGCTGTACCTGACCTACTGCCGCACCCGTCGTCCCATAGCGGACGGGGAGACGGGGCAGCCGGAGCCCCGTCGGCCGTCCCGCTATCTGCACGCGATGCCGGCGGAACTCGTCGAGCGTGCCGCGTGATGCCCCGCGGGTCCCGCGGGGAGTCCCGGCCGCATGGTCGGCGGAGCCAGAGGGCGCCGTACACTACTCATCGTGCAAGTCACGATCATGGCGGTTGAGGTTGCGCGCCGGCACTTCACGGTGGACGAGTACGACCGTCTCATCGAGGCGGGCTTCTTCGGGCCGGAAGAGCGGCTGGAGCTGGTCGACGGGGAGATCGTCGCCATGAACCCGATCGGTGTACGCCATGCCGCCTGCGTCACCCGGCTGACGACGCTGCTCAGCGCCGGAGTCGGGCGCCGGGCCCTTGTCTCGGTGCAGAACCCAGTGGTGCTCGGCGAGCGCCAGGAGCCGCAGCCCGACCTTGCCGTGCTGCGCCATCGCGACGATTACTACGCGACGCGCCGGCCTGGGCCGCCAGACGTGCTGCTGCTGGTCGAGGTGGTCGATACGACGATGACTTTCGATCGCGGGGTCAAGGTTCCCCGCTACGCCGCTGCCGGCGTACCCGAGGTCTGGCTGGTGGACCTTCAGCGGGACCTGATCCTGGTGTACCACGAGCCCACGCCCCAGGGGTACACGATCTCGCGCGCCGCCGGCCGCGGTGAGCGTCTCTCGCTGCTGACACTGTCCGACGTGAGCGTCGCTGTTGATGAGGTCCTTGGCTGAGCTCTCCTGGGAGCAGACAGGTGGGACGCGGACGGCGCGCTCGGAAATCCAGGTGCCGCGCCGGTCTGGCCGCGGTTGACGCGGAGCCGTCTGTCAGCCACGAGCGCCCCGCGTCACCGGCAAGCACCATTTCGCCCAGACCACACTGCAACGTTGACCTGGCTCAGTGGGGCTTGAGCAGCCGGAAGCGGTCCAGATCATGGCTCACCTGTCGAATGCGTTTGACGACAGGCGAGTCCGCGCCCTCGAACTCCGTGCAGCCGCAGAGCGTGCCGGCGTGGAAGATGTCCTGCGGCGCGCGGTGGTCCACTGTGACCGGTCTGGCCATGCCACGTCGTCTCATTTGTCGTTTATACTTGGCTGAGCATTGCCCATGGCTGACACGGTCATCATCCCCCGCCTCCGACGTGTCCTGCGCGAGCGCGACATGGATCTGGCTGAGCTGCACCGCCGCCTCACGGTGCGCGGTGGTGCACCGAGCCGCGCCACCCTGGCCCGTCTGGCGCAGGAGCGCCCGATCTCCACGATCCGGACCGACACTGTTGTTCCGGTCCTCGAAGAGCTCGCGCTGCCCCTCGGCGCGCTCTTTGAGAGCATCTCCCGCGCCGAGTGGGAGCAACACCGCACAGCGAACGGCCAGGCGCAGGCCGCCGCCAGAGCCCTCAGCCAGCGCCGAGACGGACGACCGGGCAACGCCACCGCGGAAACCGATGCGGTGATCGCTCGACTCAGGGACGAGTTGCGCGCCCGCAACCCGGAGCTCTTTGACGCGCGCGGTCGCCTGCGCAAACGGGCGCTGGTAACGCGACTGGCCGAGCGCTTCGGCGGCAGGACTGTCGAAGGCGAGGAGGTTGTCCGACGGGTCAACGCGGCGCGCGCCGCAGGGCGTGCCTCCTAAGTCTTACCCGGACGTCGCCCGACGCGCGAACCATCAGTGCGAGTACTGCCTGGCGCCCGAGGAGTTTTTCAACAGCCCCTTCGAGGTCGAGCACCTGGTGCCGCGCGCCCGCGGCGGCGCCGACGATCCGACCAATCTCGCGCTGGCCTGTCGCAACTGCAACGGCTCCAAGCTCGCCCGGCTGATGCTGCATGACCCCACGACCGGCGCACAGGTCCGCATCTTCAATCCGAGAGCTGATCGCTGGAGCGCGCATTTCACCTTCGAGCTGGTGGAGTCGAGCATCCACATCGTCGGCAAGGACGCCATCGGGCGCGCGACCGCAACGCACCTGAAGATGAATAGCCGCAAAGCGGTCGAGGCGCGCATGCTCTGGTTCGAGTTCTACTCGCGCTAGGCCAGGCGGACCGGAGCACTCGTCGCGGCTCGGTCCCCGACCGTAGCCAGCCTCGAACACAGGGACCAGGTTCACACGGTGCCTTGCCCCCGTTTCCGACGCAGGCACGCGGCAACGCCCTGAGAAGGAGACGTGCGTTACATCGGTAGGCACCCGCCCATCCGCGCCCCTGTCGACCGCTATGGGCCGGCCAGCGTTTGGCCGACTCCTGAAGAGCGTCGCTCGTTAGCCGCGAGCGCACTACGTGAGCGCTAAGCCTGCTGTGAGCCGCCTCCCTCCCTCCCGACGCCTCATGCCAGGAGAGCACGTGATAGCGTGTCCAAGGTCTATGGCTCTGAGCATCGTCCCGTTCGAACAAGCCGGGCTCAACGTGCGCCTCGATGAAGTCGAGTCACGGGTCATGGAAGCGGTGATGCGGACGCTCCCGCGCCGCCCGGTGGTAGACGGGCGAGCCGATCTCACCTCGGACGAGATCGCCTTCCTGGCCGAGGTCGGTGTCTCGCGGGAGGCGTTCGCGCCACCGGATCTGGGAGCGCGGTCGCCCCTGGTGCAGACCGCCGCCGACTACGCGGCGCTGCTGGCCACGGCCCTGAGCGTGCCCGAGCTGGCGCGGCGCCTGGGTGTCGATCAGAGTCGGGTACGCGAGCGCATTGCCCGCCACACCCTCGTTGCCCTGAAGGACGGCGCCGCCTGGCGCCTGCCGCTGTATCAACTGGACGACACGGGTCAGCAGCTCGTCCCCGGTCTGGCTGCCGTGGCACCCCATCTCGCCGACGTGCACCCGGTGGTTGCCGCCCGCTGGTTCACGCTGCCGCACCCCGACCTGGCCGACGATGTTGGTCGGCCAGTCGCGCCACACCTCTGGCTGCTGGGCGGCGGTGACTCCGCGAGGGTAGCGGTGCTCGCCGACGAGCTCCACGACCGTGGCAGCTAAGTTGCCGCGACCGCCCGCCAGTCTGGCGGGCCTGGCACCGGAGTGGAGGGCCGTCCCGGCCGGGACGGCCCTCTTCTGTGTCTACTTCCGGGCCAGCCGCCACCTGACCACCTGGAACGCGTCCCACTTCTTCGGGCCAGCGAACGCGCGGTTCGATCATCATGAGGAGCCACCACACCTGCAGGGCGCGGCATCCTGTACGTCGCCGCCCACCCTCGGGCGGCCCTGGCCGAGACCTTCCAGGCCGCTCGCCTGATCGACGTGCGCACCGACGAGCCCTGGCTGGTGGGGTTCCGCCTCGCCGCGCCACTGCGGCTGCTCGATCTGCTCAGCCTGTGGCCCACGCGCCATCTACGCAGGCTACCCGGAGGCACAGGGCCTCTGGTACGGCTCGTCGATGGCTGCCAACGCCCCGTGTGCCGCGCTGTTCGAGCGAGCCGCGGCCGCGCTGCCAGCCGCGCCGGCGTTCCACCACGCCCTGGCCGACGCACCGCTCGAAGGCTTTCTCGTCGGGATCGCCGCCGAGCTCGGCTATCGCCTGGCTCTGTGAAACGCTGAACCGAGCGCCAGACGCGCCCAGGTCCAGCCACCTGGAGAAGGTTGACCGTGCCTGTCCCTCCAGTCTCCTGCGCACCGCTGCTGCCACGTGATGGCCCTCGCATCGACACCGAACACCTGCGCCAGCAGCATCCGATCGCCGACCTCGTCGCTCGCTACGGAATCGAGCTCAAGCGCACCGGCCCCTCCTTCACCGGACGGTGTCCCTTTCATACCGACGGCGGTCGTCCAAACCTCGTGGTCTACCCGCGGTCTGGTCGCTGGGTGTGCTTCCGCTGCGACGCGCGCGGCGACGCGATCGGCTTCGTCCAGCAGATCGAGCACCTCACCTTCCGTGAGGCCGCCACCCGGCTGGGCGCGGACCTGGCTCCGACGCGAGGCAGGGTGCGGCGCCGACCCGCTGACCGGCCCGCATCCGCCGAGCACGGCGTCGACGTGCTCGAGCCTACCGAAGCCGCCGCGCTCGCCGCTGCGGTCGAGCTGTATCGAAATCGCCTGCTGAGCGAGAGCCGAGCGGTCGCGTACCTGGCCAGTCGTGGGTTCGCACGCGATGTCGTCGAGCGAGCTCACCTGGGCTACGCCGCCGGCGACGAGCTCGTCCCCTACCTGGTCTGGCGCGGGGCCTCCGTGTCCGCCGCCCGTCGGCTCGGGCTGCTGGCCGCGGACGGACGGGAGCGTCTGGCTGGACGGATCGTGTTTCCCGAGTTCCGCCAGGGTCAGCCGATCTGGCTCATCGGGCGGCAGCTCGACACAAACGAGGACGCTCCACGCTACCTCGGACTGCCGGGCCGCAAGCCGCTGCTGGGCTGGGATGAGGCGAGCCGCGATCTGCGTGGTGTGTGTCTGGTCGAAGGCCCGCTCGATCTGCTGGCGCTCCGCCAGTGGGGCGTCCCTGGCCTGGCGTTGTGCGGAACGGGCGTATCGCCCGCGGCGCTGGAGCTACTGCGCCGGTGGGAGCGGCTGCACACGGTGCTGGACGCTGACGGGGCCGGCCAGGCGGCGACAGCGCGTCTGGTTGAGGCGCTCGGCGAGCGCGTCATCCCCGTGACGCTGCCGGCTGGCATCAAAGACCCCGCCGAACTGGCTCCACGCCCCGATGGTGACTCGTTCTTCGGCGCGGCAATCCGCCTGGCTCTCGCGCGTCACCTGTCGACCTCTCCCGCGCCGTCGACCAGCGCCGATCGCTGACACGCGACGGGCCGCCTCAGACGGCCCGTCGCGTCCTCTCGCCGAGGGCCACGCCCCGCCTCGTGTGAAGGCGTGAGCCCGCCTCATGTGAAGCCGCGAGGCTGCCGGGAACGGCTCTGGAACGCTTTGGGAACGCCTCGTCACGACGCTGGACGTGCGGTCGGTGCTGCGTGGCTTCGGACCCAGGCATCCGGATGGCACGGCTCGGCCGCTTTCGCTGCACGTGGAAAGGAGGGCAACGCATGCCTCATCTCCTGTTTGCACCCGCCGATCACCTGGGCCGCCTGATGGACGCGGACGACACATCCGTACCGAGCAACGTCGCTCGCGACGAGACGCTGGCACCGGTCCTGGCCCGGCACTGCCTCGTCCAGCAACGCACCGTGGGCGCAACGCGTCGTCCGGCTGGCGCTGCCCCGAGTGGGCTCGCGCGCCGACGACCAGCCGTGACGGCACCCCGGCCGCGTCGGCGTGATCGAGTTGGTCCGTCCGCGGGCCTGTGAAGTGACACGACGGCATGAGTGAGGTCATCTCGCGCGTGTACGTGTTGCATTTCGATCGGCCGTACCTCTCCGGACACCATCCCGGCGCCCGCCACTACGTCGGCATCGCCCTGGATGGGGACGTGCAACGCCGTCTGCGCCAGCACCTGAAGGGGCAGGGCAGCCCGCTGGTCGAGGCAGTGGTGCGAGCCGGCATCGCCGTCCGCGTCGTCCTGGATGTGCCTGGTGATCGCCGCCTGGAGCGCCGCTGGCACCAGAGGCACGGAAGCCGCGTGTGCCCGGAGTGCGCCACCCGCCGCCCGCGCGCTCGACAGCTCCGCCTGTGGTCCGCGGCCGAGCCTGCCATGCGCCTGGCCGCACGCCGCGGGTCCGGGTCTACAGCGCCAGGGCCACTCCTGGCTGAGGTGGTCCCCGGCAAGCGCCGCACGCGGCACGCAGCCGACGCGGCAGGTTCTCCGGCTCTTGCGACGCTCCAGGGTGGCGCTCGGGGACCGACAACTAGGAGATGCGTGCCTCTGTGCGACGAGCCAGGCAGGCCAGTTGCGGTCGGAGCGCGCGTCGGAATCGCAAGCGAGCTGACCCATCTCAGTGCCAGCCAGCTCACACGCGCCGCGAGCGTCTGAAAGCCGCTCAACCGACCCGGGGAAAGGAGCCTGCCACATGACGCACCACCAGCAGCCCACGCCAAACGGCCGAAGAGCCCGCGCACGCCTCGGCGGCCGGGGGCTCCACCAGCGATGGTTCCCCTTGGACAAACGTGCCGAGATGACTCCGTCCATCGCAGGTCACGTAGCGTCCTGCCGTCCTCCCGCACCGCCTTCGACCGCCATGCTTGGTCCTCGGGAGACCTGTATGCCCTCTGCCACCCTGTCTGCTCTCACGCTCGTTCAGGCGGCCTTCCACGTTACAGGCGACGTCCGCCGTCGTAGCCACCGCGCCCCGCGCCTGGAGATTGCTCCTCGTCGAGAAGCGGTGAGGTGCCCCAAACGACGAGCGTTCGCCATTGGGAGGTCCGGCGTGTCCGTCGGCCTTCCTTCGGCAACGCCCCCTGTGCTCGGGACCGTCCAACCATGATCGACGTCTCCACTAGCTGGGTGCCCGAGCAACTGATCGCGGATGCACCATTCCAGGACACTCCTCCGTCGTCGGTTGACGGGCGCGCGGCGCAGGCAGCCGAACGAACCAGACTGGCGGAGGCCGAGGTCGAACGCCTGCCCTTCGACCTGTCGGCCCTGGAGCAGGACGGCATCCTCGTCAATGTCGATGCACGCAACTTCGGCTTGCTCGACCGCCGCCTAGACTGGCAGGCGCTCGGGATCACGCTGCCGCGCGATGCCGGCGTCGCCTTCCGCCCGCCACGGTGCGCGCTCGTCCCGGACCGCTACCGCCTGCCCCTGCTCCGTCCGGCCGACCAGGCCCACACCGCCTTGCACCGCTATAGCTACAGCTTCCGTCTCGTGGAGACGGTCCTGGAATCGGTCGCCTATAGGTGGGTGCCGTGGCGCGCCTGGCCCGCGTTCGAGAGCGCGTTCGACGACACCCAGGTCCAACTGCGCGCGGCACTCGCCGCATACGACACCGACTACGTTGCCATCCGCGCCACCGTGCTGGACACGTTCTCGCGGCTCGCCGCCGACTCGGCCCGTCGTCTCTCAGCAACCGGCCAACAGGTCGCGGCCGACTTCGAGCAGGCCGTCGTGCGCGAGGTGCTCGCCAGCCTGCCCACACCCGAGCTGCTACGCGAGCGCCTGTCCCTGCGGTACCGCGTCGGCGTTCTGCATCTGGGCTCGGAGATCCTCGCCGAGCAGCGTCAGGCCGCCGAGGCGCGCCGACAGCTGGAGGCGGTCGACGCCAGTCGCCGCCTGGAACGGCAGCGCGAGCTCGCCCAGGAGCGGCTGGTCCAGGAGGAGCTGTTCGCCGCTCAGCAGCGCCTGCGCCAGCAGCAGCAGGCGGAAGACGAGGAGCGTCGACGGGAAGCGGCGATCAAGGAGCGTCTGCACCAGCTCAAGCTGGAGGCCGCCCGCGAGCGGCTGCAGGAGGCGTTGAGTCCGATCGAGGAGGGCGCCCGCCAGCTGCACGCGGCCGTGTTCGAGGCTGCCGAAGCGATCCGCTCGTCACTGCGCAAGCGAGGCACCCTGCATGGCTCGTCAGCGCGCAAGGCGCGTGAGCTCGCCCGATGGTTTCGGCTCATGTCCTGGCAGCAGGACGACCAGCTTGAGGCGCTGCTCGGCGAGCTGGAGCAGTTGGCCAGCACGCCCGTGACCCGGCGCAAGCGGGACCCCGGCTTGCTCGACCAGGTGCTCGGCGACATCGTCACATTCTGCTACGCCGACGCCCGCGCCCTGATCGAGCCGAACCGCATGGCGGCCCTCGAGCTGTGATGGCGAGCGTGTCTGTCCCGTGCTGCTCCCGATCGTCCTTCGCCGCCCACACTTTTAGGGAGGTTCCAGCATGACCCCAAGCCCCATTCATGAGCTGCCCGCTACCGAGGCGCTCATCCTCAGTCTCGACGAATACATCCGTGCCCGGTACGGCGTCATTGCGGTCCAGACGTTCGAGGAAGAGCGCTTCCTGCGCTTCATGCGCGGCGTCGCCGCACAGGAGCGCCACCGCGCTAAAGGCCTGTACACGTGGTCGCGGACCCGCGGCTTGCGGCTGGTCGCCGGTCCCGGTATTGGCGCCGAGCCACGCATCATCCCGAACCGCGAGGACGCTCTGTCGGTTATCGAGTACATCGAGGAGGCCGAGCAGGGCCTGTACGTGCTCAGCGACTTCGCCCCTTACCTGCTCGAGTACGGAGCGCCGAAGCCCGAGCTGGTGCGGCGCCTGCGCGAGCTCGCCTGGGCCATCCGCAGCCGGCCGGTGACCGTCATATTTCTGGGCGCGCGCTTCCCCGAGATCCCCGAACTGGAGAAGGAAGTCAAGGTCCTCGACCTGCCCCTACCCGAGGAGGCCGAGACCACCGAGATCCTGGAGCGCGAGGCCGAGCGGCTGCGCGCCAACCCGAACGCGGGGGTCGACCTCGATCCCGCGGCGCGCGGCAACCTGATCCAGGCGCTGCTGGGGCTGACGGTGACCGAGATGGACAACGTGCTGGCCAAGGCCGCCGTGCGCGACCGCGGCTTCGGCCCGAACACCGCCCGTCTGGTCCTGGACGAGAAGCGCGACCTGATCCGCAAGACCAGCGCGCTGACCTTCTCGCCGGCTATCCCGATCGAGCAGGTCGGCGGGTACCAGCCCATCCGTCGGCTGTTGCGCCTGGCCGCCCTGACCTTCACGCCCGAAGCGCGTGCCTTCGGCGTCGAGGAGGCCAAGGGCCTGCTGCTGGTGGGCCTACCAGGGTGCGGCAAGGACCTGATCGCGCGCGCTGCCTCGTCGGTGCTCGGGCGGGCGCTGTTGCAGCTGGACCTCGGCGCGGTCATGGGCGAGGGCGGCGGCCTGCTCGGGTCCGCCGAGCTGTCTATCAAGCGCGCGCTACAGATCGCCACAACCACCAAATGCGTCCTGAACCTGTCCGAGTACGAGAAGGCCGTCGGCGGCATGCGCTCGTCGGCCCGCACCGATGGCGGCGCCACCAGTCGGGTTGTCGGCTCCCTGCTGAGCTGGCTGGCCGACCCGCATCCCGGTGTTTTCGTCATCGCTACCGCCAACGACGTACGGGAGCTCGCACCCGAGCAGATCCGCGAGGGCCGCTTCACCCCGTCTTCGTCGATCTGCCCACGCCAGAGGACCGCGCCGCGATCTTCGCCGTCCACCTGCGCAAGCGGCGCCGGGATCCGGCCGACTTCGATCTCGAGACTCTAGCGGCACGCTCGGATGGCTACTCGGGGGCCGAGATCGAGAGTGCCGTCAAGGCTGCTCTGCTGGAAGCCTTTGAGGACGGCCAGCGCTCACTCCGCACCGACGACCTGATCGACGCGCTAGGCGGCATCCGTCCGCTGGCCCAGGTCAAGCCCGCCGAGATCGAGGACCTGCGCAGATGGGCCAGAGATGCGCTGGCCATCGACGCCAATCGCGGCACCTCACCGGGCGCCGCCGAGGCCCGCTCGCTCGAACTCTGACGACCCAGAGGGAGCACCAGCTACCTAGTGCTCCCCCATCTTGTGAGGAGGAAAACCTATGCCCTGTGGCGCCCGTGCCCGTCTCACCGCTTACGTTGCCTACCAGACCCTCGCCTTCGCCGAGCGCGCCGTGCTGCTCGCCGCCCTGTCGGACGCCGGCTACACGCGCGTGGAAACCGCGCCCGTCGGCACCGACGCTGTCAACCCCGTGCCGGTACTCGACGCCAGTCCGCGCATCGTCGGGAGCGCCGCTCTGGTCGTGCGTCGCGCGCACCTACCGGCTGGTTTCGGCGACCTTGGCTTCGTCCTGCGCGACGGCTCCTACGTCCCCTTGGTCGAGGAAGGCGCTCGCGGCGAGCAGCTCCTGGGCAGCTTGCGCACCGCGTACGGGCGCGTCAAGGCCGCCCAACTTGGTGAGCAGGCCCGTTACCGGTACCAGGGCAGCCTCCACCGGGCGATGGCCGCTGACGGCACCGTCACCATCCGCGTCCGCTTCTGAGGAAGGGAAGGAGTCGCACATGGCCGAGCTGATTATCACTGTGTCGCCCGAAGGCGAGCTCGTCGTCCGCTCCGAAGGCCTGACCCGCGCTCAGTGGGAGCATGCTACCGCCGAGCTGCGCGCCGTGCTGGGCGAACCGACTCGCCAGGCAGTCGAGGCCGAACAGCACGTCCACCATGTCCACATCGAGGGGCACGGGCAGGTGCGCCGCAGCGGCGGCTGAGGCAGCAGGCCGCGGGGTTTTCCAGACGGGACGGCCTACTGGCGAGCAACGGCCGGAAATGCCCGGCCGGACCATAGGCTCGTCGCTCTTGCGGCTGGCTGGCCGCGTGCTCGATCGTGCCGACATCGGCCTCTGCTGGCTCGGCCTCCGGGGACGCCGCACAACACGTCGCCGGGACAGCCACTCCCGGTCGGCGCCAGCGACCCTGCTAACCCATTGCGATGGCGACGCGCTCGTCCGCGCCGCCATCGGCGGGGCGGTTGGTCCCACCCACTGTCGGCGCGGAGCACGCTCGATGTTTGAGGGAGTGTTTCTGACGGCATTTCCGGTAGTATTGTTGGGATAACGAGGAGGAAGGCATGGCTGTCGTTGCTCGCGAGTCCGCTCATACGCGCGCGATCCGCCCCGATCAGCCATGTTGCCGCGCGGCTCCAGGAGGTGCTCGGCCAGCGTCTCGCCGCGGTCGTGGCTGGTGTCAGCGACGCCAAGGCCGTCGGCCAGTGGGCCCGCGGCAGCCGCGCACCGCACCCGGACGCCGAGCGGCGCCTGCGCGACGCCTACCAGGTCGTGGAGCTGTTACTGGACTACGACGCCCCGGAGACCGTCCGCGCCTGGTTCGGCGGCATGAACCCCCACCTGGGTGACCGCGCCCCGGCCTTGCTGATCGACGCCGAGCCCGAGCACGTGCTGCAAGCCGCCCGCGCCTTCGCCGCCAACGGGTGAACGGCGGCAGGACCGCGCGACGTTCACCCGCTCTGCCACCCCAGCTTGCCCCGGTCCTCGCACGGGCTCCGCGCCGGGCACTCGTGCGAATCGGCCGCCCGCCCGACCCCCTCGCCTGGCCGCCCCACACGGTCGTCGGGCACGAGCGCTTCGACGACCCGCGGGCAAGTACCGGGTCCTGTACGCCGCCCTCCAGCGCGCGGCGTGCTTCGCCGAGACGCTCGCCGGCTTCCGCCCGGACCTGGCCAGCCTTGCCGCAGAGCGGTCCATTCTGGGGACCGCCGCGCCCCCGCGCCGCCCGGTCGTGCCGGCGTCCTGGTGGCGCCACCGGCTGGTCGGCTCGTTTCGCGTTGCCCCCGGTCGGTGGCTCGACCTGCGGGCACTCGGCACGTTCCAAATTCTGCGGACCGCATTCGCCGAGCTGGCGGCATCCCTCGGCCTGGCCGACGTTGACCTCAGCGTTGTGGCCGGTCAGCTGCCCATCGCCGGCCCGGAGCGGCGGCTCACCCAGGCGATCTCCCGCTGGGCCTTCGAGCAGGGCTTCGGCGGTGTGGTCTACACGAGCCGCCTGCACCAGCGGTACCAGTGCTGGGCCGTGTTCGAAGGAACACGGCTGCAACCGGTCGGCCCACCCGAGCCAATCACACCCGACGATCCCGACTTCGTTCTCACGGCGCGGCGCCTCGGCCTCCTGATCGAGCCGTAGGCCGCCCCGCGCGTGGCGCGCCTGAACGCTCGGGGGCGGGCCGACGCTGGCCTGCGCCAGACCGCGTTTTGGGGGCTCTGGCTGCGCCGCCAGCCGCACGGACAGCCGCGCTCGTCGTATGAACCTCACCCGTCTGCGCAGATCTCACTGGCTGCGTCATGGCGGTGCCGCTGGCGCTGGCCAGGCCGCCAGCGCGCTTCACGACGCCTGAGGCCCAAACGGAGCACCTCTCCCTAACTTTCCACAGAGGACGCCACATGCTTCTGCTCCATCCGCACGCTCCATGCGTCTTTCGCCACTCACGCCAGCCACGGGGGTCGTGGCCATGCCCCGACCGAGCGTGGCGCGGGCCGACAGCGCCGCCACGATTCCCGTGCGCTTCTAGCGAACAGGAGAAAACTGCCATGGCCGAGCTGATCATGACCCTCTCGCTCTCGGGCGAGCCGATCGTCCGTTTCGGAAATCTGACGCCCGCGCGGTGCGAGCAGGTCACCGCCGAGCGGTGCGCCGTGCTCGGTGAACCTCCCGCTGGGCGAATCGAGGGGGAGCAATACGTTCCAATAATCACGTCGAGGGTCACCGTCAGGTCCGTCGTGGTGGCAGCTGAAGCGCCCGGCGCGGGCCAGAGCGTCGGGTGAGCATTGCGCGTCGGTCCCAACGCCGGTCGGTCTCCACGACGGGGGCCGCGGCTACCGACACACGTGTCGAGGCGCTGACCCGATGATCGAGCCACGCATCCTGGAGATCGACAGCCGGGATGGCCCGACGATGGACACGCGGGCAGTCGTGCTCGGTTCGCCCTCGGGCGTGCTGGCCATCGCCGCGCCGGCGCCGGCGCTGTCCGCGCCCACGATTGTGTGGGAGGGGAACATCACGGGCGACGGCACCGGACCTCAGGCCGCGTACTGGGTGCGGCTGTACGACGACGGCACCGCGTACTGTCAGTGCCCCGCCCAGTACTTCCGCGGGGTGCTGCGGCACGACGGAGCCTTCATGTGCAAGCACACCCGCCGCGCTCAGCTCGCTGTAGGTGGCGGCTCGGCATGAGCTCGTTGCCAATGGTGTGCCGCGCCTTCCGTTGTCAGGAGACGACCTCGGCCCGTGTGCATCTCGTGCCTTGTGTGCCGATCGCGGGTCACTGAGCGTGATGGCTGCTGAGGTGTACCGCGCCATCGTTGGTGATCTAGCGACACCCTCGGTCGAGAATGCGGTGCCGCGCGTGCACAGTTCGAGGGACGTTCTCGAGCTGGTCGGCCGCGAGATGGCGGGGTACGAGCAGGAGCACCTGCGCGTGCTGCTGCTGGACACCAAGAACGGGGTGCGCCGCGCGTTCGACCTGTACGTCGGTACGGTGAGCGGGACCACCGTGCGCGTGGCCGAGCTGTTCCGTGAGGCGGTGCGGGACAACGCCCCACAGCTGATCGTAGCCCACAACCACCCCAGTGGGGACACGACGCCCAGCCCCGAGGACGTCCGCCTCACACGCGTGCTGGTCGAGGTCGGGCAGCTGCTGGATATCGACGTGCTCGATCACCTGGTGATCGGGGGCACGCCCGCGCATCCCGCGTTCCTGAGCCTGCGCGCGCACAAGCTGGGCTTCTCTTAGCCGGCACGCGCGGGCTGGCGCGCGGTCAGCATGGCCGGTCCGGTCCGGGCCGAACCCACAGTGACTCCCGGCTCACCGGAGGCTGGCCCCCCTCGCGACCGCGGCCCGCCTTTCCCAGCCAGCGCCACCACGTGGTGACCGGACCGACCGACGGGTGGCCTGCTTCGGCGGCACGTTCTAGCGGTCGTCCAGCCCGTTTGCCCGCGTCGAGCTGAGCGCTAGCCCCGTGGTCGCTCATGGCCACGGGGCTAGTTGACCTGGTCGGTCGACCAGGGCCAACAAGGAGCTCTCCATGGTCACATCCTGGGCCCAGCCGGCCCCGAACGCCACAGTCCACACGCCGATCGCTACCGCTCCCGCTCGTCTCGTTGTCCGTGCCTGGGGCGGTGCGACGCTCGACGATACGCCGGTCGAGCCTCACGTGACGTGGAGCCAGTCTCGGCACCGGAGATCCGCCCGTCACGGCCATGCGTCTGAGCTACGCAGGTCAGGCGCTGCTGGCGCCAGTCGGGGGCGCCACGAGTGCCGCGGTGGAGCGCCCATGCGTCGCCCGCGCCGCCGATTGCGCCACGGCGCGTCAGCTCGCCCGCGACGACTCCCACGGCCTACCCGACGGAGTCCCAACGCGCATCCGCGCGCTGCGCTGCCAGCTCGGACTAAGCACCGCCGCGCTCGCGGCCGGAGTGGGGGTCGCCCGGACCACCGCCTGGGAATGGGAAGTCGGCCATCGTCAGATCCCGTCCGCGCGTCGGACGTCGCTCGCCGCGCTCTTGCGAGTCGCACCAGACCCGCTCGATGCACGGCCCACACCGACTCCACCCTTGAAGGAGCCCCACATGCCAGTTGCCGTTCCCACCAACCGTTCACGACAAGATGAAGTGCCCGCTCCCGCGCCAGAGCCCAACGCCCAGGCCGCCGTTCAGACGGCACCTCGGCAGGCCGCCACCCAACGCCGTCGCACGGTCGTCATGGTGGAGCTCGCCTGCCTGCTGTGCAGCCGAGAGGTCGGCACGCTCGAATGCGCCACCTGGCCCACGCTGATGCCGGTGCAGCTGCGCCGGCCGGGGACGATGCCCGACGTCGTGAACGACTGGCACCGCCTGCGCTGTCGTGCCTGCGGCGGCACTGTCCTGCCAACGGAGGTAACGCACCAGACCCTCCGGAGCGACGGCGCGGTCGACTGGTTGGCCGACCAGCCGCGTCGCGGCAGACCACCCCGCCGGCTCGCAGCCCAGCGTCAATTACCGGGCGCGATCGCGTGAGCGGCGCCACCAGACGCCATGTGGCGTATCGCGCTGGCCAGTGTGCCCGCTGCGGCCAGCCCATCGTAGGAGAGCCGCGGGGCCAGGAGGTCCGCCTCGACATCATCGGACCATCGGGCGTCGTGGCCATCTACGGCTGGCTGGATCGTCAGTGCCAGCCCACACCGGCGGCAGTACCCGCGGCGAGCCGCGAGCTCGCTCGGTGCCTGATCGGCTGGTATCGCTCGACCCACATCGAACCGCTGGCGCTCGCCGAGGTGGACCATGCCTGAGGACCGACCGGGCGAACTCGACTGTGACGCCAGCCGTGTGTACCAGGCGTTCCTCCGCCGTCTCGGCCTGAACGACGTGACTTGCAGCGCCTGCGCCAGGGCGCAGTTGCCCGCGCCTTTCAACCTGGAGAGCTACAGCTACACAGCCCAGGACGGCCCCACGTGGACGTGGGACGTCGGCTACGCTCGTACTCTGGTCGCCCGGCGCTTGCCGCCCGCGCTTCCCGAACAGCTTGCCTCCGAAGAGCTTGCCGCCTGGCTCGCCCAGCACAGCCACGTGGACGAGCAGCACCTGCCGCACATCCCGCCGGCCCGGCTGGCGGAACCGGTCCTGGTGGCACCGGTTCCCGATGGCCAGGGACAGATCCTGATCGACGGCTCGCATCGAGCAGCCGCCCGCATTCGCGCAGGACTGGTGGTGAGGGCCTACCTGCTCACGGACCATGAGGGTGCGCTGGCGAGGGCAATCGTGCCGGTCACCATGCGCTCCGTCCATCAGGCGCTCCGCGCCAGGGGGCTGCTCCCTGATGAGTTCGAACGCTGAGACGGCGGCGGGCGACCAGCCGACGATCGCCAGCACTCGCGGCCACGACATGGTGGCAACAGACGCCTGTGGGTGCGTGCCCAACGGTGCGGCGAAGACGGGTTCCGAGAGCGGTGGAGGGCCGCCACCGTCGGTCGTGTCGGTGACGGACGGTGAAGAAGCACCGTCCGAAGCACCGGAGCCACCGGAACGCACCATCAAGCTCGTCGTGCTGCTGCGGCCCACCGACACTGGCTACCGCGCCCAGCTGGCGGCCGGTGCAGACAACTGTGACCCCGAACTGCGCGTCGTGGATGTGCCCGACGTTGCCAGCGCCCTGGCCACGCTGCCCGACGTCCTGACCGCGGCCCAGGCCCGCTGGCAGAGGCAGCCGCGCTACGCGAGCGCCCCACGCGCGCCCGCGACACCGCCGACGCGACCTCCGGTACGCGCAATACGTGGCAGCCCGGCGCCGGACGGCACCGATACGACGACCGTGACGCCTGCCGTGGCGCCGGCCGCCCCCGCCGCGCCGCACCAGCCACCGACCGACCAGCTGTCGCTGTTTGGCTGATCCGCCCAAGGAGCTACACCATGCCCCGCCAGTTCACCTATGACGGCCGCACCTTCCCCGACCCCGACCCGCGCCTGCCCGTCGAGGACGTCCGCAGGCAACTGAGCGATTACTTCCCCGAGCTGGCCAACGCCGACACCCGTGAAGAGCATCGCGGCGACAACACGATCTACACCTTTGCCCGCCGCATCGGAACGAAGGGAGGAGGCCGGCGTGAGCGCCGGCCTCCCGACGTGGTGGCCATCCTGCGTGGCGTACCGCCGCGCGAGCTACTCGTGTTCGCGCTGGCCGCCACGCTACGGCTTCCCGATGGCAGCCTGGATGTCGACGCAGCAGGTGAGCGCGAGCCGGATCTCGCCCTGGCCGAAGCGGAAGCCGAGGCCTATGCCCGCGCCACCCAGCGCGCGCTCGCCAGCCTCGGGCGCCTGCGGGCCCGGTAATGGGCGTGGCGCAGCTCGTGCCTCCGTGGACCGTCGTGCGCTTGCTGCGCCGGCTCCCACCCGCGCCGACCAAAGTCGTCCGTCTCCTCATGCGCGCCGAGGTGGAGCTCGCATTCCGCGAGCTCGTGCGGCGGCTGCTCCCAGAGGATGCAGCAGCCATCCTGACCGCCGGGCGGCCCGGCGGTGACGCCGAAGCCGAACGTGTGTGGGCGTTCTGCGCTGCCATCGAGCGGCTGTTCTTTCCCGTCTACGAGTGCGATGAGATGGAGCACGTGCTCGCGTGCATTCCCTTCCAGCGATTCGGCTGGAGTTACGACCACTTCCACGACCTGGACCAGCGGCCTGGGACGCTGCTGTTGCGGGCTCTGTGCGCCGAGCCCTACGAGGGTACTCTTGGCGCCCGCGTGCCGCTGCTCGACGCTGTCGAAGGTCTGGGCATCGCCCGCGAGCTGCTCCTGCGTCTGCCGAACGACGGCCTGGCGCCGGAGGACCTGCATCGGGCGCTGGCCGGGACACCGTACGCGGCCGCGGCCGACTTCGCCGACTGGACGTGGGGTCAGACCGATCTGGCGTTCCTGGATTGCGACGACGAGACCGAGGTCTTTGCGCTCGACTGGACCAACGACAACGTCCAGGAGCTTGCTGGTCAGTGGCGCTCCGCCGAGGCGCTGATGCAGCGCCTCACTGCCCTGGCGAACTGGCTGGAGCAAGCTCCAGCCGACAACTTCGCGCGACTGATCGAGGCCGTGCTCGCTGTCCCGCCCGACCCCGCCGTGCCCCACGCCGGAGGTCCCCATGCCTACGAGCCCACGGCGCTCGCGGCTCGCGCCCGTCGGCCGAGCCGCCGAGCCAGTCCTCACCCTACCGCCGCCAGCTGCCGCGTGAGGCCGATGCCGAGGCCGACCCACTCCAGCTCCGCCTCGATTTTCACCGCGAGTCGGTCATCCTGCGCGAGTACGTGGATGCCGTCGTCCGCAGCCGGCTGGTCTCGGCCATGGACGTCGCCCATGCCCTGGCCAGTGAGCTCGACCTGGATACGGGCTGCCTGCCGCCCGAGGCGCTGTGGTTCGTGAAGACCGCTACCGGCTCGCGCGTCGCCATCTGGCGCTCGCCTCAGGTCTGGGCGATCAGGCTACGTGAGGAGTACGGCCAGCGGCCACGCCGCTTCCGATTGCCCATGCCAGGACTCGTGTTCGTCTGCTCGGTGGCCCGCCAGGCACCGTCCGTGTTCGCCGCACGGGCGCGGCCGCGCCCGGCCGACGATCAGCTCTTTCACTGTCCCGCTTTCAACGTGTTCCGGGACGGGCGCGTTTGTCCGGGCACGCACGTGTTCCCCCAGGACCCTGCCCGCATTCCCGAGGAGTTCTTCAAGAGTCACTTCTCCCTGACCGGGGACAGTCGTGGCCGCTCGCAACGGCACCCCGAGGACCTGCTGGCGCTGTGGGCGGAGATCGCCGGTCAGCCAACGTACCCGGTCGACGACCTCGTGCCGGCGCTGCGGCTGGGCGAGGCCTTGCGGGTCGGCGCGTGACGGCTCCCGTAGTTGACTACCTGGTGGCGCGCGCGGGCATGCCGGCACGCAGCGGCCTGGCCTACGACTACGTGCTCGCGGGCGACGGGCTGTTCGTGGCCGCTGCAAATCCACTGCTCCAGGTACGGGTTCCGGTGGCGCGCTGCGCCGTCCGGGGTCTGGCGCCGATCTTCGCCGCGTGCGCTCTCGTCCACGACCGGCTACCCCCAGCCATCTGGCACGAGGCTCTCCGGTACTTGCGGCTTGCCCGCGCCGCCGGTTGCGAGGTGCTCGTCGGCGTCCGTCATGATGGCGACCGGTATCGGCTCGTGGTGCCGCACCAGGTTGTGGCACCACTGGCCGTGCGCTACGCCCGCCAGGATGGCTGGCTTCTGGAGATGCACTCGCACCGGGATGGCTCGGCACGGTTCAGCGCGACCGACACCGCTGACGAGCAGCGTCTGCGCCTGTATGGCGTGGTCGGCCGGCTGGACCGCGAGCGGCCCGCGGTGGCGCTGCGGGTCGGAGCCTATGGCCACTTCCTGCCCCTGCCCTGGACAAGCGTCTTCCTGGGAGACGCCGCGTCAGTCGAGGATCTGCACGCCGACCCGCCGGGCGAGGACCGGGTCTGCCTGTTGCCTGACACGGCGCTATGAGCTACGTGGTCCGTCCGCGCCCGGTGCGCACCGCCAGGTACCAGCCAGGCGTGCTGGAGCCACCATCGTCCTGGTTGGCTGTGGTGGCACAGGCGGGTTCGTCGCCGAGGCCGTCTGTCGGCTGCTACTGGGCCGACGGGCGGCGCTGTTTCTGGTCGACCCCGACCGCGTCGAGCCGGTCAACACGTCGCGACAGACCTTCGATGCGGGCGACGTCGGCCGCTTCAAGGCCGAGGTGCTGGCCGAACGTCTGGCGCGTCGTTTCGGCCGGGAGATCGGCTACTCGGTGCTGCCCTACGACGCGCGCGTCCACGCGGCGGCCTTAGAAGGCCGCAGCGGGCTGGGTCTGGTCATCGACGCCGTTGACAACGCGGCTGCGCGGCGAGCCATCGCTGACACGCTCGGACAGCACTCGCCCAGCACAGGACGCGACGCGTCGCCGGCCGTCCTGTGGCTGGATGCTGGCAACGGCCGCAACAATGGGCAGGTTCTGCTCGGCAACGCGCTACGGCCCGAGCAGCTGCACCAGGCGTTCGATGCTGCTGCGGGTGAGTGCCATGCGTTGCCCGCGCCCAGTCTGCAGCGTCCGGACCTGCTGACAGCGCCACCAGCGCCAGTGGCTCGACCACGACGGGACTGCGCGCGCGATGTTGCCGATGGTGAGCAAGGGCGGACGATCAACCAGATGATGGCCGCGCTGGTAGCCGCCTACGTGGAGCGGCTGCTCGACGGCACGTGTGACTGGATGGCGACGTACGTCGACCTGGACGCTGGCCTGCTGCGCTGCGTGCCCGCCGAGCCGCGCCAAGTCGCGCCACTCGCGGGCCTGCACCCGAACGCTCTCGTCAAGCGCGCCTCCCGAGCGAGCTGAGCCGTCAAGGCGCCGCGGCGCGCCCACGTCGGGCGATGTCTGATGCCCGGCCACTGGCCCGCGTCGCGGCGCTCGCCTCCTCAAAAGGAGCTGCCATGTTCGTCACCCCGGCCGTGCTTTGCCCGCCGTGGCAATCACGCTGACCCGTACGTCCGCTCGGTCCACCCTGACCCGCCTGGGCGGCCGTGACCCGTCCCCGGCAGCTGCGCCCGCTGCTAACCATCCGCCCCGTTGTGGAAACTGCGGCCGCTGCAGCCGGTGTCGGCGCTGGACCGAGCCCGAGGACGCTCTGGTCGATAGTCTTCTGGGTACGGCTGAGCCCGCCGAGATCGCCGCGCGCGTGAGCCGCCGTTTCGGGCTAGAACGGACGGCCGTCGCGGTCGTCTCCCGTCTGAAACGCCGGCGACGATCGCGCTGGATGGACGGCCTGAGCCTGCGCGATCTCGAACGACTCTTCGGGCTCGACCACCGGGCTATCGTTCGCTGGTGGGTCGAGCCCAAGCTGCTCGCCGCACGACGCTGGTCGGGGCGCGGCCCGCACTGCGGGTGGCTGTTCGCTCCGGCCGATGTCGAAACCTTCATTCGCCAGCACGTCTACGCGGTTGATGTCACGCACATGCAGCCGGGGCACCCGTTCACGCGGCTGGCCGCGCTGGAGGCGCAGTGCCAGCGCTGGCGCTCTGTCGTCGAGTTGGCCGACTACCTCGGGGTCCCGGTTGAGCTTGTTCGGTCGGCCGCGCGCGACGGCCTCATCCCTCACCGACGGCGTCCGGGCGCCGGTTGCTACGGCGAGATCCGAGTACGCGCCGACGAATTTCCCAAAGTCCGCGAGATCCTTGTGCTCTGGCGAGCCACGCGCCGTCCCGCATAACCGAGCGAGGGCGCAGTACCGCGCTGCCAGTGCGCCGAGACGGCTGGGCTACTGCACAAGGGAGCAGCCCAGCCACTCGCCCGGTGCGCCGAATAGCCCGGTCCGCGGCCCAAGCCCGCATGGGAGGCGGTTTTTTTGTGTCTGCGGCCGAATCCGTGCGGTGCGACAGCAGGAGGGTAATCCTTCGGCTCGTCGTTGCGCTTTGCTCACATGTGAGCCACATGAAGGGGGCTATCGCTGTTCCGGTTCTGCGTGCGGCGCCGCATCAGTTAGCCGAAGGACGGCTCAGCAAGCAACAGGGCTTGCGGGCAGGCACGTGCCGCCTCAACCACGAAAAACGCCCTGGGCGATTGACCAGAGCCACTGTGCAAGAAGAGCAGTATCGAGCAGCGTCCAGAGCATGTCCAAGACCGCGATGCCGATTACGAGCCATCGCGGCGCACGCTGAAGACGAGGCTGAAGAAGAGCGTGAATCACCTGTTGCCTCCTTTGGCTGGGCCGCCGCCCGAAGGCTCATCGATGACTCCCTATTTGGTTCTCGGAGCGGTCGCCGACTTCAACTACCCTCGGCTACTGTTGCATTCCAATCCGCTGGGGCACACCAGCGGCTACTCGCGTCAACCACTCAGCCAGCAGTGTAGCACAACCGTTCTGGCCACCGACGTGTGCCGAACTGATTGACCTCACCGGCGCGGAGGGACGCTAGCAGCCCTGAAGCTGATCAAAGTCGACACGGGCGAAAGGCCCAATACAGGCATACACGCTTGGCTAAAACGGGAGTAGAAGGCGGATCAAAGCGAGAAATGGGCTGCGCCCGGCCGCGGGCAATGATGCTCGATCGCTCGACAACCGTCTGGCAGTCCCGCTCCGGCAGTCGCCTGACGACTGGCATCCGTGAGGTCTGCCGAGGCGGGAGACCCTCTAAAGCTTGCCATGTGCAGCCGTTAGGCTTAGCCGACAAGTTCAGACTGCCCATCTCGCCGAACTCGGGCGAAAGGACCAACACGGGCATAGACGCGGAGGCGGTTGTCTTCGTAACCACCTTCATAGCCCCACGCAGTCGGATTCGTCAACTGCACCAGTTCAGTCAACAAGCCCACCCTGGCCTCGTTCACGTTGTCGGGAGGGTCGGCCGGGACTGAGAGTTCCATGAAGATGACTGGCCCCGATGGCCCGCCCAGAACTCCTTGCCGAAACATGACTTGGTAGGCCAGGCGGAAAGGAGCAGGTGTCGAAACCCGACGCCTGATGGCTCCGACGATCGCAGTGAGATCAGCTTTTAGAACTGCGGGGCTGCCTAGCAGGTCCTGCGGTGGTCGGGGCTCGAATCCGCCCATTATGGCTAGGGGCTCCTGATGACTACGGACGCTTACACGAATCAGCGGCCCGAGATAGGTGGAGGCGGCCTCTGCGGATGAGCCGACTTCCCGCATCACATCAGAGACATGGAACTGTTCCGAGCCAGCCATGGGACTCGGCAATGGACCCCCCAGTGTGTCAGGCCGACCAGTGAATGCCCGAGCCGCATTGGTGAGTTCCACAATCTCGTCCTGGTCAACGAGCATGACCTCAGTGGCAAGGGGCACGTCCAGCGACGGGACAATGATTCTCAGCAGCAGCGTCCCCACCCAGCCTGCAACGGTACGAATCGCGTAAACACGCCCAAATGTGGTCCGATCCGCAAACCCTTCGACTTCCGGTGCCGGCCAGTCACCCAGTTCGGCATCTCCGTCAATTCCCCACACGACAGCATCCGGCTTTTCGTGTCTTAGGGCAAACCGAGCACCGCCAACGCTACTACGATCCTGGCCCGAGCTGCCGAGAACCACGGTAATTGGCTGGCCAGCTATGACCATGGCAGGCACGCTTGCGGTTACATTACCCTTGCGAGCCGTGATTCCGTAACTCACGTCAGGAGGCCCGCAAGAAACTCGTGTGTTGTTCGGTGACGGAGCAGAGTACTATGTCCGGCAGGAAGTTGATACGGGTCACTCCAGCCAATCTCGCACCGAAGCGGCTCACCCACCGGGTACGTACAGCACTTAGCAACAACCCCATCACCGTCTACCCCTTTTGCGTGCAGCAGTGCGAATGGTGCTGAAGGCCCAACCTTGCAGTAGTGTGGTGTGTCTTCATCTGTCGAGGAGAAAATAGATGCGACCTCAACGGGAGACACGAACTCTCGGAGAATTTTCTGCACTCGTAGCGCTTCCTTGCGTCGCGCTAGAGCGTTCTGATCTGCCTCCCAAAAGGGCCAGCGGGCAGAGGTGCCCCTCTCTCGACTAAGCGGAAGGCTCAGAATGCGAAGATTGTCGTCCTCTACGTCATGCGGCACCATGTCATAGAGACTCTGGAATGAGCCAAGAACGGGTACGAGTTGCCGAGTGATGAGATCGGGCGCAGTGCTGAATACTCCAAACAGTGCCTTGGCCAGACCAGGCAGAAACTCCCCGGCTAGTCGCAGGAAGTCACTCGACTTGGCGAGCCCTAGTAAGGCAAACGTCGATCCAAAATAGGGAGAAGCGAGTAGCACTATGCGGTTCAATTTATCGATGTTTCCCTGACTGATTTTCCCGCTTGCCATCGCGTAAAGCGAGACCAAGGCTCCATAGCTGTGAGCAACAATGGTTGTACAATCAGGCGTCTCGTTCAGATGAGCATCCAGCCCTGATGAGGCTTCCTCAAGGCCTAGACGCCAGTCATAGCGGTACGCGGAGAGGTTATTCTGTGTTGGCCTGAAATAGCTGTGCAGTTTGAGAGCGGACACGAAGTCTCGATAATTCTTCGTCAGGCCACCGGGAATCCAGGCACGAGGAGCATCCACCTGACTCAGGACCGCGCTTTCCGTCGTAAGTGCTCGAAGGCACGTAATTGGATGATCTCCCCAGTGCACGCGGTCTAGATTAGTGGCCTCAACTAACTCGCACCCGAGCCAGCCGTGGACGAAAACCACTTGGGCCGTTTTTCGCGCGCGTGAGGCTTCGGTCACCCCAACGGGTATAGGCACCGCGCGGCCCGTCGTCATTGCAGCGTCCCAGGGTAGCGGTCAAGTAGGCGGGAGGTAAAGGGTGTGACTCAGCCACTCAGCCATGTCTCGATATGGGCCGCAAGAGTCGAGGCGAGCTGTGCGAAGGTGGCTGACGACCGCAACCGGCTCGTCAACTACGCCAGCCTGGCTGTTGCCGGCGCCGTGCTGCACCTTCTGTCGGGGCGGCGGGCACTTGGAGCCAGTCGGCACTCCGTGCGTCGGCTCTGGCCGCCTCGCGCTGAGCAAACACAGCGGGGACGGGCGGTGAAGAGCGTGTGCCCGCTCGCGCCAGTCAACGGCTATTCGTCAGGCCGGTGACGGAGAGGCCGGGCGGCGAGCGGCCAGCGGCGTGTCCGTCCCGCAGGTCCAGTCAGCGCCGTCCGCCTGCAGCATGCCCCGTCCTGGCCACCAGAAGGGAGCCCGCGCATACCACGCCGCAAGCACACACAGCCGAGCGTCCGAAAGGCGCGTACAGGACTCCTCGCTCCTCGGAGGCCCGTCGTTCAGCCTTTCGTAGGGCGCTGGCCGAGCAGGACGGGCTCGAGCGATCGGCAGCAGTGCGCCTGACGCAGGTTCGCTCCGCGGGAAGCCTCCAGCGACGTTGGCCTGTTTCGGCCGGACCGGCACCAACGGGAAGTTGCTACACGAGCCGTTCGAACCAGTCGCCGACGGCCAGCTCTCGCCCGCGGTACTGGTGGTCGGCGCCCTTGACGTACAGCGTCTCGACCGCGCTCGCCGCCCGCGCGTTGCTCCGCAGCAGCGGGAAGTCGGCCGGCGTACCGATGTGGGGCTCCTCGGAACCAAGCACGAACAGCACCGGACAGCGGATGTGTGCCAGCGGTGTGTCGGCACGCTCCAAGCCGTAGACGTCCAGGTTGGTCCTGGCGCCCGACAGGAACGTCTGGGCGCTGGTGATCCGCCTGCCGGCGTCCGGTGGCAGCAGCTCGTCGCCGCGCCCTTCAGCGACCATGCGCTCGGCCAACCGGACGCGCTCGGTCGCCTCGCTGATCCACTGGCCGAACTGCACCGGGCCCGAAGCTGAGATCAAGGCGGCGACCCGCTCGTCCTGGTGGGTGCCCTGGTAGTACACCGCCTTGACGGCGCCGAGGCTGTGGCCGGCGAGGACGACCCGCGGGAAGCCTAGTGGACCATCACGGCAGGATTGCCGGGTAGAGACGCTTGAGTTTGATGCGTGCATCCGCGGTAGTGAAGCGCCAGTCGATGGTGGTCTGGTCAACGTTGC
>JAABUZ0100002220.1_pt1 | contig 32987 bp, 30 predicted proteins | sample 5562091 | NCBI WGS metagenome assembly JAABUZ01 (sample SAMN12813069, study PRJNA571459) | rock metagenome | isolation source: Antarctica rocks | place: Antarctica: Victoria Land, Linnaeus Terrace sud | collected 2015-12-21
CTGGAGTCCATGGCCCAGGTGCTGTTCACGTCGTGGTTCGTGGACTTCGACCCGGTGCGCGCCAAGATGGACGGTCGGCAGCCCGTGGGGATGGATGCGGAGACCGCGGCGCTGTTTCCAGCGTCGTTCGAGAGTACGCAGGTTGGACCCGTCCCGTCGGGTTGGCCGGTTCAGCCCTTGACTCAGGTGTTGGAAGTCAACCCGACGCGACCACTCCGCGTCGGCGCGGCAGCCCCGTACGTGAACATGGCGAATCTGCCAACCTCGTCCTCCCGGGTGCTCAACTGGATAAGCCGGGCGTACACCTCTGGGATGCGCTTCACAAACGGCGACGTGCTTGTCGCTCGCATCACACCGTGCCTGGAAAATGGCAAGATCGCCTTCGTCGACTCGCTCCCTAATGGAGCGATTGGGTGGGGATCAACGGAATTCATCGTCCTATGCAGCTGTCCACCACTCCCGCTTGAGTACGCCTACTTCATAGCGCGTACCGACGCGTTTCGTACTCACGCCATTCACAACATGACGGGCAGTTCCGGTCGGCAACGGGTTCCCGTGGATTGTCTTCACTCATTTTGGATGGCCGTCCCGCCGACACCCGTGGCGCAGCGGTTCGGCACGATTGCCCGTTCACTGCTCGCCGATATGAAGGCGAATGACGAGGAGGCAGCGTCGCTCGCTGCGATCCGCGACTCCCTGCTGCCGAAGCTGCTGATGGGAGATGTACTACTTGCCGGAGCGAACAGGTGAACGCCTCCCATGCTCAACCCAGGCGCCGCGCGGTACGCTCGGTCGCAGAAGAGCTGATCAAGAAGTCTAGAGAATCGGCTCTATCCGCCATTCAGACGTACAATAACCCACTGATCCGTTTTAAATCGGAAACGTTCATCGTGTTAATGGTTATCGCATGGACTTATCTTCTTCACGCGTACTACAGAAAAAAGGGCGTAGACTACCGATATTGGACCCTGGTGCGTGGACAAAAAAGGTATGATCGAACCCGAGTTGGTGCCTATAAGAACTGGGAGCTGTTGCGGTGTCTCGACTGCGGCGATTGTCCAGTCGACAAAGATACCGCCAACAATCTTCGCTTTCTTATAGGTATTCGGAACGAAATTGAGCACCAGATGACCAGTCGCATAGATTCGTACATAGAGGCACGGCTACAAGCTTGCTGTCTTAACTACAACGAATACCTGATGAGGCTAATTGGTGAAAAATCGCGCATTGACACATTGCTACCGCATAGTCTACAGCTTTCCACTTTGACCAAAGACCAGGCTGACACCTTGAGGGGACACGAGTCGTTGCCAAGACACATCAGAATGTTTATAGCTGGATTTGACGGAAGTCTTTCAGATGAGGAGTTCAATAGTCCAAGATTCGCTTACCGCGTCTACTTCGTAGCTAAGACTGCCAACCGGCGAGGTCAGGCAGATGAGGTTATAGAGTTCATCGATCCCAAGTCGCCGGAGGCGCAGACAATCAATCACCGATACATGCTGATAAAGGAAGTCGAGCGCCCAAAATATCTCGCCGGTGCGGTAGTGAAGATTATGAGGAACAAGGGATTCAATCAGTTCAACATGCATTGTCACACGCAACTTTGGAAGTCGATGGAGGCGAAAGAGCCTGGCAAGGGCTTCGGAACTTTGGTTGGTAAAACCTGGTACTGGTACGAGTCTTGGGTCGTGGCGGTCGAACGGCACTGTAGTGAGCAGTATAGGCAGTGAACTTTTCTGAATCCATTGTCGAAAGTGCCGCCCTTGCCTGGTTGGAATCCCTGGGCTATTCAGTACTGTCCGGCCCGACCATCGCTGCGGGCCAGCCCGCCGCCGAGCGTACCGACCCCATGTACCACGACGTGGTCCTGGAAGGCCGACTGCGGCAGGCGCTTGTGCGGCTGAACCCGGCCCTGCCGCACGAGGCGTTGGACGACGCCTACCGCAAACTCATGCGCATCGATACACCGTCACTGATCGAGCGCAATCGTGCGGTCCATCGCTGGCTCGTAGACGGCGTCACGGTTGAATATCAGCGCACGGACGGCTCGATTGCTGGCGCACTGGTGCGCGTGCTCGACTTCGATACACCCGACAATAACGATTGGCTGGCCGTTAACCAGTTCACCGTACTTCAAGGTCAACACACGCGCCGTCCCGATATCGTGCTGTTCGTCAATGGCCTGCCGCTCGCGGTGATTGAACTCAAGAATCCGACCGACGAGAACGCCACGGTCTGGACCGCTTTTCAGCAACTCCAGACATACCAGGAGCAGATACCAGCGCTCTTTACCACGAACGCGGCGCTCGTCGTATCCGACGGTGTCCAGGCGAGAATCGGCGCCCTGGGCGCAGGGCGCGAGTGGTTCAAGCCGTGGCGCACGATTACCGGTCGCGAAGCGGCCGCTCCCAATCTTGCCGAATTGCAGGTCGTGTTGGAAGGGGTGTTCGAAAAGCGCCGCTTCCTTAACCTGGTGCGCTACTTTATCGTGTTCGAGCAGCTGGGCGGCGGGAAGCTGGTCAAAAAGTTGGCCGGTTACCACCAGTTCCACGCGGTGAACGTGGCCGTGGAGGAAACGCTGCGTGCCTCCCAGGCAGTCCCCGCTCAGCGGATCCGAGAAGAGCCGGGACGATTTGAGGCAGGACGTGCGCCAGGCGGCGACATCGGGGACCGACGTGTGGGCGTGATATGGCACACCCAGGGCTCCGGAAAAAGCCTGACGATGGCGTTTTACGCTGGCCGGATGATCCTGCATCCGCGCATGGAAAATCCGACCATCGTGGTGCTCACCGACCGCAACGACCTGGATGACCAGCTCTTCGGCACCTTCGCCCGCTGCCACGACCTGCTGCGCCAGGCGCCCGTCCAGGTCACGGATCGCGCCGATCTACGGGAGAAGCTCTCCATCGCTGCGGGGGGCGTGGTGTTCACCACGATCCAGAAGTTCTTCCCCGAGGATCGTGGGGACCGCTACCCGGTGCTTTCCGACAGGCGAAACATCGTCGTCATTGCCGATGAAGCACATCGCAGCCAGTACGACTTCATCGACGGCTTCGCGAGGCATATGCGTGACGCGCTGCCCCACGCGTCGTTCATCGGTTTTTCTGGCACACCCATTGAGATGACCGACGCTAACACGCGCGCTGTCTTCGGCGACTACATCAGCGTCTACGACATCCAGCGGGCGGTTACGGATGGGGCGACCGTACCTATTTACTACGAGAGCCGACTGGCAAAGCTGGAACTCAAACAGTCCGAGCGACCTACTATCGACCTGGATTTCGAAGAGGCTACCGAAGGCGAGGAGGTCGACCGCAAAGAAAAGCTGAAGTCCAAGTGGGCGCAACTCGAAGTGGTCGTTGGGTCGGACAACCGCGTAAAGCTCATTGCTCGCGACCTCGTGGAGCATTTCGAAAACAGGCTCGCCGCAATGGATGGCAAGGCGATGGTGGTGTGCATGAGCCGCCGTATCTGCGTGGACCTCTATCGGGAGATCGTGTCCTTTCGCCCGCAGTGGCATGGCGACAACGATGACCGCGGGATGCTCAAAGTGGTGATGACCGGCTCTGCATCTGATCCAACGGAATGGCAGCCGCACATTCGGAGCAAGCAGCGCCGCGAGACGCTCGCACAGCAGTTCCGCAATCCGTCAGACCCCTTTAAGATTGTGATTGTCCGGGACATGTGGCTCACCGGCTTCGACGCGCCCAGCCTGCATACGATGTATGTAGATAAGCCCATGCGTGGGCACGGCCTGATGCAGGCTATTGCCCGTGTGAATCGAGTGTTCAAGGACAAGCCGGGGGGCCTGGTTGTTGACTATCTCGGTCTTGCCGACGAATTAAAACAAGCGCTGGCGACGTACACGCAGAGCGGCGGTACTGGCGCAACCGCGCTCGACCAGGCTGAGGCGGTCGCGCTTATGTTGGATAAGGACGAGGTCTGCCGGGGGTTCTTCTACGGTTTCGACTGGTCACGGTGGACCAGCGGCACGCCGCGGGAACGCCTGTCACTCCTTCCGGCCGCCCAGGAGCATATTCTTGCTCAGGAAGACGGTAAGGCGCGGCTCCTGGACGCCGTGACCCGGCTGTCTCAGGCGTTCGCCCTCGCGGTACCCCACGATGAAGCGATTCGAATCCGCGACGATGTCGGTTTCTTCCAGGCGGTGCGGGCGGTCCTGGCGAAGAGCGTGACTGGCGAGCGCAAGACCGACTACGAGTTGGACCACGCCATCCGACAGATTATCTCGAAAGCGGTCGCCTCGGATGGGATGCTCGACATCTTCGCTGCCGCGGGCCTCAAAAAGCCCGACATTTCGATCCTATCCGACGAATTTCTGGCCGAGGTGCATGATATGCCACAGCGGAATCTTGCCGTTGAGCTCCTGGAGAAGCTGCTCAAAGGTGAGATCAAAAGCCGCTCGCGCAGAAACGTGGTCCAGGCCCGGTCGTTTGCAGACCTCCTGGAACAGGCGGTACGGAAATATCAGAACCGATCGATTGCGACAGCGCAGGTGATCGAGGAACTGATCCAACTCGCCAAAGATATGCGGGATGCAGCAGGCCGTGGTGAGAGGCTGGGTCTATCGGACCACGAACTGGCCTTTTACGATGCACTGGAGACCAACGATAGCGCTGTTCACGTGCTCGGTGACCCCACCCTGAAAGCGATTGCGCGCGAGCTTGTGGCGACCGTGCGAAAAAACGTCACGATTGACTGGACGCTCCGCGAGAACGTCCGCGCGCAACTCCGCGTCCTCGTGAAGCGCATTTTGCGCAAATATGGGTATCCACCAGACAAGCAAGAGCGCGCCACGCAAACGGTGCTGGAGCAGGCCACGCTCTTCAGCGATGAATGGGCCATGGAGTCCTCGTTATAGGACAGCGGAGATAAGGATCAGTCCGTCCGGATAAGTGCTCATGGATACGACGTCGCATACGAACGTAGTGAGATGGATTGAGATGCCTATGTCTCCGATCTGTCCATGTGTGGTGCTGTCACCCGTATGCATACGCGGGTTGAGGAACCGATGGAAGGATCTATCGAATTGTACCTTGAGGGCACGCGCAAAAATGAGTTACCGATGCCTGTAGCGCGTCACCAGCCCCAACGAAGGCACCTGATCGCGCCGAATCGCGGCTTTGTCATGTACGAGATTGTCAGGTAGCTCATGATATGTTATGGCGAGAGACGAGAATAGGCCTGAGAAGATGGATGCCGCCCTTTTGTACTCTAACAGCCGTCGCGTTTTCTGTATGGAGCGCACTACCGTCCTCAGGCCGTTAGCTCCGGACCGTACCTTGTTTTGATGTCCGCTTTTTCTCTTTTCTCCCTGTTCGCAACGCGTGGTGGATTGCGTCACATCTCACTCTCTCGGCCTTCTACGGGCAACGTTTTCAACGCCGGTGGGACATTAGGATTGCAGCCTCCAAGGCGAACCTGCCGCGTTTCTCCGCTGCGTTCGTCGGGTCTTTCCAACTTAATCGGGGTTGCACTGTAGCACACATGGTACAGTGCCGGTATGTGGTACGAACTCTGGGACAGCGAAACTGGCAACCGTATCGGGACCTATCCGACGGAGACGGAGGCGCTTGAGGCTGTGTACGAGGATGTCTGTGTGTACGGTGCAGACTCCGATGCAATCTTGAGCCTGGGATTAGTCGGATGCGATCCAGGAGGTCGGCGAGACGGCCTGATTGCCGAGGGAATGGCTTTGGTTGATTTGGTGCTGCAACACGTGAAGCCAGACGCAGTCTCCACGGCGCCCATGAAACAGGGCTCGGGGTCATACTGACGAACAGGCCCACCTGAAGCATAGCCATCACCGATGACCGGAGAACATGCATCAGATCCCGCGCGTCGTCGGTCAATTGTAGTATAGTCGGCTGCATCGCCGCCGCACGGTCGAAGAGCTCGCCGTAAGGGTACCAGGCAATCTCCAACCACTTCATCACCGTCGGGTAGTCAATCGCCAACGGTGTAACGTGTGATCGTGCCGCCGTAGCGGATCATCCGGCAGCGTGGCCGAGTGGCGCGAGCCGTGCATCGAAGATGTCCAGCCGATGGCCCCGCATCCCGTTCCTGCGCGCCTCGCGGCGGTTCGCGGGGGGCACGGACAATGGCTGCACAGGGGCCAGCCTTGATCCATCGCTGTGTCTGTTGGCACAACGCCTCCCCGCGCGGGAAGGCGCTCGGCAGGCGCCGCCGTGATGTACCGCTGCGGACGATCTACCGCGTAGCATGGAACACCTCGTTACCACTACCGATGATCGTTACGCCGTGGGCCGTCAGATAACACGTATCGTCGCCGTACCGTGACAAGCGGCCAGCATGATACCGTCATCCACAGCAGCGCCGGTGCTCGCGGCGTCATGGTTCCTGGAACATCGGTGCCTCCACCTTCGTCTCCTTCATCAGGAGGTGGAGTCCGCCTGTGTTATGGAAGAAAGCGGAGGTGTGCGGCATGCTCTCTGTCCGACGCTTGCGCATCGCCGTACTCCTCGCGTGTCTGTGCCCATTGCTGTTGCGCCCTCCGGTACCCGTCCAGGCCGACGGCGATGCGGGCGTGTCCATGCACGTGGAAGCTGGCTTTGATGGCAATGCCCGGTTTGGTCGCTGGATTCCCGTGGTGGTTGAGGTTGGAAATACTGGCGCCGATCTCCAGGGTGACCTCGTGGCCCGTGAGATGCGCGAGAGCAGCGGGACCTCAGGGCAGCCAGCGACCGATCAACCGTATCAGACGGCGTATAGCCTTGCTGTCACACTCCCACGTAATTCCCGGAAGCGCCTGACACTCGACATCCCCATACGGACGAGAACCGATGGCGTTCGGGTGGAACTTGTAGCACAGGGCCGAACGATCGCCGCCGAAACGGCACCTGTCTCCCTGCTCAGCAACCAGCAGGCGCTGATTGGCGTGGTGTCGGACACCACGGTGACACTCCCGTCACTCCGGCAGACGGTGCTTCCTAGAGGCGCCGGTCAGCGTCCGGTACAGGTGGTGGATGTGCCCACGCTCTTGTTTCCGCTGCACGCCGATGAACTGGCGGTCTTCGATGCGCTGGTCTTTGAAAACGCGTCCACAAAAAAACTGTCCACGGCGCAGGTGACGGCGCTCGAAGGCTGGGTCAGTGATGGGGGCATGCTCATCCTGTCTGGCGGCGTCACGTGGCCACTGACGGCTGCAGGGTTGCCTGCGTCACTCCTGGCGGTCACGACGCCCGAGACACGTACGGTCACCGATATGTCGGCCCTGGGTCGCGTGGTGGGTGCAGCCGGGCCAGCGGGACAGCCTGCGGTGGTCTCGGTGGGTACGGCGGTGACGGGGAGTCCCCTGGCGGTGCAGGACGGCGTGTCGCTCCTGGTGCTGCTCCAGCGTGGAAAAGGCAGCGTTCTTTTCAGCGCGCTCGATGTGGCCGCTGAACCACTGCTGTCGTGGCCTGGCATGCCATCGCTCTGGCGGTACCTCCTGGTACTGGGGCTCGCACCGGCTGCTGTACAAACAACCGGCATGCCAGCGGGCTTCGCCGGTGAAGCGTTCGGGAACATGGCGATCGCACTGGGCAACCTCCCGGCGTTGGACCCGCCATCACTGCGCGTCACCGGTGCATTGCTGGCGCTCTATATTGTTTTAGTGGGCCCATTAAACTTTCTCATCCTGCGACGTCTCCACAGGCAGGCGCTTGGCTGGGTGACCATGCCACTGCTTGCCCTCGGCTTCACCGTCGTGACCTATGGCCTGGCCTTTCACGAGAAAGGCAGTACCGCCATCGTGAACAGCGTGGTTGTGACGGAGCAACCGGTGGCGGCTGGTGTTGCCCATGTGTCATCATTTGTGGGTCTCTTCGCACCAACCGAACAGGATTACCACGTGCGGTTTCGCGAACCCGGGCTGGCCAGTAGCGTCATGCCGCCCGCATACATGAAGGGGCCGCCCGGCAACGCGGTGCCGACGCTGGGGTTGCTGGTGCACCAATCTGCCACACCTGAGGTGGACCTGGTTCAGTTGCCACAATGGAGCATGCGGGGTGTCATGTCGAGCCGCTGGACGCCCGCCGCGCCGGTAGTCGAGGGCCGCCTGACGATTGTGGCAGACGCCATAGAAGGCACCGTCACCAACAGATCAGATCGTGTACTGGACGACGCTGCTGTGGTAGGTCCGTGGGGGGCGCAGCGGCTGGGCCGCCTGGCGCCGGGGGAGTCGATGCACGTGCGCCTCTCGCAGGGCGACGGCGCCTACGTCTCGTTGCCCCAGGTCTACTCTTCGGTCGATGGGGAGGACGACCCGTCGCAACCGCTGTGGCGCACCAGGCAGTTGCGCCAGCAGATCGTCAGCGCGATGTGGCCGGGTACCATGCTCGCCTCAGGACCGTCGCTTGGGCCGGTCTCGTTTGTCGGCTGGACTACACCCGTGGAGGCTCCCGTGACCGTCGATGGACACGCGGTACCAGCATCGGGTGTTGAGGTCGTGGCGGTCGGACTGGCGGTGAACAGCAGTGCGGCGGGCGATCTGCCCCCCGGCATCGTAGCCGTACGTCTTGCGGGCGCCGAAGGTGCGGTGCAGGCGCAGGGGAGCGCGCTTTCTCTCGGGCAGGGCGCTATTACCTATTTGGCCCATATCCCTGCCGAAGCGCCCGCTGTTCATCGCCTCGCCGTCCACATTGTGCTGCTGCCCTCGGCATCTCCACCCGATCTGTCGATTGCCCTGTTCAATCACAACTCTGGCTCGTATGACGACCTAACGGTGGCCACCGCTCCCATCGTCGTCAACCCGAAAGGTTCACGACAATCGGCACCGCCAGGGCCAATGATCGCGGTTCCCGCGCCGCCGGCGGGTCCAGGCGGGATGGTGGCAGGAAAGGGCGGCTACGGGGCAGACGCGGTACTGGAGCGAGGCGACATGAGCAACTATCTCGGTCCTGATGGCACGGTTCGCGTTCGTGTGAGCAAGTCCACTGCGTCGGCTGTGGTGCTTGGTTGGGTGGGCGTCGGCTACGGTGGGTCAGGGGGACAGTAATGGCCGAGGCACTGGTGACAGCGGGCCTGGGGCGGAAGTATGGCAAGACCTGGGCACTCCGCGACCTCGACCTGACGATCGAACGCGGGAGCATTTTTGGTCTGCTCGGATCGAACGGCGCGGGCAAGACGACGACACTGCGCATGCTCTCCACCCTGCTGCTGCCATCTGTCGGCCGTGCCTGGATCGACGGGTTCGATGTCATGCGCGAGCCACGCCTGGTACGCAGCCGAGTGGGGTACATGCCCGACAGCTTTGGTGTCTACGACGATTTGACGGTGACCGAGTACCTGGAGTTCTACGCCACGGCACATGGGGTGCGGAGACATGGGCGTGACCGCCTGTTGCGAGACCTGCTGACTGTGGTGGGTCTCGAGCACCGCGCTGACGGTTTTGTGGACGTGCTGTCCCGCGGGATGAAACAGCGACTGGGGCTCGCGCGCTGCCTCGTCCACGATCCGCCCGTCGTGCTGCTGGACGAGCCCGCGTCGGGTCTCGATCCGCTCGCGCGCCACGAACTGCAGGCGATCCTGCGGGAACTGGCGGCGATGGGCAAGACAGTGGTGATCAGTTCCCACATTCTCCCCGAACTGGGCGAACTGTGCAGCCACGCGGGCATTGTCGAGGGAGGACGTTTGCTGGTTCAGGGGACCGTTGTCGATCTCCTGGCGCGCGAAAACGTGGGGAGGAAGTTGATCATCGACGTGGACGCGGACGAGACAGCCGTATCTGCGGCTACCTTGCTGGAAGGGGAGGCCGGGGTGACGGCGGTGGACGTGGAGGGGACGCGGCTCTCGGCGACACTCACGACACCCCCCGAGGCTGACCACGTCCTCTTTGGTCTGCTTGGACGGGCACGGGTGCCGGTGCTGCGCTTTGGACGGCAACCGGCGTCCCTTGAAGACGTCTATTTCAGCGCCACCGGCAACGCGGGAATTGCGGCCTCATGACGCTGCTCAGCGTGCTGTTCAAAGACCTCCTGGCGCGCATGCGTACCTGGCGGATGGTGGGGGTCGTGGTGCTCCATCTCGGGCTGCTGTCCATCATCGCCTTCGTCGTCGCCCGATTCCTCCTGCGTCAACAGAACTTCGGGTTCAGCCAGGGTCCACAGGTGGGACAGACGTTGTTTGCCACGCTCGCCACCACAGAACTGCTGCTGATCGTGTTCATTACCCCGGCGGTGACCGCGACGGTCCTCAGCAGCGAGCGAGAACGCCGGACGTTTGAACTGCTGCTGCTGACGCAGTTGAGCGGACCAGGGATCGTCGCGGGCAAAGTACTGGGCACTCTCTGCTTTGTGTTGCTGCTGATTTTCGCGTCGCTGCCGGTGTTCAGTCTCGTCTTTCTGTTTGGCGGCGTGGCGCCAGGGGCGCTGGCACGGGTCTTCGTGCTGTACTTCGCGTCGGCGACGACGCTGGCGTCGCTGGGGGTCTGCGTCTCCGCGCTTGCCCGCCGTTCGCAGGTCGCCACGGCCGTGAGCTATGCGCTTGTCCTTGCCCTCGTCTTTGGCTCGGTGATCAGTGCGGTGTTCGTGGCGCCGCGTCAGGCCGTCGTCACCATCACCGGCACGGGGCAAACGCCGCAACAGCCCACGTCCCGCCTGTACAACGCGCTGATCGTCACCAGTCCACTCGTTGCGTTAGCGTCGACGGTGGCGGGTGGTACGAACTCCGGCTCCCTGGTGCCTCTGGTGAACAGCAACGCCGCATCACGCGCAAAAGGACTCTCGATGTGGCGGCTCCATCTGGGGTTTGACGTGGTGTTATCGGTGCTGCTCTGGTGTCTGGCGTCGCTCGTCATCCGGCCACCGCGCTGGGCACGCGGTAGAGGGTGACGGATTCGGGTTGATGGGTATGGAGCGTCTGTAAGGTAATTGCTGCTCCTGGCACACAAAAACACTGGTAATTGTCCGCTGCAGTCGTTATGTCCGGCTGAGGTATAGTCTGCATAGACAGGCGCAAGGTGGGCCAAGATCAGTGTGGTGGACAGGCAACCCCCTACAATGAAAGACGCTGGAAAACGACGAAGTCGGTTCGGATTGCCCCAGGTGCAGGCTGACCTCCATCACCGGGGCGGGTTCAAGCTGGGTGACGCGTCGCTGTTTCCACCTGCGGGAACCTTAGAGGCCATTGGTGGTCGGGAGGCGGTCGCCCTGCTCATCGACGGACTGTACGACAGCTTCGAAACCGATAAAGTTCTCCGTCCTGCGTTCAGCCGTGACCTGACGAAGGAGCGTGAGAGGGTGAAGCTCTTCTTCGAATCATGGTTTGGTGGGTCGCCAGCATACTTCGACGCGGAGTGGCCTCCCGGTCTCATTGCGGCGCATGGGTCCGTCTCGATCAGCCGTGGCATGGCGGGACGATGGATCGGGCACTTTCTCGATGCCCTCGCCGAGGCGGCCAACGACCCCAAGGTTGTTACTCACATCAAACCGCTCATTTCACGCCTTGCCCTGGGGCTCGTAAGCCGGGCAGTCGAACCTGTTCCCGGGGAGCGGCTCCGCGACAGTAGCTACAGTGCCGATCCTCGACTCCTGCGTTGCGTTCAGCGAGACGATGCGGAAGGCATCGCGACATTGGCCGCCGCCCGTCCGCACATGATGCGATCGATCGGACCGAGGCCAGTGTCAGTGGCCTCCCCAAGCTGCGTATCACCCCGCTCTGCGGAGCGCTCGCCAAGCGACAAGAGGGTGTCGTGAAGCTACTCGTCGAGCATGGCGCTCAATACGACATCTTCACTGCGGCGTTCATTGGCGATCTGGACGGCGTGAGGGAACTGTTGGATTTGGCTCCCGACCTGGCAAACTCTGGCGATCCCGCGTGCGACGTCGCCCGGATCACCCCCCTAATGCACGCAGTGGTGGCCGAACAGCTTGCGGTCGCGCGACTGCTGTTGTCACGGGGCGCCTCCGTCGGTGTGAACAGCGTTCGACTGGTTCGGTCGGCGGCAAACCATGGCGATGAGGCGATGACCGATCTACTGCTCAACCACGGAGCGGACCCCGCTTTACTGGGTGCCGGAACCTGGGTGCTGTATCCGGCCATCGCGGAAAAGCTGCTGGCGAAGGGCGCGAACGTCAACAAGGAGCCAGGTGCCTGGGTTCGTATGTGCTGCACGGGCAATAGTGGCCACAAAGAGAACGTCGCGCTTGCTCGGGCACTTCTGCGCTGCGGTGCCGACGTGTCCATTCGCTACAGAGGCGGCACCGCGCTCCACGCTGCCGCGAAAGCCGGATTCGTCCACGTGGTGGAGACGTTAATCGAGTATGGAGCGGATATCAACGCGCTCAACGATCAGGGGAAGACGCCGTTGGATACGCTTGAGACCGCCGGCAGGAGCATCGACAGTGAACCGGTACGGCGACTCCTTGTCGCCCACGCTGCTCATCCGGGCCAGCAGGCATCAAGATCGTCATAATGGGAAAAGAAACACCCTTGTATAACGTGTTCATGACGAATCTTCATGGCATGGAACTGGAGGCCAGTTCACGTAGCCAGAGCACGGGCACGCCTATACCAATGCCGCGATGAGATCCACATGCCTCTTGGTGGACTGCATGGAGATCCCATTGTGGCTTCAGTGTAGGTGGTAGAAAGCAGGATATTCCTGGAACGCATAGCGTACCCCTCAGTCCGTTCCGTGCGCGGACCCCGATAAGGCGATGCTGCCGCGCAGTGACCAGGTGGAGGGCGCGGCGACCTTTAACAACTGGCCAGGGTTCACGTCCGAAACGTGTGTCTTTCCGGGGTCTGCGGCGGCGCCCTTCGGCTGACGCGCCACCTCATATTCCGTGCAGCCTATGTGGGATGCAATCGCCGGGAGGGTCTTTTGCGGCCGCATCTCAGAGAGGGGAGGCCGGTGCCACTGCCTTCACACGGAAACCGCGGGAGGTCGAGTGTGCATGCCGGGCGCAGATGGGTGCTGTGCGCTCAACTGAATCATAGCCTGCGCTGCCCTCGAAATCACCCGATATGTGACCGGGCTCCCCGCGCAGCAGCGCCGTCAGCGCGGATGAACATGACCGCAGGTGCGCCGACGCGTAGGGGCGGTAACGAGTGAAGCGAGCGGGGCAATACGCTCCTACGAACTACCAAACGGCGGTGCGCTCGTTTTAGACCAGTACCTCCAACGCTCTCTACCGCGGAGGCGCCGGCCCGTCGTGGAAGCCTTCTGGCAGGGGCGGGACATCTGCCGGGTCTGCATAGACCACAACCTGGCCGTCCTCGACGGCCGTCGGGTACGTTTTGACGCGCATGTGCGGGTCAACGAGGCAGACGCCGGTGGTGATGTCGAACTCCCAGAGATGCCACGGGCAACGAATGATCTTGCCTTCGTCGATAATTTCAAGATTCGGCGAGTAGCCGGAGGGTGGTCCTGCCGCGACCACCCTCCCGCTCACCCGGCCCACGCAGAGGGGGCCGAGCTTGTGGGGGCACAGGTTGCGGAGCGCATGATAGGCGCCATCGATATTAAATACCCCGATGCCCGCACGACCGCGAAACGGCACCACGATCTTGCGCTGACCGGGCGGTATCTCCTCGACCGTGCCGGCTACCACGCGCCGTATAGGATCGACCGGCATCAGCGCTGACCGCTACAGGCCGAGCAGGTCGCGCGCGTTTTCGCTGAAGACGCGGCGGTGCAATCGCTCGGGCAGTTTCGGGAAGGTCGTCGCGGGGTCATCCCAGTCCCAGTGGGGCCAGTCCGAGCAGTAGATCAGCGTTTCTTCAGCGTGCATGGCGTCGAGCATGCAGAAGAACTGGTCGCTGTTCTCCGGCTCCAACATGGGCTGCGAGCCGACGCGAATATGCTGCCGGAAGTATTCACTGGGTAAGCGCTTGATCCATGGCGTCTGGTCGCGTAAAGACTTCCAGTCGGCATCCATGTGCCACATCAAACCCACGGCCCAGAACTGGTCAACTTCATCAAACAGCACTTTGAGTTTGGGGAACCGCTCGAAGACGCCCTCGGCAATAAACGAGACGGCGTGCGCCATGGCCATCTGTGGGCGCGCCATGCGCGTCTCGATGTAGTACGTCGGGTAGCCAACTCCCGTGGGCGGGCCCGCCATGCCTGCGCCTTCGCTGCCCGGATGGATGCCGATAGCCAGTCCGTGCTGCTCGCACGCTTCATAGATCGGATGGTAATGGCGGTTGCCGTACGGCATCCGTGCGCCGGTCGGTAGCATGATGGCTCGCACTTTGGGGTTGTCGCCCAGGCGATGGATCTCGTCGACGGCTAGTTTGGTGTCGGTGGTCGAGATGCCAAGCGCCACCAGGAAGCGATCGTCTTTGGCGACCCATTCCTCCATGGTCCAGTCGTTGAACGCCCGGCAAATTGCCGCGGCGAAGTCGGGATCAGGCAAAATGGAAGCGCCGTAGACCGATGAACCGGTCAGGAGCGCGTGGTCGACGTTCCACATATCCATGTGCTGTTCGCGGAGTAGGTCGTATTCGTTCCCACGCTGACGACCGTCGTGCATCGTGCTGTCGCAGTTCTCTGCCACAAGATCGGTGCGGGCGGCATTTTTCGCGACGTTGAAGTAGCCGGAGCCGGGCAACCGCAGGCCCTGCTCGATGATCTGCTCTTTATAGACACGAGGCAGGTAGGGGAAGAGGTCTTCGGGCTTTTTGATGCTGTGGTGAACATCGCAGTCGAAGATCGCGATGTCGGTGTGGGGTTTACCGGTCCAACCGGGGGCTTTAATGGGACGGGCGCCGAGGGCAACAGCCATGGGAAAGGAACCTCCTGCTTCAAGTGTGGGGCGGTGGGCGCGTTCGGCCTCCGTGCCGTGCGCCGGCCCCGGGCAAGCAGAGATAAGCACGAGATGATAGGAGAATGCGGTATGGCGGGTCGTTTGTCAAATAGAAACCGGCCGCCCGACCTCCCAGTGGTGCCCGAATGGGTCGCGGATGCGGCCCAGCCGCCAGCCGTGCTCTTCGGTGACGGCGACCACCTGCGTCGCGCCTGCCGCCGTCGCCTGGGCGCAGACGGACTCAGGGTCCTCCACGATTAAGAGCATACGCACCGAACATCCACCCAGTGACTCGGGGCTGTAGTTCATGTGCTCAGGCGACTCGTCCGCGACCCAGAACGTGGCGCCCGACACCGAGAGCTGAGCGACCATCGATCCAGAGCCATCATCGACGCGGTGCAACTCTGTGGCGCCGAATGCCGCCTTATAGAAGTCGATGGCTCGGGCGCCATTCCGGACGGACAGGGTGGCGGTAATGACCGTCGTGAAGGTCTGCGCCGACTCCCCATGCTGACTCACCGTGGTGATTCCCTCCTTGTCCTGCAGAATACAGGATGCAGACGACGGTATCGGGTATGCACTGGTATCCATGCGACGATATGAACATGGACAATTGCCGTCGATGGTGAGGCTACCACGAATCGGGGGGAAAACCTATGGCAGACATGCATGGTGAACGGTTGGTCTACGAAGTGGTCACGCCTCGCGAGGGCACGGCACCGCATCCGGTGCTGCTATTGCTCCACGGGAGGGGCGCGGACGAACACGATCTGCTCGGTCTTGCAGAGGCAGTGGACCCCAGATTACTCATCCTGAGCGCCAGGGCGCCACTGCCTCTTGCCGGTGGCTTTATGTGGTACGCCATCGAGGGCATCGGCGTGCCAGACCAACGTCATCTCCGGGCAAGCCTGACGCTGATTGACCGCCTGCTCCAGACGGCGGTTGCGGAACACCAGGGTGACGCCTCGCGGCTATTCGCGCTTGGCTTCAGCCAGGGAGCCGCTATGGCCGGTGGACTGCTCCTGACCGGCGTCCACCTTGCCGGTGCCGTAATGTTGAGCGGTTATGTGCCAACCGGTGCGGGACTGGATGAGCAGCCCGAGGCGCTGAAAGGACGTCCCGTATTCGTGGGCCACGGCACCCGCGATGGCGTCATTCCGTTATCGTTCGCACACGATACGCGAGCGTTTTTCGAGGAACATGGAGCGGGCCTCTCGTACCACGAATACCCGATGGCGCACCAGATCAGTCAGCAGGAGCTCGCGGATGTCGATGCGTGGCTTCGTGCGCGCCTCGATGGCGTGTCGTGAGACGGCTCGTCGACTATGCACCTGAGGCTCGCGCCGGTTTCGGTCGTTCAGCTTCGTATCCGTCGGAATATTTTTTGGGGGATAGCAGCACTGGTGGCTAAATTGTGACCTTCTGCCACAGTGAGAGCCAGTAGCGCAGGTGAAGTGTCGGGACACCGTCTGGTGACGGCGCAAGCCGGAAGGTGTCGTACCCGGCGTGACGTTGTTCGAGTTCCCGCGTAATCAGATTTCCCCACGTTGGACCGCCCGATCCACGCATCAGCCACTCTTCATAGTCCAGCGCCATGGGAATCAGCCGTTCCCGCACCGGTTGGAGTCCGGCCGCTGACGCCATCTGCCGCAGCCGCTCCGCCGTCAGGCACGCCCAGTGCGAAGGATCACGCAGACGCTCCAATTCCTGATGCAGCGCCGCTTCCTCGGCTTCGTCGGTAGCGATATGGTCACCAATGACGACCCATCCCTCTGGTTTCACCACCCGCGCCATCTCGTGGACGCAGCGAGCGGGCAACGGGATGTGATGCAGACTGAACCGCGTCACCGCTCCGTCGAAACTGCTGTCCTCAAAGGGGAGGGCGGTGGCGTCTCCTACGGAAAAAGTGACGTTGCTGATGCCACGCTGTGCAGCTTCGCGCGCGGCGACGTCGATCATAGCCGCCGTGAGATCCACCCCCTGCACTGACCGGACGAGCGGAGCCATTGCCCGGCTGATCAGACCGGGACCGCACGCAACTTCGAGCCAGGTCTGCTCGGGGGAGGCCGGGAGTATTTCGATCAAACTGTCAAGCGTCTGAGCCGAACTCATAATCGGGCTGACGTTAAACGCATTGGACTGATGCGTGAACTCATTGAGGATCGCGTCGGAATGCACCGTGGACCTCCAGAGATTACGGCTCGCTTGCTAGCAACGAAGCGATGACTGATGTCGTGATGGCTTTTACTCTTCCCGCACAGGTGTCCCAAGCGTCGCGTGAACGAAGTCCGCTACGTCGTCCCGGTTATCCACGCCTTCCATGACCATCATTTCAAGGACGGGGATCATGTGCGGCGCCATATCGTGCACTTCATTGATCACCGGACGCACGTTGCGCGACGGGTGCGGGTCAATGACGAACTCGAAAAGTTGGTCGGTCAGCGCGTCCTCATCAAACTGGACGTGAAAGAGACGGGACATGCGAACCTCCTGCAAGCAAGAACTTTATCCTGTCATGCTACCAGATGACATGTCTCCATCCAATTTCCCATCTTCGTTTGGCGATCCGGTCACCAGGCTTCATCTCAGGCGGTCAGTGGAATCGCCCACGTAGCGAAGACGGTGTGCTCGCTGCCATCCTTCCCTTTGACCACGACTCGCGCCTCGCTGCAAGCGCACGGGTGCCCTCTGGGCAGGCAGTCGGCCGTACTTTGGTGCCGGGCGCCCCTTGGGCGTACAGTCCGCACCCTTCGATCTACCAGTCGCCGACGTAGTGTTTCATGGCAGCGTCGATGCCCCGTGGGGCACTCCCGAGGGATGAAAATTAAGGGGCGCCGACGCGTAGGGGCGTATTGCAATACGCCCCTACAATCTACCAATCGGTGACGGACTATTTTCAGAGCACACGCTCCACTGCTACTGAAAAATCTCCGTCGTGCAGTCGCCGCCCGGCAGATGGATCTCGTGGCCACGGGCCGTGCCGAAGTCGGTGTAGAAGCGCTCATCGAGTGTCATCCCACCGCTGGGATGACAGTCAATCTTCAGCATCCACGACTTCATATTGGGGTAGAACTGGTTGTCCCACGTGGAATAGAGCGAGTTGGTGACGTAGAGACGCCGCCCGTCCATGCTCAGTTGCAGCATCTGAGGTCCGCCATCAAGCTGCCGCGTGCTCTGCGGCGCGTGCCCGGTGACGCCGCCGAGCCAGAGTTGGCCCGTGAGCTTCGGATTCGCCGGGTCTGAAATATCGTATTGGCGCAGGTCACCGTGGAGCCAGTTGGAGAAGTAGACGAAGCGGTCGTCCATGGAAACCACCAGATCGGTGATAAGGCCGGGGACGGGGAAGGGCCACCCCGCCACGTCCCGCGGTTCGACCTGGATGATCTTGCGGGTCTTCCACTGGTCGCCGTCACGGTACCACTGGTGCAACGCGCTCGAAAGCGCGGCGCCAACAAAGCCGGTCTCGGCGTCGGGATTGTGAAGCCAGCGGACTTCGAGCGGGATCATACCTTCTTCACCGAGGTCGATCGTCTGCTCGACCCGCTTTTCTTCCAGGTTCCAGAAGTGAATGCTGTGCCCGTATTTGCCAGCAGTGACGTCCTGGAGGTCGAAGCCATCCTTGAACGTATTGGGCGCTGCCCACTCGCTGGTAACCATGGCGTTCTTGCGGGGCTGATACCAGAAGTCATACATGAACTGGAGGTCGTTGCTGGCGCCTTCCCAGCGACCCAGGACGTCAAAGGTGCGGGCATCGAAGGCGGCAAGGCCGCCGGGGGCGTCGCCGTTTGCATTGCCGAGCATGCTCACCACCACGATTTCGCCAGGCATACAGTGGACCGTGTGCGGGGCCGAGAGTCCGGTCTTCCGCTTTACCTCGCTCCCGTCAATGACTTTGACGATCTCTGGCCGCCTCGGGTCGCTGGCAACATCGATGATGTGGATATTGCTGGATCTGAAGCCGGGCACCACGAGGTTCTGCCGTTTCATGTCGGTGTGGCAGGCACTGGAACAGACTTGCCAACCGTAGTGATGCAGTTCATCACCCACGGTTGGCATGGGTGTACGATGAATGATCTGGCTATACGTGTCTGATGCGGGGTTGACATCGACAACGCTGAGGAAGTCCGGCTCGTCCACGCCCGTGCCGGTATGCAGTGCCGCGACATAGACAATCTCCTCCGGGGCTGCCTTCATCGCGTCCTCGGGAGACTCGTACCCGACACGGGTCTGGCCGTTGTCGTGTCCGTGATGTGCGTGGTCCTGGTGGTCGGTCACGGTGTTCCTCTCTCCTGACGTCGAATGTGCGGGAGTATCCGTGGGAGTGCAGTCCGACTGCTCCCACAGGTGTTGTACGCAAGCAGAACGTCGTTTGTCAACTCACGCTTCGGGCGCCTTCTCCACCCGGCTGATGACGGTCGTCGCGCCGTTGCCGTTGTGGGTGCCGTTCACTTTGTGGTCTATCGGCGTGATTTGCTGCAGGAGGTCGGCAATCTTGATTCCTGTCAGACTCTCGATGAGGGCAGGCGCTTGCGCGACCATCCGGGCAATGTCGCCGGTGACCTGGCTTGAACCCATGCCGTTCCCCCCGTCGCCAGTCGACACGATCGTGATCTTGTCCACCTTCGAAAGTGGCTCGGCCATCGCCTGGACCACGCCGGGAATCGCGCTCAGCATCTTGTCGAGGATAGCCGCCTGGCTGTAGTCCATATAGGCGGTAGCCCTGACGCGCATCGCGGCTGCTTCTGCTTCACCCTTCGCACGAATCACATCGGCCTCGGCAGCTCCAGTCGCACGGATGAAGTCGGCCTCGGCAGCGCCCGTCACGCGCCGTACCTCCGCCTGCGCCGCTCCCTCCAGGCGTGCGGCATCCGCCCGGCCCGTCGCTTCGAGCGTGGTGCGCTGCCGGGTTGCCTCGGCAAGTGTCTCGATGCGCTGCCGCTCCACCGTCGCCGGGCGCACGATGGTGGCGATCAGTTCGTTTTCGCGACGGAGGATCTCGGCCTCTTGCACTTTGACCTGTTGTTCTTTCTGAACCTGCTCGATCTTGACCTGTGCGACCACCACCTGCTGCTGCATCACATTCGATTGGATGTCGTACGCTTTATCGGCAGCCGCCTGCTGGCTCTTGACCGCCACCATGTATTCAGCCTGTTTGAGCGCGAGGTCACGCTGTGCCTCTGCCTGACGGGTTTCGGACGCCATTTGTGCGATGACACGTTCCTGATCAGCCACGGCCTTGGCCACCGCGGCCTCCCGCATGGCCTGGGCCTCTTTGATCTGCGTGTCACGGGCTGCTTCAGCCCGGGCGATGGCCGCCTCCTTTTCAATCCGTGCGATCTCGGGTCGGCCCATGTTCTGGATATAGTTATTCTTGTCGCGCACCTCGCGAATGGTGAAACTCACGACCTCCAGGCCCATCTTGTTCAGGTCGTCGGCGGTGGTGGCGCGCATCTTGTCGGCAACCATTTCGGGCTCTTTGACAATCTGTTCGACCGTCAGCTGGCCGACGATGCCCCGCAGGTGTCCCTCCATGACCAGGCGGATCAGCGCTTCACGGTCATCAGGCGACTTGGTGAGAAATTGCTCGGCTGCCGTTCGGATGCTCTCCGGGTCTGACTTGACCTTGATCTGCGCCACGGCTTCGACCGTCAGCGAGACTCCCTGGACGGTATACGCATCCTGCTGGGGGGCAACGTCAAATGACATCAGTTCCAGCGACAACTCCTGAGCACTCTGGAGCATCGGCACGATGACGGCACCCCCGCCCTGGACGATGTGGGTGCCGCCAAAACCGTAGACGATCAGGGCACGGTTCGGCCCGACCCTGCGAAACATGCCCGCTACGAGCAGCGAAGCGAGCAGAAAGACCAGTACGAGAACGATGACGATCACGAGCGTTGTGGTTGCCACGATATCCCCCTGTCCGGCGACGTCCCTCAGCCGTCCGATGGACGGCTGCGCTGAAGAAACTGTTCCCACGGCTCAACATAGGCGATCCCGCGTTCGTACCGCACGATGACGACTTCGGCCCCACGTGGGATCGCACTGCCGGTCTCGCTTCGCGCGGCGTCGGTGCGGCGCGTGCCTCCCTTCGTATACACAATTTCGCCTGTGCCGCCCTCGCGCACGGTCGAGGTCGCACGGGCGATGGTGCCCACCAGTGTGTAGTCACTCGGGTCCATAATGGTCTGGTGGGGCAACAGGACGCGCGCGAGGAGCAGAAAGACACCTCCCCCCGCAGCGATGCCTACGGCAGCGGCCAGGACGACCACAAGCCATCCCACCACCGACCAGTGCGTGTGCACGATGTAACCTGCGCCACCGAACCATGTGATGCACGTCAGCATCGACAGGGTGTTGAACGGGGAGGCGTCGGACGAATGGGAATGCTGTGTTCCTGCCGATCCACTGGCGACCTGGCCGCCGCCGGTGGTTGCGTGGCTGCCGTGTAGTCCCGATAGGTGCATGGTTCCGTGGTGGAACGGAATTGCCCAGAAACCGCCGACAAAGCTCAAGAGCATGAGCACCGAGCCCGTGAGGAAGCAGATAAGAAAGAGAGTGGAGAGGGGATCAGTGGTGTCCATAGAACAACCTCATACGACGTCGCAATTCACTATCGGTTATCTGCGTCACCGCGTCAAGCAAGGAGCGAAAACAGAAACCTCTTCCTTCGTTTGTGGGTGCCGCGGGGCGCTTAAACCGTGCTGGTGGACGAACCTGTGGTGGTCTTCCGCTGCCACCGCATGGCGATGTCTGAGGATTGATACGTTCATCGGGAATGGGGGTTCGTTTCCACGCATGCTGACAGTGCACTGGCAGACACGGCTGCCGCTACTGGCCTGGCCTGTACGTGTCCACGTCGGCTAGTGGCGCGCGAAGAAGAAATACAGGGTGAGGGCGAAGCCAATGGCGATCACACCACGGCGCACTGTCGCCGGCTTGATCTTCTGCGCGAAGTGGGCGCCGCTGTAACCACCGACGACTGCGCCAGCGAGCATCACCAGCGTCTGCGGCCAGATGACGGCACGGGCAATGACGAAGGTGAGGACGGCGATGCCATTGATGGACGTGGCTAGCACCGTCTTCACCGCGTTCATGCGGTGGATATTCTCCAGTCCCATGAGCGAGAGCGTCGCCAGCATGAGAATGCCGATGCCGCCGCCAAAGAAGCCGCCGTACAGGGCTATAACAAACTGGATGATGCCGATGGCGGTCAGCATCCGTCCTCGCGATAGCTTCCTGCCCCGCGTCCTTTTGCGGACCTCGGACGATAGCGTGCCACTGAACGTGAAGAGCAGTGTCGCCATGAGCAGCAGATACGGTATGAGGCGTTCGAATGTCACTGAGGGAGTGCGTAGCAGCAGCACCGCCCCGAGAACGCCTCCAAGGAGGCTCACCACCGCGAGCAGGACGACGTTCTCCGCCGAGCGAAGTTCGTTGCGATAGGCTCCGACGCTGGCTGCCGATCCGGGCCAGAGTGCGACGGTGCTGCTGGCGTTGGCGTTGATCGCGGGCACGCCCGTGAAGATCATGACCGGAAAGGTGACGAAACTGCCGCCCCCAGCAACGGCGTTGATGGCGCCACCAAGCAGGCCCGCGGCAAACAATAACAGGGCTTGCGGTACCGTGGGCATGGGCACCTGAGGCGCGGCAAGCAGCACGGCATGGAAGAGACTGGGCATACGACCTCACTTCTGTGCTTCGCCGACCAATATCTCGCGTCCCTAAGGGTAGCACCTGGCTCATGGGTGGAGGCGGCATGCCAGTGTGCACGTCACGCGTCAGCTTTTCTGCGCGACGACGAGATCCCCGAAGGTATACCCCATTGCCGCAAGGAGGCGCTGACGTGTTGTGAACACGATATCGTGCCGACCGTGTTCGATACGCGGCAGACCCTGTGTTGTGTTCCCTGTCCGCGCTGCCAGCACTGTACTGCTTAGATGTCGGCTGGAGCGCAACTCCTTGATGCGAAAACTGATGTTCCTGGTCTCATCCTTGGCGGTGCCAGCGAGGTACTCCCCGTGGGCGCTGTCGGCGCGTACCTGAATGGTGGACCAAGGCACTTCGATCTCACGGTCAGACGTGGGACAGAACACAGCTTACAACGCATACTATGACCACCCATGATGAACATTTTCGTTCATCATGTCCACCAATCGACACAGGCTTGACGACCGACGCGGGGCAGCTATACTGTATATGTCGCGTATGTTGATTGATTTACTTTACATCGGCGGAGGGAACCTCTGGTGGATGCCAGTAGACCACTGCTCCCTTTCATGCCGGTATCGGGCGATTCCTCCCAAACGTCTGCCTCCGGTGCGGAAGCATCGACGCCCTCCAACAATGATCCGACCGCGGTCGACACCTTTTCGACTCCAACCGCACGCCGCCTGGCGGGCCGCACGATCGCGCTGCTGGAAGCACGACGGTCGGGTGAACTGGCCCAGATGGTTGCCAAACAGGGGGGAGTGGCGCTGCTGGCGCCGGCGCTTCGTGAAGAGATGGTCACCGATCCCGCCATCTTTGCCGCCTTCCTCGATGCACTCCAACAGCAGCCTCCTATCGCCGTCGTCTTCCAGACCGGCGTCGGTGTCGAGCGCTTGTTTACCGCTATCACCGGTCTTGGCCGTTCGGACGACTGGCAACGGCTCCTGACTACCGCACGTCTTATCGCACGCGGGCCCAAGCCAGCGACCGCGCTCCGTGCGCTTGGATGGACCCCGACCCGGGTTGCCCCCCTGCCATCGACGACCGGCGATGTGATCGCGCTCTTCTCAGATGTAGACGTGTCAGATGTAGACGTGCGGGGACAGACGGTGGCCGTGCAGCAGTACGGCGAGCGGAACGCGGAACTGGTGGCGTACCTGGAACGCGCCGGGGCACGGGTCGTCGAAGTGGAGGTCTACCGCTGGGCACTGCCTGAAGATACGCAGCCGCTCCGTGACCTCTTGCACGCACTGCCGCTCGGCGGGATCGATGCGGTAGCTTTTACGAGCCAGGCGCAGGTTGGCAACCTGTTCACCGTCGCGGAACAAGAGGGTCTGGCGCACGACCTGCCGGCACTGCTACGGCGGCATACGACGGTAGCGTCGGTCGGGCCAGTCACGTCACGCGCACTGGCCGAGCGCGGCATCGCGGTGACCGTCGAAGCACAGCCGCCGAAATCGGGCCCGCTGGTAGCCGCTATCGCCACACATCTGGCCCGGAGATCGGCCTGAACGGTGTCAAGCAGAGCATGCGGCTTGACATGGCGTCAAATACAGGTTATACATTACATTGTCTATTGACTTACTCATGAATACGCGGCGCACGTCTCGCGTGCGATCACAGGAGAGGATGAAGCTCGGTATGGCACGCGGTTTTACGGTCTGGCTCACCGGTCTCTCGGGAGCGGGGAAGAGCACCATTGCGCAGCAACTGGAAACGGTGCTGCAGGAACGGGGCCTGGGCGTTGAGGTGCTCGACGGCGACGTTGTACGAACCCACCTCAGCAAGGGCCTGGGTTTCTCGAAAGAAGACCGCGACACGAATATCCGCCGTATCGCCTTTGTTTCTCAGCTCCTCACGCGCCACGGCGTCGCCGTGATCACCGCCGCCATCTCCCCGTATCGCGCCGTTCGTGACGAAGCACGCGAAACGATCGGCGACTTCGTGGAAGTGTTCGTGAAGTGCCCGATCGACGAACTGGTGCGCCGGGACGTCAAGGGTCTCTACGTGAAGGCGCTGCGCGGCGAAATCGCGAACTTTACCGGCGTGTCGGACCCGTATGAAGAGCCGTTGCATCCGGACGTGTTGATCGAGTCTGACAAAGAGACGGTGCAAGAGAGCGTCGCGCGCATCGTGGCTCTGCTGGAAGCGCGCGGCTACCTGACACCGGCCAGAACCGTCGCGTTGGTGGGTGCCTGATCATGGCGACCGTACTTGATGTACCGACCACTGAGCGCCTTGCCCCACAGTCCCGGCAGGCCGCGTTGCTTGCGGAGGCGCGTACCCTTCCCGCAATAACCGTTGATGCTCGCGTCGGGGCCGATCTGGAACTGCTAGCTATCGGTGGGGTGGCGCCCCTCACAGGCTTTATGAGCCGCGCGGACTACCAGTCGGTGGTGCAGACGATGCACCTCGCCGATGGCGGCGTGTGGTCGATTCCCGTCACGCTGCCGGTCGCCCCTGATGTGGCTGCTACGTTGAAGGTGGGACAGCGCCTGGCACTGCGGCTCGCCACCGATGATGCGAGCGGCGATCCAATTGCGATTGTCGATGTTCAGGAACTGTTTCCCTATGACAAACAGGTCGAGGCCAGCAACGTCTACCGGACGACCGACGAGAAGCACCCAGGCGTCGCCGCCGTCTATGCCCAGGGGGATGCCCTGGTGGGCGGACCCGTCACCGTCTTGCGTCGGCAGATCGATCCGCTGTTTGTATCGTATGCCCTGACACCCGCTGAAACGCGAGCCGCCTTCGCTGAACGGGGCTGGCGCACCGTCGTTGGCTTCCAGACGCGTAACCCGATCCACCGCGCCCACGAATACATCCAGAAGACGGCGCTGGAAACGGTGGATGGACTGCTGGTGCATCCGCTCGTCGGGCAGACCAAGAGCGACGACATTCCCGCCGATGTGCGTATGCGCTGCTACGAGGTGCTGCTGCGCGACTACTACCCCGCCAACCGCGCAATGCTGGCGATTATGCCTGCCGCGATGCGGTATGCGGGACCGCGCGAGGCAATCTTCCACGCGCTGATCCGCCGGAACTACGGCTGCACTCACTTCATCGTTGGACGCGACCACGCCGGGGTCGGCGCCTACTACGGCACCTACGACGCTCAGCGCATCTTCGGGGAGTTTCGTCCGGAGGAACTGGGCATTACGCCACTGTTCTTCGAGAACAGCTTCTACTGCAAGAAGTGCGGCTCGATGGCATCGAGCAAGACATGCCCCCACGGGGCTGAAGACCATCTGTCGCTCAGCGGCACGAAGGTGCGCGAACTGTTGCGGGCCGGCAGCGACCTGCCGGTGGAGTTCACGCGGCCCGAAGTGGCAGCGGTGCTGCGCCACGCGATGCAGTCGTAGCTCAACGGTGACGACGCGGACTGGCGGAGAGGGGGAGATGATGTTCCGAGAGGTTGTCAATCGTATCCTGTCATCTATGCGTGGTACGGAACCGGTCGAAGAACCGGTCGTCTGGCTCGATCCCTTCCACCAGCCGTCGACCGCGTTTGAGCAGCGCGTCTACCAGGCCCTTGCGGACGGACCGCGTCCCCTGCGTGAGCTGGTTGAGCGCATCGCCCGTGAAGAGATGATCTGGGACTACGCTGCCGGTTTTTCCGCACCCGATGTGGGTGCGGGCGCATTGCCCGTGCTCCGCGACGAGGTGCGTCGACTCGTCTACAGCCTCGACGGTGGGCAGCTTGCTATCGCCACACCGGTCAGTGTCCGCTGCCAGGCCTTTGACTCGTGGCAACTGCAATTGTGCGCTTGAAACAGTTTTTATTTTTACACGCGAACACGGCGAGATTGATCAAGGAGAGGTCATGGTAGATACGATGCCCATGGTGCGGACGGCGAAGCCGCTCGCGCCGGCGCCCAGCCGCGAACTGGTGCTGAAGCGCAACTCCATCGAGCGGTTGAAGGCTGAGAAGCATGGCCTCGATGTGATGCAGGATATCCCACAGTTGATCGAGACGGGCTACGAGAACGTCTCCGAGGACGACATTGTACGGTTGCAGTGGTACGGTCTGTACCACGACAAGCCAAAAATCGGCTACTTTATGCTGCGCGTCAAATTGCCAAGCGGCATCCTGACCCCCCTGAAGTTACGAACCATCGGCCAGATTGGCGTGAAGTACGGCCGCAACTTTGGCGAACTGTCGACCCGTCAGAATGTGCAGTTGCACTGGATCCGCCTGGAGCACCTTCCGGAGGTGTTTGACACCCTGTCACGTGCGGGCATTTCGACTGCCGGAGGCTGCGGCGACACGGTGCGCAACATCACCGGTTGCCCGGTTGCGGGGATTGAGGCCGATGAACTGTTTGACGCCCGTCCAACCATCGACGCGGCGGCCGACTTCTTTTATGGCAATCGCGAATATTCGGACCTGCCCCGAAAGCACAAAATTTCCATTGCTACCTGCCCGCACCAGTGCAACGCCCCGGAACTGAACTGCATCAACCTCATCGGCGTTGAGCAGGATGGGCGCCGCGGTTATGCGCTCCGCCTTGGCGGTGGACTCTCCTCAACGCCGCGCATTTCACGGCCCATCGGCGTGTTCATTCCCGAGGAAGACAGCATACCGGTGCTGCGGGCCATTCTTGACTGCTGGAGGACCGACCTCCGCTACCGTCTGTCGCGCGTCAAGGCCCGCATGAAGTTCATGGTGGATGACTACGGCGCCGAGGGCATGCGCGACCTGATCGAGGCACGCCTTGGCTACGCGCTTGAGGATCTCAAAGAGTTGCCCATCAACCACGGCGAGACCGACCACATCGGCATCCACCCACAGAAGCAGCCGGGCTTGAGCTATGTCGGTTTCCCGGTGCAGATGGGTGTCGTCACGGGTGAGCAGTTGATCCAACTGGCCGACCTGGCAGAGTCGTTTGGCGGAGATGTGCGCCTCACCCGGCAGCAGAACTTTATTGTCGCCAATATACCGAACGAACGCATTGAAGAAATTGTGAAGCGCGTCGAGGAGATCGGTTTCCCGCTCCACCTCAATCGCATGCACGCAAACGGCATCGGCTGCACTGGTTCACCACTGTGCAACTATGCGGTCGCGGAGACGAAGGGAGTGATGCACTCCATCGTCAACCAGCTTGAAGGCAAGTTCGGCACAGCGGTTGAAGACCTGAAGATACACGTCGACGGCTGTCCCCACGCCTGCGCCCATCACTGGGTTGGCGACATCGGCTTGCAGGGCACCACCGTACGCGAGCGGACCGATACCGGCGGAAAGATTGAGGCCTACGACATCTTTCTGCGCGGCAGTTTCGGTGAAGACGCACAAATTGGGCATTCGCTGTTGCGGCGCATTCCATCCGAACACGCACCGCTCTATGTGGAGCGACTCGTCGGTGCGTACGTGGGTGAACGGGCCGAGGGTGAACGGTTCCGCGACTATGCACGCCGAAAGAGCGATGCGGAACTGATGGCAATCGCGATGGATCGATCCATCGATGATGTAGCGGCGGAGTTGAAGACGCGGCGCCCGCGCCGTGAGGAGTTGGTGGAAGCATGATTGCACTACAGCGTGACCTGGACGAGCGCATCACGTTCGATGAGTACGAGGCGGGTGAGCTTGGCGTCGAGTATGACGATAAGGAGCCGCAAGAGGTTCTCGATTGGGGGCTGTCTACCTTTGCTCCTGGCCGTCTGGCGATCTGCACCAGCTTCCAGAGCGACGGCATGGCACTGCTGGACATGGCATGGCGCCTCGACCCGCAGGTTCGTGTCTTTACCGTCGATACCGGCCGTCTTCCCGCCGAGACCTACGACCTGATGGAGCGTGTGACTGAGAAGTACGGTATCAAGATTGAAGTGTACTACCCCGATCCAAACCATATCGAGCCACTGGTGCTGGAGCATGGGATCAATCTGTTCCGCAAGAGCGTGCAGAACCGCCTTAAGTGCTGCGAGGTACGTAAGATTCACCCCCTGCGGAAGGTGCTCGACGGCCTCGATGCTTGGGTGACGGGACTGCGCCGCGACCAGTGGGCCACGCGGTCGAATATCCGCAAGATCGAGATCGACAATGACCACGGCGGCCTCATCAAGATCAGTCCGCTTGCCGACTGGACCGACGAAGAGGTGTGGGACTACATCCGTGCCAACGACGTGCCGTACCACGCGCTGTACGACCAGGGGTACAAATCTATCGGCTGTGCGCCATGCACCCGTCCGGTGATGCCAGGTGAGGATGCGCGCGCTGGACGCTGGTGGTGGGAGAAGAATGCACCGAAAGAGTGCGGGATGCACTGCGCGATTGAGACCGGTGGCTTCGAGCACGAGGCCGAGGCACTCATCGGCCACCAGAAGGACACGTACAACGGCCAGGACGTTGTGGCCCGCACAGCAACCGAGACCGAGGATGTTGTTGAGGTGACCCCGGGATGACCGAAGAGGGAGCGAAGGGCGACGCGACCCGCGCGCCACGCGGCGCCACGTCGCCCGTCACCTTCTTTACCCCGCCGGAAGAGACCGCCACCGACCCGGATGCCGTTCCCATCGACCCTCGGGCGCGTGTCCTGTTGCTGCCCGAGGTGGAGATGCTGTCGCGGCGAATGGCTGATCCGGTACTGCGGCAGGAGTATGCACTCCTTCACGAGGGGTTAACCACCGGCGCGGTTGAAGGCGCCGCTGTCGCACGATTAGAAAACCTTCTCGAAATGGGGCTTCAGACCGGACGTTTCCGTCGCGAACACGGACCTGAGGGCGCGATTTTGCTGAACCGGCTGTATCAGAAGACGCCGCGTGGCAGGGCAGTGGCACAAGCAGCAGCCGATGTGAACGCTGCGCTGGCCAAACTGGCGGGCGACATTGTTTCGTCGGTGTCGATCCGTACGACGTCACCGGGGGCCTATGAACTGGTGATCGAAACCGAGCAACGCGAGATGACGGTAGCACTCACAACTGAGAGCGTCCGCCTGGTGTCTGTGCAGGCGGGGCTGTAGAGAGGCCGGAAGCTTGACTGCACCCCCAGCACCGACGCCGACGTTGCCCACGGCTCCACTTCTGTCCACACCGACCGTTGTCAGAGAACGCCACCTGGCTCCGCCTGCCCTTGCCCTGTCACCCGCATCGGTCGCTGCCAGATGGGACGCGGTGGTGTTACTCGGGCACGGCAGCCTGGCGGCGGAGTCGGGCGTCGCGATGTTCCGCCTGGCAGAGGAGCTACGCGAGCGCGGCGTTGCACCGATGGTCACGGCTGGCTTCCTGAACCTGAGCGAGCCGACGATTGACCAGTCCGTTGCGCGGTGTGTTGATGCGGGGGCACGGCGGCTGCTCGTCGTGCCGTATTTCCTTATTGCGGGTAAGTATGTGCGCGAAGACGTGCCTGCCGTGCTCCAACGGATACGAGACCGCTATGCGGCAGTAGACCTAGCTGCGACGGGTCACCTCGGAGACCATGCTCAGCTCGCGTGGCTCGCGCTCGATCGGGCAGAGGCATGTGTCGGGCGACGGTTGAGGACGGACGACGCGGTGGTGCTACTGGCACACGGGAGCCCGTACAACGACGCCAACGAGGACATCGAGCGGGCGGCGGCACGACTGCGCTGTCGTGACATAGCAACGACCGTTGGCTACATGGAACTGAATCGCCCAACGATTGCAGATGCCGTCGCTGGCGCTCTGGCCGCAGGGTCAGCCACCGTCGTGGCGGTGCCGTTTTTCCTGCACCTGGGGAGACACGTGAAGCACGATCTCCCCGGACTGATGGGCGGCATACAACGCCGGTATCCCGAACGCCGCGTGCTGCTATCGGCGCACCTGGGGTATGACGCTAGCCTCACCACCGTGGTGCAGGATCGGGTGCTGGCACACGTGAGCGCATGCGTATCGACACGATAAGTCGGCAAAGTATCGCAGCTGGTCATACGTTGTCATACCGTTGTATGCCTCCGAACGTGCACGAGCCGGACCTTCAGCATGACGGGTACGTGACATGGGACGGTGGTTTGCCGGTGCTACGGTCGCAACGACCAGAAGGGACCTGTCAGGCCGATGCTCGTGAAGAGCGCCTGTGCCTCATCTGGCGTCGCACGTTTCCAATCAGGTGACACCTTCTCCGCGTACCACGCCCTGGCAAGTTTCCAGCACTGGTCGGTCGTCATCGTGCCGCCGCGTGGCAGACTGCGACCCGTGCACCACCGTTCGATATGTTCTTCCGACCGGAAGAGGAGCATTGTCGATCAAGTAAAGGCGATATTCTCCCACCACTGTGCTGCTGGCACACCGAAGTGGACAATCCCGTCCGATTCCACCAATGAGCCATCCTTGATGTCGAGCACGATGTGGTCTCCACAGTCTCCACAACGCGCCGTCACCGTCGCGTCAGCATGCAGTGCGGCGGGTATTCCCAGTGCATCCCAGATGCAGATCCCCCAGTAGGTACGACCCAGTGCGTCGACACGGAAATCTGATGGCACCGCGCAAAACGGATTTGCGGCCCAGACGTTGTGTGTGCCCGGTGCGAGGATGAGAACGTGGCTACTGGCCAGCCGCTGGATGGCCGCTTCCAGTGCGGCTCGTGGCTGGCCCAGAGCCCGTGCCGTGTCGTCGGCGTGCGGCATATGGGCGGTGCGGGCTACCTCGCTAAAGATAGCTATGCGAACTGATCGGTCAAAGGCGTCCGTGTCGTGTTGCATCTCGATTGCCACAACGCTCCTCCCGTATTGACTGCGTATACCCTTCGGACTCGATAGCTTTCTGCGGTGCCGTGTGGATCTGCCAGGGGTGCGTGTGATCGTATGATACTCGACGGTCTGCCTTACCTGAATGCGTCAGTGAGACGCGTAGGTCGCGCAGGCAGGCCGTGTTGTGCTGTTTCAATCGTGGCGTACGTGGTCAGCAAGGACGGTGAACGATCGAACGTGGATCGCACCGCCGAGTCTGGCACAAGGGATCGCAGTCCGCTTGCACGTCGAGATCAACCGAGGGCGATCCGGCTACGACCGTGTCAGCGCTGCGGCACGTACGCGACGGCGACGCTTCATGCACGAAAGGACACCGGAATGCAACCCTTCGTGTTACGCATCAAGATCGTAGGCGAAGTAGAGCGCCGTTTCTGCCCGGAGCACGCCCTTTGCGTCGTAGAGTGACGTGTCCAGGCCACACAGCGTGAAGCCCATATGCTGATAAAAGCGGATCGCGGGGTATGCCACGGTCGAACTTTCTAACCAGACGCATCGTGTCTGTGCCGCCCGGGCCGCGGCGATCACAGCCTCCAGGAGTGCGCGCCCAATACCGTGTCCGCGCAGTGCCGCGTCAACATAGAGGTGCCATATCTCCGTACGGCGGTTCCAGTTACGGTGGGTAAAGGCGGTGAATCCGACAATCGTTCCTGCCTTTTCAGCAACCAATCCATGCTCCCATGGACGCTCTTCCCCGACGTCTCGCTCACTGAACGGCCAGTCTTTCTGCAGAGGTGGATCGGCGGGCACGTTCTCTAATGAGAACGACCACCCAGTCCGGACGATCTGATACATGTGGTCTGTGCGGAATGATCGATCAAGGGCCATGATCTGCTGTCCGTCTTCGGGCAGCACAACGTTCCGTATCATACCCACCGGGGCGCACATCCTTTCGCTCGTGTCTCGTCTCAGCATCGCACGGTATCACCTGTCAAGTATTCCGCGCGAGCATGGCCATGATGCGCGTCAGGTTGCCCGCACGCGGGTGGCTGCCAGATGCTCGCGTCGGCCCACGGTGCTCAGATGCAGGCCACGTTGACGTGCCCGTCTTTTCTTCCCGACGAACAAGACATTGACGGGCACGCAAGCACGCGCCTACCTTGACAGAATACTGCTTTGCTTCTATGCTGATTATTGCAGAGTTCGTATGTCGGTTCGTCACGCGCCACGGGTGGTGCCGAACTGTATCGACCGCGGCTGACGGTACCTTTGCATGGCGGTGGCACGGCAACCCTCACCCGGTGGTCATCGCAGGCAGCGAAAGAACGCTTACCGCATGGCTACACCGGTCATGCCGTCGCGTGAGCGAAGATGCTGGTGTCATCTATAACGCCAGACGGCACAGCGCTGGAGGATCGCACCGTATGGCCGACTCTGCTCCCCGGGACGGCTCGATGAGTGACGAAGCCAGACCCGATGAACCTGGCGTTGCGATACCAGTTCTGACGCCAGTGGCTTTCGATGCCCGTACGCGGGTTGAAACGTTCACACACGACAGCGACTTCACCCGCGTGGCCAGCCTTCTTGCGGCGCAACGTGACGCAATCCTCACGCGATGGCTCGAAGCCTCCGCGGCACAGCAGTTTCACGCTGGTCAGTCACAGCGTGTGGTAGCAGATCACATCCCTGCCCTCTTTGATGCTGTCATTGCGGTACTGTTCCGTGTCGCTGACCCTACTCTGAATGCTGGATCCGCGCTGCACGAGTCGGCAGTCCTTGCCGCCGCGCAGGCGCACGCTTTGGCCCGCACAGGCCAGGGGCTCAGTGCATCCGACATCGTCACCGAATTCCGGCTCCTACGGCAGGA
>JAABUZ0100002222.1_pt1 | contig 32959 bp, 34 predicted proteins | sample 5562091 | NCBI WGS metagenome assembly JAABUZ01 (sample SAMN12813069, study PRJNA571459) | rock metagenome | isolation source: Antarctica rocks | place: Antarctica: Victoria Land, Linnaeus Terrace sud | collected 2015-12-21
TCCGATGAAAATGACAATTTGCTGCTTGTCCGCCGATAGCCCGCGCGGCAGCACCGCCACGATCACCGCCGCCACCAGCACGAGCATTCCAATTACCACTCGCCGCACCATCATCGTCCCTCCGGGGAAAGAATTGAACCACGAAGACATGAAGAGCACGAAGAAGAGAAGAGGGGAAGAAGGGGTTGCCTGGTCATGACATGCCGAATCTCGATCACCTTTCTCCCCTCTTCTTCGTATCTTCGTGGTTCAAAATATCCCTTACGCGCGGCGCCAGAGGCCGTTAGGGCGGGCGATCAGGACGGCGATCATCACGAGGAGGGCGACGACGAGTTGGTATGCGGGGTCGAAGTAACCCGCCATCATCGTCTGTGCGATGCCGAGGACGAGACTGCCGATCACCGCGCCCGCCGGGCTGATTAGGCCGCCGACAATCGCCCCCGCAAAGCCGTTGATGGCGATGTTGATATCAGCGTCGGAGGTGAGGGGGGAGAGTGGGGTCGTCAGGATGCCGGACAACGCGCCGCACGCCGCCGCGACGCCAAACGCGAGAAAGGCCATCACGCGCGGGTTGATGCCGACCAGTTGCGCGGCCCGCGCGTTGAGCGCGCATGCCGTCACCGCTTTGCCGATGTAGGTGCGCGCGAAAAAGAGTTGGAAAAGGGGGAAGACAATCGCCACCGCCGCAATGACGACGACTTGCTGCGGCAGGACGAAGATGTTGAGGAACGAGATCGCTGTCGTGCCGACGCCGTTGTACGTCGTTGGGATGTCGCCCCAGATCAAGAGACAAATTCCCTCGATCAGCACCGAAAGGCCGAGCGTAATCATCAAGGAGGCAATGATCGGCAGGTGCGGCTTGCCGACCGCGATCATGCCGATCAGTGTGCCGACGGCGGCGACGATACTCACCGCGCAGAGGGCGGCGAGTGGCCCCGGCAGTGCGTGGTCGAGCATGCTGGACATCACATAGCCGCCGAGCATTGCAAAGGCACCCTGCGCGAAATTGACGACATGCGTGACGCGGTAAATCGCGACAAAGCCGAGCGCGACAAGCGCGAACGACGCACCCGTGGCGATCCCCGTGACAAGGTACTGGCCGAACTCACTCAACGACGTGGGCCTCTATTGCCGTCATCTCGACCGGACTGCCGAGGTAGACGCGCTCGATTTCCGGTTGCTGTCGCAGTTCGTCAGGCGTCCCCTCCGCCCGCACGCGGCCATTTTCCAGCACATAAACGCGCTCTGCCAGCGCAAAGGCGAGGTTGACATTCTGTTCGACGAGCAGCACCGTCAGGCCCTCCGCGTTCAGGGCGCGCAGATGCGCGGCGATGTCCCGTACGATGATCGGCGCGAGGCCGAGCGAGAGTTCGTCAATCATCAGGAGCCGTGCCTCACTCATCAAGGCGCGCCCAAGCGCGAGCATCTGCTGTTCGCCGCCCGACAGCGTGCCCGCCAGACGATCCCGCAGGTCGTGCAGTGTCGGGAAGAGCGCGTAGACACGGTCGAGGTCCGTCCGCATCGCCCGCCGTCCGCCGAGCAGGCGCGCGTAGCCGTCCATGAGAAAGGGCGACCGGAAGTAGCGGCCGTAGGCACCGAGTTGCAGATTGTCCGCCACGCTCAGGTCGCTGAAGACCTGCCGTCCCTCCGGCACCTGTGCGATGCCGCACTGCACGACCCGCGCGGCGGAGAGGCCGCCGATGCGCTGCCCGTCGAAGGCAATCGTGCCGCGCGCCGGGCGGAAAAGGCCCGCGATCGTGTTGACGAGCGTACTCTTGCCTGCCCCATTCGGCCCGACAATCGCGACGAACTCTCCCGCCATCACCGAAATCGAGACGCCCCTGAGCGCCTCGATGCTCCCATACCGCACCGCCAGATCGCGCACCGCAAGGAGCGCCTCCTCCGTCTCCCCCTTCCCCCGTGGGGAATGGGGTCGGGGGGATAGGTCTCTCATGCCACCTCCGATCCGATATATGCCTCGATGACCTTTGGATCGCGTTGCACGATGGCAGGTGAACCGGCGGCGATCACGCGCCCGAATTCGAGGACGACGACGTGATCTGCCAGCGCCATCACGAGGTTGACATCATGCTCGATCAGCACGACCGTTACGCCGGAAGCAACGACGGCACGGATCAAACGGGAGAGATCGCCGCGCTCGCTCGTCGTTAGCCCCGCTGCCGGTTCATCAAGGAGGAGGAGCATCGGCTCTGTCGCCAGGGCGCGGGCAATCGCCACACGGCGCTGCTGGCCGAAGGGCAGGCTCTCTGCCGCAACCGCCGCGAGGTTTGCCATGCCGATGCGGGCGAGCAGCGCCTTCGCTTTCGCTCGCGTCGTCGCCTCCTCCCGCCAGTAGCGCGGCAGGCGTAGGGCAGCTTCCCAGAAGCCGTGATGCCCACTGGTATGACCGCCGACCATCACGTTCTCCAGCACCGTCATTTCCGGGAAGAGCCGCACATCCTGAAACGAAATGGCGATGCCGAGTTTGGCGCGCTGATACGGGAGAAGATCGGTAATCTCCTGGCCGAGAAAGGTGATTCGCCCCGCGTCGGGCCGGTGTTGCCCGGCAATCGTCTGAAAGAGCGTGGATTTCCCCGCCCCGTTCGGCCCGATAATTGCGAGCAGTTGCTCGCGCTCCACTATCACGTTGACATCCGTCAGCGCTGCCACCCCGCCGAATCGCTTCGATACCCCTTCGATCGTCAGCACGGCGTCACTGCGCTCCTCGATGGGAAGTTCGACGTGAATCCTCGAACATCGAACTCCGAACTATCTTCCTACTTCCCATTCCCATATTTCGTCGGTACGAGCGCGCCGTTGGTAACCTGGGAAATCCACATATCCTCTATACCAAGACCAGTGTGGTCGGTTGGCGAGTAGTTGAAGGTGCCATCCACACTGACGAATCCCTTGGTTTGCTCGACGGCGTCGCGGATCTTCGCCGGGTCCGGCCCTGCTTTCTTGATCGCAGCGACGAAGAGTTGAATGGCGTCGTCGGTGTTATAGGCGAACTGCGCGGGCGCGGTGTTGTAGGCCGCCATGAAGTCGGCATCGAACTTGGTAATCAGTGGCTTGGCGGGGTTTGAATCCGGCAGATACTTGCCAATTGGCGCGAGTTGGCTCTGAATAATGACGCCATTCGCGGCATCGCCGACGGGTTTGAGGTACAAGGGGCTTGCCTGCGCGCCGCTGAAAGCGAGCGGGATCGTGATGCCGAGTTGTTTGTACTCCTTGGTGATCGTCACGGCGGGCGCGCCCGATCCCCAACTGATGACCGCCTGCGCGTCGCTGCTCTTGATCTTCGTCAGTTGCGGGATAAAGGTTGCCGCAGTCAACTCGTAGAGTTGCTCGTCCACGCTCGTGATGCCGTACTTGGCGGCATCCGCCTTGATGATGCTGCCACCAAGTGAGCCGTACTCCGTTGAGTCGTGCATCAAGGCAATCTTTGTCTTACCCTCACTCTTCAGGTAGCCGAGTAACTGGTCGGCGGCGATCCGGGTGGATTGCGGGCCAAGAAAGACAAAGGGCCGGATCGGCGTGACGACTGAATCCGCCGCGCACTGGGTAATCATTGGAATCTTCGCCGCCTCGACCTCATCAAGGATGGCGACGCAACTCGAACTGAAGACGGGGCCGATCAGCGCGACGACCTTATTGGCGATCAGTTTCTTGACGGCGGTGAGCGCCTGGCTCGGATTGCTCTGATCGTCCTCGATCGAGAGTTCCAACTTCGCGCCATTGATGCCGCCTGCGTCGTTGATCTGCTTGACGAGCAAATCCGCCGCTTGCTTGTTGAAGCCACCGAGCGGATTGTATGGGCCGGTGAGTGAGGTAATCATGCCAATCTTGATCGTGCCGCCGCTTGCGGTCATGACGCTACTCGCTGCAGTCGTGCCAGCCGACACGCTCGTCGCGGCGGGCACGGCCGCGCTGCTACCGGCCGGGCGGGTAGACGCCGCGACTGATCCCGCAGCGGTCGTCGGGGCTGTGGTCGCTGCTCCCGTCGTTGGCTTTGCGTTCGTCGCTGTCGGCGCGCTCCCGCCGCCGCATCCCGCGAGGACGAAGCCGACGAGCAAGAGGATCAGCAAGGGCAAAAACGAGCGTCGCATCAGAAATTCCTCCCCCTTTGTACCTACCCAATGGCGCGCGATCATGGTGTGGAACCTTCCGAGATGCGTCCGGCACTGCGATAGTTTGAGCAACGATAGACGGCGCGCGACATATGGAAAGCCCCGAAACAGGATTGCGCGCTAGTATACGTGGTTGGGAGTGCCCTGTCTACGTAGATATTCGGCAATTCGGTATTGCGCTGGACCGTTGACGGCGTCGGCTCTCGTGTACTACGATGTACTATACAGAAATATAGTAAGACTTTACATACCCGTACGATAGAAGGTGAAGGACGATGAAGACATCGGGGAGCAGGATGACGCAGAAAGGCCAAGTAACGATTCCCGCCAAGATTCGGGCGCAACTCGGTCTCAAACCGCGCAACAAAGTGCGCTTTGTGCCGGAAGACGGCGGTGTTCGCGTACAGCCTGCGGAATACAGGGCGCGGAAGGAAGTCGGGGCGGTGCCACCGATCAATTCGCCCGAAGATTGGCAGGCCGTGCGGCGAGAGTTTGAGGAATTGGTCGCCGAGGACGTTGCCAACGAAGACCGACGCGAACCGTGACGCGCTTCCTGGACACCAATGTCCTCATGCGGCACTTCACCAACGATGATCCGGTCCGCGCGCCGCAGGCGTTGGCGCTGATCGAGCAGATCGAGCGGGGCGAGGAGACGGTTGTCACATCAGTGATAATTGTCTTCGAGACCGTTTTCCTCCCGGAGCGGCGCTACAAGGTGCCGAAGGCGACGTGCGGGAACTGGTGTGGGATGTGCTTTCCATGCGTGGCGTACAACTCACAGGGAAGTCGCTCGGCTCGCAGGTGTTTGACCTCTACGTGGAAAAGAATGTCTCGTTCGCCAATGCGTATAGCGCCATTTATATGCAGTCGCGCGATCTGACCGAAATCTACAGTTGGGATGCCGATTTCGACAAGATTCCGGGTCTGTCCCAGATCGAACCGGATCAATAATCGTGCAAATCCTGCCCGCTACGGGAGGATGTAGCGCCATTCGTGTGTGTCGAACTGCTCGTGGACGCGGCGTGCGGCTTCGGCTTCTTCGTCGGGATGAACGGTGTCGGGGGTGAGGCCGTAGCGGTCGGCGAAGGAGGCGACGAGGCGCTCGATGATCGTGTCACGCGGGAGGTCGGTTTGCTGCCGAAGCGGAGAGACGCGCTTCGCCGCGCTGGCGATTCCCTTATCGCTCAACTTTTCCCGCCCGATCCGCAGGACGCGCGCCATCTGCTCGATGTCAAGTTCGCAGGCAATCGTCGCGTGGTGGAGGACCGCGCCGCCGCGCCGCGCCTGCGCCGCGCCGCCGATCTTGCCGGTCGAGGAGGAGATGTCGTTCAGCGGCACATACGTCGCGTCCACCCCGAGAGCGCGCAGGCCGTCCACCGCCCAGGAATCGAGAAAGGCATACGATTCGGCGAAACTCATCCCCGCGACGAGCGATTCCGACGCGATGACGGAGTAGGTGATCGCGCCGCCTGGCTGGATGAACATCGCCCCGCCGCCCGTAATGCGCCGCACGAAACGGATGCCAAGCGCCCGCGCGCCTTCTTCATCAATCTCATTGCGTACTGACTGAAATCGCCCGAGCACGACGCACGGCGCATTCCACCCCCAAATCCACAAGGTTGCAGGCCGCTTGCCCGCACCGACGCGCTCCGTTAGCACCGCGTCCAGCGCCATATTCATCGCCGGATCGCGTGCCACGGCGGGGATCAGATGCCAATCGTACGACCGCCAGCGGGAGTCGAGTGCTGAGTGCTGAGTGCTGAGTGCTGAGGACTGAGCGCCGGGCACCCGGTACGCTCCTACATTTTCGGCTGCCTGCTGCTTGCTGCCTGCTGCCTGCTCGCTCATTGCTCGCTACTCATTGCTCGCGTCACGGCGATACCAATGGCTTCGGGGGAGAAGCCGAGGAAGGTGACGCCATCGCCGACATGCGCGTGGATCAGAGCGGCGATTTCGTCGGCGGGCAGGCTCGTCGGCAGGCCGGTGAGGGCGCGCGTGATCGTGTCGAGCGCTTCTTCCGGGTAGAGGAAGAAATCTCCCGTCACTTCCACATCCGCGAGCCTGCCCTCCCGAATCGTGCAATCCACGACGACCAATTTGCCGCCGGGCGTCTTGTATTCTCCGTGCATCCGCGCCTCCGAGCAAGGGTGAAAGACTGAGGACAATGACTCCTCAGCGGCGCGTGCTGCGAAGCCGGAAGGCACATCCGCCCGCGACGATCAGTGCGGCGGCAACGACGATGACGATTACCCATAGCGCACCACTCCCGCTGCCATTGTTGCCGGTTGTTGGTAGCGTTGCGGGCGTGCTCGCCGTTGCCGTACCGCTGCCCGTGCTGGTCGCCACCAAGGTCGCGGAGCGTGTAGTCGTTGGCCCTATCGTCGGCGCGATTGTCGCCGCTACAGTAGCCGTTGTCGCAGGTGCGGTCGTCGGGGTAGCAGCAACCGTTCCAGCGACGACAGAAGCGCCTGCCGGTGTCGCACCGACGGCTGTTGCGCCGCTCGTTACCGCTGCGGCTTGCACGGTAAAGGCGAATCTGCCGTTGGCTATGCCATTGTCGTCTTCGGTGAGCGTGTTCCACTGAACGGTGTAGGTACCGTTCGGCAGGTTGGGCTTGAGCGCAATCGCCATGTTTGTCCGGGCATTCAGATCCACCTTGAAGCCGGTGGAGACGGTCGCGCCACTCGCATCGCTGACGGAGCCGCCGCTCTTTGTTGGGCTTACCTCTTCGGAGAAGGCAAGCATAACCTGCGCGGGCGCTTTGTTGAGCAGTGCTTTGTCCGCCGGGTCCGATGCTGTCAGCCGCGCGTGCGCCGCAACCCCAGGCGCGCCGATCATGGTGATGATGGCTATCATTGCCGCCAGGATGAGGAGCCAATCCCATTGTCGCGTTCTCATCCGCACGATCCTCCTCCTCCGACGCCCTCACGAGACAGCTATGCTCATCCGTCCGCGCACAGTATACACAGCAACGTGCGTACCGTTCGGCTCCTTTATCGTGATGACAGCGAATACGTCACGCTATTGCGCCGAGACTGTCTGCATTACGGGTTTGCAGGGGCTGAAGGGCTAGCCGGTGTAACGGCGACCGGCGTTTCCGGGGCCGGAAGTATGGTAATCGGCTGCCATGTAAAGCGATCCCGGAAGCGCAATAAGAGAAGCAGCACAGGACGCCCGAAGAGCGCGAACATCGCGACATTCCCTGCCGCCCGGAAGGCGTCGTAGACGGCGGAAGTCGCGCCGTAAAAGACGAGGTACCGCCGCACTGTCTCCCCCAGCCCCAATCCTGGCACCCAGTATAACCCACTCTCGGCAGGCGACGCGGGCGCCGCGAACGGCCAGAACCAGAGATTCATGATCGCCCCGAATCCGAATCCCCATGCCGCGCTGAAGATAGCCAAAAGGACTAAGGACTGAGGACTGAGGGCGGAATCGGGAGGGCGCATGCTATGCGCCTCACCCCCCGGCCCCCTCTCCTTTGCCTTGAGGCAAAGGAGAGGGGGCCGGGGGGTGAGGCGCCCCACTATTCCCGCCGTCAAGCCCACCCAGCCGAGCGTCATCATCTGGAAGGGGAGCCAGGGGCCGATGCCACCCGTCAATAACGCGGAGACGGCGATACTCGCCGCGCCGAGCAGGAAACCAAACGATGGACCCCAGACGAAACCAACGCAGATCGGCAGAAAGAAGATCGGACTTGCCCCCAGGATGCCAGGGATGAGGCGGAGCGCCGCGTTCGCCGCAACGAGCACGCCGAGCAGCGCGACCTGCTTCGCGTCCGGATCCGCGCCGCCGCCCGTCTCGACGAGCAGGACGGCGAGGCAGAGGATGCCAATCACCGCGAACAAGAGCGGCGCGTCGCTGCCGTGCGCGGAGCGATCCGCGCTGGCGGTCTGCGTCCGCGCCAGCCAGAAGGGACTGAGGAAGGCGGCGACGCCGATCAGCGATGTGGCCGCCAGCACAATTGTGGTCCGCCATCGGTTGCTGCCGCTCATGCTTCCACCGCTGCCCGTTCGTGTGCTGTGCGCGCCGCCAGGACATCCGCGACAGTCAGGAAGGTGCCGCCGAGTAAGTGGTTGATCTGTGGCGCGAAGGGCGAGCCGGGCAGCACCACACGCGGGTGACCGTCCGCAACGATCCGGCCCTGGTCGAGCAGGATGACGCGGTCGGCGGCGCGGGCAACGAGTTCAGCATCGTGCGTGACGAGCAATACCGCGTGTCCCTCGTCGCGCAATTGTCGGAGGATGGCAATCAGTGATTCCTTTGCGTCCGGGTCGAGGCCACGGGTTGGTTCATCGAGAAACAGGATCGGCGGATCGGCGGCGAGCGTCGCGGCGATTGCCACACGCGCCCGCTCGCCGACAGAAAGATCGCGCGGATAGCGATGCGCCATGCCATCGAGGCGGAGCGCGGCGAGCAGCCCTTCTGCATCGCCGTAGCGGGCGGGAAAAGCCTGTCGTCCCTGCGCTCGGAGAGTAAAAGCGAGTTCTTCCGCGACCGTCTCCGCGAAGAGCAGCGCCCCTGGTTGCTGGGGTACGTAGCCGATCTGCCCGGTACGCGCTGCCACGCCGGACGCTGTCACGGTGCGCCCCATGACGCTGATCTGGCCCGCATCCGGCGCGCGCAGTCCGAGCAGCGACCGCAGGAGCGTCGTTTTGCCCGCGCCATTGACCCCGACGACCCCAATGACCTCGCCCGCGTACAGCGTGAGATCAATTGCGTTGAGGATCGGCTGCCCACCGAGCGTGACCGAGAGGCCGGATGCCGCGACATATGGCGCACCGGCGGGGTGCGCAGTCGCGACCGGCGGCATACCGAGTGTCATCAGGCCGTCGCGAATGGCGAAGGGTGCCGCACCGGCGACTGAAAGGGGGAGGGGATGCCAGCCGAGCGCCTGGCCGAGTGCGACGACCGGTGGCACCCATGCCACTGACTGACTGCCCGCTCGTGCCAGAATGTCCCGGAGCGTGCCGTTTGCCAGTGACCCATCGCCGGGCAGGAACAGCCCGCTCGTTGCCCGCGCGATCACGCGCTCCAGCCGGTGCTCCGCGAGAATCACTGCCATGCCGGAAGTAGTCTGTACCGCCGCAACGGCATCGAGTACTGCCCGCGCGCCGTCCGGATCGAGCTGTGAGGTCGGTTCATCGAGGATGAGCAGCCGGGGCGCACGGACGATGGCTGCCGCCAACGCGACGCGCTGCCGCTCGCCGCCGGAAAGCGTCGTGATTTCCCGTTCCGCCAGGTGCGCCATGCCGACTGCGTCCAGTGCCTCCCGCACTCGCCATCGCATCTCCGCGTGTGGGACGCCATACTGTTCGAGCGCGAAGGCGATATCGTCCGCGACACGGGGCGCGACAGCCGCCGCTTCCGGGTCCTGAAAGAGCATGCCGACGACCGCGCTCATCCCACGCGGCCCTTCGCGGTGCGCCGCATGCCCGGCAACGATTACCGCGCCGCCGAACCGCCCACCGGTGAAGTGCGGCACGAGGCCATTGAATAGCCGCAGCAGCGTAGATTTCCCCGCACCCGACGGACCAATCAGGAGTGTTATCTCGCTATCGCACATATCCCATGAGGCACTATCGAGAGTAGGCACGGTGGTACGGGGATAGGCATAGGTAACGTGATCGAGGTGAGCGAGGAGATTCCTACTCTCCACTGTCCAGAGGGCGTTCGCTCCCGACGCGGGAGGGGAGGGAGAGGAAAAGGAAATGGCGTTGGGAGCGCGTTCCCCCTGCCGCGTTGGGAGGGAGGTAGTGGGCGGGTTCGTCCCCGCATACGGGAGCGTCAGCGTGGGGAGCAGCAATGGCAGCAACGCAAGACCGATGAACGGCGCGAAGGGTGGCCAGAGCAGGAAGGGATACGGGTAGTAGATCAGTGCGCTGCCATGTAGAGCGGTCATGATAACGACGATAGCGGTACCGACCGCACCGGCAGTGATGACGCTGTCGAGCATCCGCCACGGGTGGGCACGATACGCGGTGCGCCGGATGCGGACGCCGCCAGTCTGTGGGACGCCGAAACCGCGCGCCGCCATTGCCTCCGCGAGTGCGATGGCCCGTTCGAGACCGAGCGCGAGCACCGGCACGACAAGTGGCAGCATGCTGCCCACAGGGCCCCCACGCGGCCCACGCTGCGGCGAATGGCCGCGCACCGCCTGCGCCTCCCGCACCTCACTGAGTGCGGCGATGGTCTGCGGTAGGAAGCCGAGAGCAACCGTCATTGTCACGCCGAGGCCAGTGAGCGGGCGGGGCAGGAGGCGCAGTAACTCTTCGTAGCCGACTGCCGCATTGAGCGCCGCGAAGGTGAGAATCAATGTGCCGAGCGCGAGCGCGGAAATGACGCCGTACAGGAGCGCGTTGAGCGTTATCGGCCCGCCGATCACCGACCCAACGAGTGGTAGACTGCGCGGCACCATAAAAAGCGCCCGATCACCGGCATGGACAGTCAGCGTATTGAAGAGAATCGCAATCGTTGTCAGCGTCCACGCCGCGCGCAAGACGAGCGACCACCGCGCACCTTCCTCCGGCCGGGCACCACGCACGGCCCGATACGCGGCCCCCACACAGATCGTCACGAGCAGCACATAGAGCGGATTTCGTGTCGTCGCCACGACCAGTGTGCAGACGGCTGCCCAGACGAGCCACGCGACGGGATGGAATACTGAGTGCTGAGTGCTGAGTGCTGCGTGCGTGCTTACTGAATCGCTCGCAACCAGCGTCTGATCTCCCGCGATGTCTCTTTGCTCGGATGACAGAGCGGGTCTCATTCCTCACTACTCAGTGCTCGATACTCAGCACTTGCCCTGACAAATCGGGCGGCGAGCGCGGGCATGCTCCAGAAATGGAGGTGCACATAGGAGGCAAGTAGGTTGCCGCACGCGAATCCTTCCCGATGCTCGCCGCGCGCATCATGCAGGGTGTAGGCATGCGGCGTGTCCGCTGATCCGCCTTCCCATGTCGAGGAATGAAACTCGTGGCCGCGCGCTTCCTCCCCGCTACGCAGGAGCAGCGTATCCCGGAGGGCGCGGACAGTCGTATACCCAAGTTTTGGCCACCCCTCGGTCATCATCGTGTGCCCCGGTAAGAGACCAACCATCGGATAGCGACTACCCGCGCTATCCACGAGCGCTTCGGTTAGGTACATGAGTCCGCCGCATTCCGCGTAGCAGGGCAACCCGCCGATTACGGCGTCGTGAATCTCCTGGCGGAGCGTGCCATGTGCCGCGAGCGCTGCGGCGTACACTTCCGGAAAGCCGCCGCCGATATACAGGCCCGCCGTACCATCCGGGAGATGTGCATTTTCGAGCGGGCTGAATGGCACAATCTCCGCCCCGGCGAGGCGTAGCAAATCAAGGTTGTCTTCATAATAGAACGAGAATGCCTGATCGCGCGCGACGGCAATTACCGGACGGCTGCCACTGCGGGTGACAGTGTACGGTTCTGTCATGAGTGGCGTATCTCCCGCCGCGACGGCGAGCGGCGGCGCGGCCCGCGCGAGGACGAGCAGCGCATCAATATCACAATGCTCCGTGACGAGATCGGCGAGCGCGTCTACGAGCGTTTGCAAGTTGCCACGCTCGCCGGTCGGAGTGAGACCAAGATGGCGTTCAGGGATGACGACGGCATCCGTCTGCGGTATGCCGCCGAATACCGGAAGGCCTGTTGCGTTCTCGATCGCCGCCTTCACGCCGCGATAATGCCCCGGCCCGCCGGTATGGTTGCAGAGGAAACCGGCAACAGGCAAGGTGGGATCGAGTTGCTGAAAGCCGAGCGCCGTTGCGGCAGCGCTCCGTGCCTGCGCGGACACATCGAGGATGACGATGACCGGTGTATCGAGCAGTTTCGCCACTTCCGCTGTGCTCGCCGCTTCACCACGGTAATCCTGGCCGTCGTAGAGGCCCATCATCCCCTCGATGATCGCCAGATCCGCGTTCCGGACAGCGTGTACGAAGCAGGTGCGCAACCGATCATGCGGGACAAGCCAGCTGTCGAGATTGCGACTCGGGACACCAGCGGCGAGGGTATGATAGGTCGGGTCAATGTAATCCGGCCCCACCTTGAACGGCTGAATCGCTAACATTTGACGGCGCAGCGCGGCGATCACGCCGACGGTGAGCGTCGTCTTGCCGACGTTCGATGCGCTTCCCGCCAGGACGATCCGTCCGCTCATCTTCGTTCCTTTCGCCGCCCGCTACGGCAATACATTGGGGTCGCGCCGACGCCGTTCCCGCCGAGCACCGAGCGGGGCGAGGGCAAGCAGCGCGAGCATGGCGGCCGCGACCGCGACAAAGCCGCCGATTGATCGTCCCTTCGGTGCGCTGGATGGTTGTGCCGCTCCATTGATCGGCGTCGCACTGCCGTTCGGCGCAATGGCAGCGACGCGGGGATGATCGGCTGCCGTAGCGGCCGCTACGGCAGCGCCCTGCGTTGGCGCGGCGGTCGGCGCATCAGCCATTATTGTGGGTGTTGGGGTGAGCAGGGCGAGTGGCGCGGTTGTGGGTTGCACCGCTGCCGCGAGTTGCGCGAGTGTCACAGATGTGAGTGCGCTGTCGCCGCTCGTCCACGACCAGCCGTCTACGTCACCATCGTGGAGGACGCGATTGCCCGCACCGATGCTGGCGTTGCGCCATGCGCCGTCAGGGCCGCGCGTGTAATAATGCCAGTAGAATGACGGGCTGCCGTATGATTTGCAGAAGCAATTTTCCTTCGGCGACTCACACCCTTCGCCATCAATCGCACAGACCGCCGCGCCGTACGCACTGCCAACCGCGACATTGAGCGTCAGCCCCGACTTTTGCAGCGCTTCCGCGCCCGTGAGATGGTCGCTTGCCAGGGGAACGTACGCGTAGAGAATGCGCCCGTCGCCGTGTCTCACGACGATCCCGACTGCCCCTGCCGCCCGCGTCGGCTGTGCTGGACCTGTCCCGCCCGTCAGCGCAACGAGAATGACCAGCGCGGCGAACAGGATTTTCACGCCACTCCAATCCTGGGAAAGGACTGAGGACTGTGGGCGCTCTCTGGATGATATGAGGACTGAGGCCCTTGTCCGCGTATGCTGCTGTGAGGTTTTTATCGGAATCATGGCCCCTCTCTGGCTCAGTCCTCAGTCCTGCCTGATCGTTGGAAAGGCGCGGCCATTGATGGCAGGGACGGCCTGAATGGTAGCGAGGAGATTGTCGTCCGGCGTGGCTTTCTGGAAGGGGAAAGCGCCGCTCGGATTCTGGAGGGCGACGAGCGCGGCGCGGGTCCGCGTGATCTCAGTAGAATTCGCGCGGGCGGCGATCTTCGCCTGGAGAACGAAGGCGGTGCTATTCGCGTCGCCATCACCGCTCTTGGCATCGAAGGGATACAGGTCGCTCGGTTGCACCGTGCCCTCCATGTACGCCATGCCGCGCGTCGTCGCGTCGCCGCCCTGCCCACTGGCGATCAGCGCTTGTACGACAATCGCGGTCGTATTCGTGTCGCTCGTTCCCTTGGCATCGAAGCCCCAGCCGCCGTCCACCTGCTGCGCGCGGAGCAGGACGCTGTTGTCGAGTTGCTTCGCCGCGTCTGGGGATTGCGCGATGGACTGCGCGAGAACGACGAGCGCATGGGTGAAGTACGAACTTCCGTAGACACCGTCCGTGCTCTTGTCGCCCGTGCTAAGGCTGATAAGGTTTGCGCCACCGAACGCTGCCGGATTCTCGCCGATATTCGCGGCGACGAGTAGATACTTCGCCGCCGGGCCGGTCTTAAGGCCAGACGCGCTCGCATGGAGGTAATCGAGCAGGCTCATGTCGCCCTTCTTGACATCACCGAGTGACACGCCCGACGAGACGAAGGCGAGTGCCACGTCCGCGCTGACGCTTGGATCGCTCGCTGGCCCGGAGAACCCAGGGTAGCCACCGTCCGCGTTCTGTTGTCCATGCAGATAGACGAGCGCGTTCGTCGCCTCCGGCGCGGGCGCTGCCGTAACCGGCATGGCCGCCGTCATCAGCGCGAGCATGAGCAGTGTTACGAGTGTTCCGATTCGTGTGCGCATGGAAACCTCACCCCCTAGCCCCCTCTCCTTTGCCTTGAGGCAAAGGAGAGGGGGAGCGATATATGATGTAGGGGCGCATAGCATGCGCCCGCTCAACTCGGCACTCAGCACTCAGCACTAAAAAAAGTCCCCCGCCGGTCCTTGCGGAACCAGGCGAGGGACGTATCATGGCACGGGTGCCATCGTCCGTCTCCTTTCACACGAAGGGTGACGAATCCGGGGAGCGGCGGGTGGTCGGGCTGACGACACGAAGTCGAATACCGTTGCGGGACAGCGCCGGACTCGAACCGGACTTCCCCCTTTGCGCCTCCAAAGAGGCGCCCACTCCCAAAAGAAATTGTTTGGTAAGACCGGCCAGGCGCATCCAGTGCGCGCCGGGATGGGATTCACCGACAGGATAGCATATCCGCGAGTGATGACGTGCAGGGATACGGGTGGTAGTCTTCCAGCCTGTCCCATCAGTAACTTGACTGAGGCTTACACTCGCGCTGCCTCAAGAAGGTCGCGGGTCAGTTCCGCGTGCCCGGCGTGCTCGATGGGGTGCTGCGTCTGGACGATCAGGTAGGAGCGTCCGCTCATTGCGCCGAAGCGGCGATGATGAACAATTTTTTCCATATCCGCTGCGGTCAACCGGTTCAGCGTCGCGCGCAAGCGCGGTTCGAGCGCGTGCCATCGTGCATCAAGCGGTGCCCGCACATCGCCGGAGGCGGTAAACTCCGCGTCGCGATCCCGCTCGATGTGCTCACCACCGAGTTCGCCGATGATTGCCGCTTCCGCGCTGCCCATCGTGTGGAAGGCGAGGACGTACAGGCTGTTCGTTTGCGGTGCGGGCGGTCGCCAGTTCAATCCCTCGGCATCGAGACCGTCGAGACAGACGAAGATGCGCTCGATGGCGGCGATCAGCGGATCAGCAAAGGCGATGATTTCGGGGTTCGGTGCGGTCATGGTCGTCATGGCGTCTCCTTTCGAATACGGTCATTTTCCATACGATGATTCTCCACGAGCTGCAGCAGCTGTGTTAGGGGCAGGGCGGCGAGCGAGGTGAGACGGAGATCGGCGGCGCTGAGGTCGAGGTCACGCGTCATCGTGTTTGGGATGGCGATACAGAAGAGGGCCGCCGCCTTCGCTGCCGCGATACCGTTCGGAGAATCCTCCAGCGCGATGGCCTCCGCCGCGTCGAGGCCGAGTGCATCGAGCGCCGCCTGGTACAACGCCGGGTCCGGCTTGACGCACGCGACGTCCGCCGAGGTCTTCACCGTATCAAAGTGGACATGCAACCCGAGCCGGGCAAGATGACCGAGCACCCAATCCGGCGATGACGCTGACGCCAGCCCCACCTTCAGGCCGCGCTGTTTGGCATCCCTGATGCACGCCTCGACACCGGGCAGGATCGCCTGCGCGATCACCCGCTCGTGGTATCGCTGCCGGCGCCGCTCGCGCACGTCCGCGCGGTCAATCGTCCGGCCCGCCTGCTGCTCCAAATAGTCGTAGAGATTGAACGATGACGCCGTGCCAATCATCGGCGTCCACGCGGCGAGGGGCAGCACCGCGCCATGCTCGACGAACATCTCCTGCCAACTCTCGAAATCCGGTAACTCGGTATCGAGAATCAGCCCGTCAAAATCAAAGATCAACCCGTGAATCATGATACCTCCCGGTTTGTCCAATATTACGCATGCGCGGCCCAGGCGGGGATGTCGGGGATGCCCTGAATGCGAACGCCGTGTGGATCGAGCAGCATCGTAAAGGCTTGCCCTTGTGGGACGATCAGCGTGCGGGTCGGCAGCGTCGTTGACTCGGGCTCCATGCCGCTGAAGAGATCAATAAGCGCCCATGGACGGACATATCCCGTAAGCGTCGGGAGCGCAGGAGAATTCGGGGCAACAAAGAGCGTCGGGCCAATCAATCGTGCAAAGCCGGGGAGCGTTGCGTCTGGCGCGCCAAGGGCGATAAGAAGACTCACGCTACCATTCGAAAGCCGCAGGTAGCCGCCGGAAGCCGCACCGCTTTCGGGATCGGTGGCTGTTTGCGGTGTGCGGCTACTCCGGCTCGGTTTCGGCGCTTTGACAGAGAGTTTCAACGGGATACCATCCGGCGCTTCGGGGGCGATCAGATCGAGCGTCGCGCCACGGGCGAGGGGAATCGTCACGTGCCCCCATAACCGTTCGGGAACATGACCGCGATCGAGGGTGGCGAGTTGCCAGGGATCATAGCGGGCGGGCGGCTTCGTGCCGGGGCCACCAATCTCGATTACTCTGCCGACTGCCGTCCGTCGGACGAGTTCTGTCGCGCCCGGCAGGTGATCGCGGAATGGTGGGGAAAGGACGAGCATATCCACGCGCCGCTCCCACGGCCACGTCCGCTCGCTGAATGCCCGCAGCGCCGCGTCCGTCCCGCCACCGCCGACGATGATCCGCCGCCCGTCATCGTCTTCGATCAAGTAGGTGATCGCATCACCCACTGGCAGGACGGTGATGCGCGCTGGGCCGGTTGGTCGGCTCAGGCCAATGCCGAAAGAGAGCGCAATCGCCAGCGTCACGATAAAGCCGAGCGCGTTCCGTATCCCTCGCGACCGCACCCACCGCATCGCGCTCCACCCTTCCGGCAGGACTGACAAACCGAATGAACCGCAGAGGCGTAGAGGACGCAGAGGAAACAAAGAATAGGACGTACGCAGTTGGAGCGTTTTTTCCTGGTAGCGTAGGCTTCAGCCTGCGTCCCGCTCGCAGGCTGAAGCCTACGCTACCGGGCATTTCCCATCTGAACTGCATAAATCCTAAAAGAAAATGGAAACGTATGTACATCTCTATCATAGAGATCGTAGCGACTCTCGTATACCCACTCGTGCTTTTCTCTTTGCGTTCTCTGCGCTCTTTGCATCTTGGCGGTTCATTCGGTTTCCGTTTCCTCCCGTTGGAGGCGGAGTTTGTTTTCGGCGCGAAGCCAGAGAGTCGTGCAAGCAATGAGCCAGCCAACGTTAATCGCGTTCTGCGCGCGATAGCCCACCGCGAACCACCCGGCGGTGACGCAGCCCGCGCCCAGCAACGCGGACGCGATGACGACGCGGTGTGGGATGCCGAGGAACCGGGTGCGCCCTTCCGGATGACGAAGTGCGGGCACAATGGCGAGGAATGGCGGTACGGCGAGCGCGTAGCCGACCGCCAGTGTCGCTTTGGTAGGGAGATTGATGCGTGCGAGGGTGTCGGTAACGAGGTGCATCGGTGCCTGCGCTCTCTCGTCCCGTGCGGGAACGTGCGAATGAGCGATGACGCGACTGCCACCGCGAGCAAACCTTCTACCCCAGCAACAGCCGGACCAGGAGAAATGTTCCCATCCCCGCGCCGATGACGAGCGGCATCCGCCCCGCTGTGCGCCAGGCGACGAGCGCCGCGACGATGCCTGCCGCCGCTTCCGGCCCGAAGGCGATCTGCCCGTGTGGCCGCAGCAGGCCAGGAGTGGCGAGCGCGGTGAAGAGGGAGATCGGAACATATTCCAGCCCGCGCGCCAGCCAGACGGGGAACTGCCGTCCGGTCACGAGCATCGTCGCCCGGAGCATGTAACTGATTGCGCTCATGCCGAGAATCGTCAGCCACATGTACGCCTCTCCTCCCATGTTTGCCAGGTCGCACCAATGATGCTCCCGCCGACACCTGCCACGACGAGATACCATGTCCCCGGCAGAAACGTCACGCTGAGCAGCGCGAGCCCACCACTACAGAGCGCCACGCCAACCGCGCGGCGGTTTTTCAGGAGGGGGATGAGCAGGCCAAGAAACGTGAGCGGGATGGCGAGGTCAATGCCCCATCGTGTGGGCGAGGGGATGGCTGACCCGACGATCACGCCGACGACGGCCGATCCGACCCACGGCAGCACCATCCCAAGGTTCGCACCGAGCGCGTAGCGCGGGGTTGCGTCGCCCCGGAGGAAGCCTGCCGTCGCGATTGCATACGACTCGTCGGAAAGATGAAAGGCATACAAGAACCGCCACCAGAGCGGACGATCCGTAACGTACGGCGCGACTGATGCGCCGATCAGCAAGTAGCGTGCGTTGGCGATCGCGGTGCCGAAGATCACCGCGACGGATCCCGCGCCGCCCGCGATCAGATTGACCGCCGTGAACTGCGCTGACCCGGCATGGACGAGCAGCGACATGCCGACGATCTCCAGCCCGGATAGGCCCGCTGCCCGCGCCGTCACCGCATAAACCAGACCGAAGAGCGCCGCGCCCGGCCAGAACAGCAGCGTCGCGATCACGCCCGCCCACCATTCCCGGCGCGGCCGCACACATGTCTCGCTGATAACCATTGCACCAGGGGTCTGCCCGTTCACACTGCCTTTTTTCCGGTAATAACCAGTGAAACGGCGATTGACGGTTTGGAGTATAGGCATGCCTTTGTAACTTGTCAAGGAGCGATTGCCGGTTACAAGGTGCCCGGAAAGCTTGCCGACTTCAAGGGAGCGATAGTATCCCTTCGAGTACAGGAACAGCGCTGCCACCAATCTCGATCCCTCTCACAGCGCCCATTTCCGTCGTGACGGCGATGTGGATGAAACTCTGGCGGCCCATTTTCGTTCCTTGCTCGCTGATGATTCGTACCGTCTCCTCGGGTGTGACGAGGCCATGCCGGACGAGATACGCGCCGAGTGGGCCGCTGGCGCTGCCCGTCGCAGGGTCCTCCGGGATGCCCGAAGTGTGTGGCGCGAACATCCGTGCGTAGACGCGGTAGGCAATGGAATCCGCGTCGGGCGCGAAGACGAAGACGCCGACAGCGGCGGTGTCTGAGAAGCAACGTAGGATCGCAGGGACATCGAGCGCTGCTCGATCCACCGTCGCGCGATCCTTCAGAGGAATATAGAGAAAGGCCGATCCCGTCGTGCCGGTCTGAATCGGCGCGTCGGAGAGCAGGTCATCCTCATGGAGGCCGAGCGCGGCAGCAAAATCGGCACGCGGTGCGAGCGGTGGCCCGAAGGTCGCCGTGCCGTGCCGCATCCAGAGGAAATCGGGAGCGGTGGGATTGCCTTCCAGCCGCACCGGCACGGGGCCGACTCCTTCTTCGAGCGTCAGCGTCCGCGCCCCGGCAGGCAGCATTCCGTGCGTCGCCAACACGAAACTTGTCCCGATTGTCGGGTGCCCCGCGAAAGTGAGTTCGCGCCTCGGCGTGAAAATCCGTACCCGCGCGTCGCAATCGGGCCGCGTCGGCGGCAGCACAAAGGTCGTCTCGGAAAGGTTCATCTCCCCGGCAATCGCTGCCATCTCACCGTCCGTCAGTCCACGCGCATCACGCACGACCGCCAGCGGATTGCCGCCAAACACCCGATCTGTGAACACATCCACCTGCACAAACTGATACTCGCGTGCCATCACTCACTCCTTTTGAAACTGGGGAGAATCGCAAAGATGCAAAGAGCGCAAAGGACGCCAAGAAGAAAGAGAGGGAAGAAGAAATATGCCCCAGTCTTTTTTTGATTCTCTTTGCATCCTCTGTGCTCTTTGCGTCTTTGCGGTTCAATTGGTTTCCGTCGTGTCTCGTCAGACGACCGGGCGGGGCCCGGTGGAGGGATCGTCGCGGGAAAGGATAGGGTCGCGGCGGGCAAGGCGACGAATAGCGACCGTCAGGCGGCGGATGCCCTCGACGATCTCCTCCGGTGACACGCCGGTGAAGTTGAGTCGAATCGCGTCCCGCGCACTGCTGTTCGGCGAGAAAGCGGCGCCTACGACGAACGAGACGCCCTCCCGCGCCGCCTCCAGCGCGAGCGTTTCCGCTCGCATGCCGCCCGGCAGACGGCACCAGATAAAGTAGCCACCCGCCGGGTCCGACCAGGTCATGCCGGGCGGCGCCATTCGGTCGAGCGTGGCGAGCATTGCGTCCCGCCGCTCTTGGTAGACGGGGCGCAGATCGGCAACGTGTTCCGCAAGCCAGCCGCGCGTGAGGAAGGTGTGGAGGATGTGCTGCGTCACGCTGTTCGGGTGGACATCGCTGTTCTGCCGGGCCAGCGTCACCGCCTCCGCGACGGGCGGCGGGGCGGCCAGCCAGCCGAGGCGTAGCCCCGGCAGGAAGATCTTGCTCATTGTGCTCAGGTAGATGACGAGGCCGCGCCGGTCGAGGGCGGCGAGACGCGGTGGTGGGTCGTCGCCGTAATGGAGCTCGCCGTACGGGTCGTCCTCGACAATCGGTACGCCGTACCGTGCGGCGAGGGCGAGCAGCGCGTGCCGCCGGGCGAGGGGCATCGTCACGCCCATCGGGTTCTGGAAGGTCGGCAGGGTGTAGATGAACTTCGGGCGGTAGCGGGCGAGGACTTGTTCGAGCAGATCAATGCGCATCCCCTCCCCATCGAGGGCGACGGGTAGGAGACGCGCCCCCGCACCGCGAAAGACCGGCAGGGCACCGAGATAGGTGGGCGACTCGACAACGACCGCATCGCCCGGTTCCAGCAGCACGCGCGTGACGAGGTCCAGTCCCTGCTGCGAGCCGTTGAGGACGACGACCTGCTCCGCTGTGGCATGGATGCCACCCCGCGCCATCCACGCCACGAGCGCTTCGCGGAGGGGAAGCGACCCCTGCACCAGGCCGTAGACAAAGAGGTCTGGCCCATACGCATCGAGCGCCTCGTCCATCGCGCGGCGGAAGAGACTGACGGGGAAGAACTCCGGGGCGGGGGCACCCGCACCGAAGCCGATCGTGCCGGGCCGCCCTATCGCGGCGAGCATGTCCCGCATCACAGGGTCGCGCAGCCGCTCGGCAGCGGGGCTGAAGAGGGTTTGCCAGGCGAGTGGTTGGAGGGGAGGGGCCCCGTCCATCACCGCATCGCTCACCCAGGTGCCCCGCCCGACGCGCGCCTCCACCATACCCGTTGCGACGAGGTCGCGGTAGGCGGTCACAACCGTTGTGCGGTTGACATCAAGGAGGCTGGCTAGTTTGCGTTCGGGTGGGAGAAGGGTGCCGACGGCCAGCCTGCCATCCTCGATCTGTGCGATCACTTGGGCGACGATCTGGCGATAGAGCGGTGTCCTGGTTTCCCGGTCGAGACGGATTTCCATACGAGCGTCCTTTCACTCGTATGAAGCATAGCGGACAGGAATACAATGCGAAACGGCCAATGGGTGTGCAATGGAGCAGTCCAATGATGCAGTCCAATTACGCAGTCATAGCTAACGGCGTATCCCATAGCAAGGTTCATACTTACTGGGCTGCTGATTCCCCAATGATGGCAGGCTTCAGACCGTCACCACCATCATATGATTTCGCTGGATCAACGCCACTGAAATCTGGTTATCGTCTCTGCCCTAGACGCCGCCGGAGCAGGAAGGCGACCGCGCCGACTGCAAGGACGAGGCCCATTGTGATTGCTACGGCGGGAACCGGGCCACGCGCCGGGGGTGGCACGCGCACGACGCCCATGCCATTCATCACGGCAGGTTCGGGGACATAGCGCCCACTGTCGGGAATGGCGACACGGTCGAAATCGCGCGCAAGGGCTTGCAGTTCGTGCTCCAATGCCGTGCCCCGCATCGGCACGCCGTGGCCGGTGGCGGCAATGGCAGGATGCAAGGCGGCCAATGCTTCCACGGAGCGGTGCGCCGACTGCCAGTCCGGCGTGAAGTAGGCAGGCGAGCGGTGGACCATCGGGGGTTTGCGCAGCGCGGCGACGGCTGATTCCTGCTTCGTCGTTACGAAGGCATCGCCCGCGATCAAGAGGCGATCCGCCTCGCGATAGAGCGAAACGTGACCGGGGCTGTGGCCGGGCGTATGGATCGCGCGCCAACCGGGCATCTCCGGCACAACTCCATCCGTCGGCAATGCTCGTACCCGCGCACCGAGGTCAACCGGACCTTTCGGGTACATCCATGAGAGCCATGCCATCGCCCCGCCGCCGACGGTTGGATCGGCCGGTGGATAGTCGGAGCGACCCGTCAGATACGGCAACTCTAATTCGTGCGCGTAGATCGGGACATCCCATCGCGTCGCAAGCGCTTGCAGCGCGCCAACGTGGTCGAAATGTCCGTGCGTCATGATAATCGCCGCCGGTCGTGCGCCGGGACCGAAGCGTTGTTCCGCCGTCGCCGCTATCCATCCTGCCGTACCGGGCAACCCGGCGTCCACGAGCACCCACGAACGATCACCGCTGCCCGGCGTGCCAACGAAGTAAACATTGACAATTGGTAGCATCACGCAGGCAACATCCGGCGCGATCTGTCGCACGCCGCTACGCTTCTCGCTTGGTTCTCGCGCTGTCGTATCCTGCATTGTTCGCCTCCTCGGCTAGGTAATTCGTCCAACCGACGTAACCGAGCGACCGCATGTCGGATGCCAGGATAGCGCCGACGATTACAAGACGTCCTTCGGTTAGCGACTTGCCGTTCCTTCACCCGTAGGCGATGACAAGCGGATCGCTCAGAGCTGCCGGACTGCTGATCCCGGACGCGCTCACCGTGTGAATACGGTAGCGACGTATCCCGGCTGGTGGGGCGGTATCTATCCAGTACGCGGCGCGGAGTGGCATGGGTGAAAGCAGGGCATCGCGCCGGTCGTCTCGTGTGAGGAAAACCTGATAGGAGAAAAAGGAGACTTCCCGGCTCGGCTCCCAACGGAGGATGACATTGCCCTCTTCCACCGCTGTCGTGACCCAGCGTGGTGCGGCGGGCGTCTGAGGTAGAAAAGGGGTAAGCCAATAGAGCAATGTCACGAACGGTGCAATGGTGAAGCAGTCGCGGAATGTGCCGTCAACACGCGTCATGTCGTGCTGAATTGGGGTAAAGAGCGCCAGTTCCTGTGCCTGCCGGATCGTCCGTGCCGTTACCGCATCGGGGGTAGAGGAGGAAAGCTGTGTGCCCGCCGCCGTGTAGGCATTCGAGTGGGTCGCGTCAATCTGGAAGCGGGCGATATTCACGCGCTGCCACGGGAGGTCGGTGATCGTCACGTCTACCGTACGTGGTTGCGCGGTCGCGGCATTGGTCGGATAGCGTGCAAAGAGCGCGCTGATTTGCTGTTCACTGACGGTCAGCAGGTGGAAGAGGTCGGTGCCTGGATAGCAGCAGTCCGCCCCGCGAACGACCGTGCCGTGTGCCTTTCCCAGCAGGCGCAGCAGTTCGTAGAAGTGGTAGACCGGTAGTTTGACGAGGTCGCTCGTCGCGGTCGGGGAGGCGCGCGTCATCACCGAGCGGCGGCCATCGAACGGCGCCTGCACGAGTTGCAGATTCGCGTCGTCCGCTGCGGCATGAAAATGGATTCCGACATCGCGATAACGCACTGTGAGATCGTCATATGCGACGAAGAGGCTCACGAGCCATGCCGAAAACTGCTCGGTCATGCGCGGCTCGTAGGGGATGTCGAAGCCAACTTTCATATCGGCCTCGTTATTGATGATTGGCAAGTTCGTGGATCGCTCCGGCACAATGGCGAGAACCATACGCGCTGTCTCCTCGGCAGCAGTGACGAGGTCGCTGAGGGCAGGCTCCACCCCCTCTTGTGTGGGATTTACCCACGTTCCTTTCTCGTGGAAGGAGAGGAAGTCGCACTGAACGTCAGGCTCGTCGTGGAGGAACTGGAGAAAGCGGCGCATCAGGGGCGCGCCCGCCGCATCGTCCGTGGCGGGCAGGTACGCGAGCGCCGGGCCACCGAGCCGAATCGGGTAGCCGGTGGCGTGTACAGCATCCGCAGTGGCACGGTAGAGATCGAGGTACTGATCGAATGTGCCTTGCCAGAAGACCGGGATATTCGGCTCATTCCAGACCTCGAACCACCATGTTTTGATCGCATCCAATCCGAAGCGCGGATCGGCAACCAGCGCGTCGAGGAAATCACGGACAAGCGCCTGCCAGTCATCGAACGACGTAGGCGGTAGCGTCGGCGATGCCGAGATGGATAGCGGGAAGAAACTCAACTGCACGAACGGAATCAGCCCGCGCGACGTCAGCGCTTCCAATCCCGCGAAGGTGGCAGAGAGTTCGGAGTTTGATGTTCGAAGTTCGATGATTTGCTCCGCCCTCCGCCCTCCGAACGCCGAACTCTCTAACGGCGTCGTTTTCTCTTTCGTGCCGCTGTTGAGCGCGCCGAAGAAGCGGACCGCTGTGAATGCGCCTGGTGAGGCGGTAAGGTTGTCGAGGAGCGGCGCGAACGATGGATCGGCCAGCCAGTCCACATCGAAGATGCCGACCATGCCGAACAGATCCGTATGGATTGGCGGATCATACGTCGGTCTCGCGGAGACAATGAGCGTTTCGCCATCGCCATTGCTGCCGACTGCCGACTGCCGACTGCTGACTGCCCGCTCTCCCCCACACGCGGCGAGGAGTGCGTCCGCCGCAGTGGCAGCAGCACCGATAAGAAGCGCCCGCCGGTGCAGAGATGTCTTCACGAATCGTGCCGCCTGCTGCCTGCGGGGGGGTGCTGTCCGCTGACATGAAGGAAACCGGCAAGACGCTCGAAGGTCGTCGGCGGGCGGATATGGAGGTCTATCGCCAGCCAGATCGTCTTGCTATGCCGGAAGCAAAGGAGCGGCAGGAGCGCGGCGAGAACGATGCCGAGCGTAAGGACCAGCAGTACCGGCAAACCAGAATAGGCGAGTGGCCCAACGAGTAGGAGAGCGAAGCCGCCTGTCGTCATGAAGTTCAGTGTCACGGCGCTCGTCCAGTACCCCGGCTCCCGCTCGAACGGGAAGCCGCATGCCGGGCACGTTGCCCACATCGTCAACCCGTCAAACATCTGCCCCTCCGCGCAGACCGGGCAGCGCAGGCGCAGCGCTCTACGGAAGTACTCGCTACTCACGGTCGCATTCGTCCCAGCGCGGCGGTGAGGGCGGGAGCGTCAGTGACGGGGAGTTGGCAGACGTTGCCGACGCAGGGATAGGCGCGGGGCGGTTCGGCCGGGTAGCCCAGTGCGGCGATACGCTCCGCGTCGTGCGCCGGGTCGAGCGGTTCGACGATGCTCCACGGATGATACGAGGCGCAGGCGACCGCGCGCATGGCCACGATATGCGGATCGTCGTGCGGCCCGACGATCACAACATGGCGCGGCTCGCTGTGCGCGCGTGCCCAGGCGAGTGCATACCCCGCCGCGAAGACGCCCTGCGTTGCGTACGCTTCTCCGAACCCAGCGAGGATGCGCGTCGCGATCTGCTGATAGGTCTCCTCACCCGTCTGCCACGCGAGGCGGAACAAGAGATCCGCTGCGATGGCATTATCCGGCAGGCTGTAGACCGGCTCAGTGAGGAGGCCGAGGTCCGACGCATCGAGCGGTCGGTCGCGGCAGGCGGTCGGTGCGAGCAACGTGCGGAGCATAAACGCTGCGATGCGTCGCGCCTGCGTGTGATAATTCGCGTCGCCCGTATGCGCATAGGCATCGAGGGCGGCCTGTGCCATCCAAATTTGATCCGAGAGTAGCCCTTTCTCACCCCGCGTGCCGTCCGGCGCGAGCATGTGGAACATGCCGCCATCGTCGTCCTGTGCTTCCGCGAGCAGGCGATCCACCGTTTGGAGCGCGACCGCGCGGTATTCCGCCCGCCGTGGATCGTCCACGAGCGTCACATGGGCAAGGAGCAGCGACGACGCCATCCGCGCAGATCCGTTTGTGTAGATACGTGGGTCCACGGCGGGAGCGGTCATCGTGGCGCGGCCGACGGCATCGCGGCGGGAGTAGGTTTCGTCCGCATCCTGGCTGCCCCGGATGCCGCCGTTCGGGTCCATCAGGTTCTCCATCACGTAGCCGAGTGTCCGGTGCGCGATGGCAGCGTATTTCGGGATGCCGAAGACGATCGCGGCGTGGAGATAGGTGCGAATGAGCGCGGCGTTTACGTCGCTCATCTTCTCGAAGTGCGGCGTTTGCCAGGCGCGGTCAGTACTGTAGCGGAAGAAACCGCCTTCGATCTGGTCATACATGCCGCGCTCCGCCATGCCGTCGAGCGTGCGGGTTGTCATTTCCCGCCAGAAGGGATCGCGCGTCTGCCAGAATGAGGCAATCACGAGGTCGAGCGCCTCAGGGTGCGGGAATTTCGTGCCAAAGCCGAAGCCACCGAACCGGCTGTCGTACTGTCGCTCCATCTGCTCCAGCACGATGTTCGCGGCATTCTCCGGCAACGCCGTACCGCCCGGTCCGTCGCGTTTCACCCGCTCCTGTGCAAGCGCGGTCCGTACTTTGCCTTCGATGTCGTCGCGATTGGCCGCGTAGTAGTCACTCAGTTGTGGGATCAGCGCCAGCATCTGCTCCGGCGGCAGATACGTCCCGCCATAGATAACGTGCCCGGCGGGCGTCAGGAAGACCGTCGAGGGCCAGCCACCCTGGTTATAGCGGTCGTTGATGTCCGGGCGCAAGTCGGTGTCCACGCGGATCGGAATAAACCGCGCGTTGACAAGCGCGGCGATCTCCGGGTTGCCGTAGGTCGCGCGGTCCATCACATGGCACCAGTGGCACCAGACGGCGCTGATCGAAAGGAGGATCGGCTTTCCTTCCGCCCGCGCGCGGTCGAACGCCTCCATACCCCACTCCTGCCACTGTACGTCGCCTGCCGGTTTGTCCGTTCTCATTCGGAAGGCTCGCTTTCACAGCAAGGGCTCAATCTCGCTCACATGCTCACACAGAGGATACCATGTACGGCAAAACAGTCTACACGACCTGTGGAGCGTGAGACAGGGAATGCGCGTGGGAGATGTTGGCTCTGACAATCCCTTGCCACAGCCTTGTCGCTTTACGCGTGATGAGAGACGACTCAGTGCAATTGCTACGATACGGTGATGCCGATCGGGCGGGTTGCCCCTACGCTCTGCAGCGATGTGCACCCGATCGTCGTTAGAGTCCCGTTCCCCCCGCTTGCCGTCAGCGTCAACGTCGCCCCGCCATTGGCCGGCACCGCCGTTACCACCACCGCCGTCGGTGTCGTCCCGCTCGTCACCGCTGTCGGTGTCGCCGCCACCACCGTCACGTTGCCGTCCGCGTTCGTCGTCGCCGTCGTCACCACCACCGGCGCCACATGCGTGTTCGGTTGCACGCTGATCGTGTACAGCACCCCCGGCATCGCGTTCAGGATCGCTACATTCACAATCTCCGTGAACTGGTTCAGCGACCCCGTCTGGCACGCCGCCACCGTCGGCTCCTGCACCACCAGCCCCACGAACCGCACCGCCTGCCGCATCCCGTTCACCGGGTTGAGTGCCGCCACCAGCGTACTCGTGAAGATGGCAGCGGGCGGCGAGGTCGGCGGGTTGCCACTGAGAATGTAGGTCAGTGTCACTGACGTCACCACCCGCGCGTCCACCGTCAGGGGAAAGATGTTGTTGCCAACGTTTGCCCCAAAGCCGAAGCGATCAGTGGTGATCGTGCCGAGCAAGGTCAGCATGCCCGCCGGCTGGGTGGAGAGGGTGTAGTAGACATCAAAGGAGGCACCCGCACCCGCATCGGTGAGCAGGGCATCCTGCCCAAAGGTCAGCGTGACCGGGAAGGGGAGCACGGGGGTCTCCGTCGGTAGCGGCAGCGGCAGCGGCGTGGGAGAGGGGAGGACGGCGGCACCGCTCGGCAGGGAGGCGGCGGCGACGCGAGCGGACGAAAGGATGACCGGCGCGGCGTAGACCCCCGCCGCCAGCGTCCCCTTGATCATTGCCCGCCGCGACAGCCCGTAACCGTGTTCCTGGTTCTTCACCCGCTACTCCCTTCATCACAGCGCACCGACACGCGTCGTGCCCCTCCATACAACGAACACGGTCGCCAAGCGTTGCGCGTCACCGACCCGCAGGAACCGCTGCCGGTGCGGGCGATCCTGGCGCGACGCTCGCTCCACTCGCTCTGCGTGTCGGCGCGGGCTGCACCGTGATGCCAATCGGTGTCGGCGCGCCGACCGTCACCATGAAGGTCTGTGTCACCCCGTTCAGCGTCGCGGTGATCGGCACGCTCTGCCCGATCTTGAGCGTCGCGGGGGGGGCGGCGTGGCGTTCGGGCCAATCATTGACACGCGCGTAAGGGATTGCTGAAGCGCGAGCCGAAGAATGAAGGACTGAGGACTCGGCCCGACTCTCCCCAATAAACAATGATGTGTGGCGCTCGCTCGACAATCCGATCTGGCTGCTTCCCCATGCGACGGGCATTGGTGCGTGCTATCCTTGCGCGGGATGATCGCTACGAGAAATAAGGGGTTGCGATGGATTTCATCGAGGGTGGCACAGCGGTGCTCTATGCCATCATTCTCTACGCACTGTATTACGCTGTCGTGGGCATGCAGGTGTATAAGGCGCTGACTGCGGATGAGGAACCGCTGACACGCGCCTTCTGGTTCGTTGGTATTACCTTCGTCTCGCTGATGGTCTGGGCGATTGTCGGTGCGGTCGTTTATTGGGGCATCCTGATCTGGTTTCGTATCTGGCTCCAGCAACCGCACGCCTGGCTGCAGGAAATTCTCAGTGATACTGGCTGGTTCCCGTTCGGGCTGATCCTCAAACATGGACCGATTCCGGTCGGTGGCGTGCGAGGCGCATTCATTCTCTTCGGCCATCCGGTCGTATTGCTGATCGCCGCCGGGATGGCGGCGCTCTGGCTGCGCGTCAGCAGTGTATGGGAAACAATGGCGGCACGCCGGACGCACACTGAGACCGATAGACCGGTGCGGGCGAAGGAGACTGCGCGATGAAGCAAGCGTTGATGACATGGGGCGGGTGGCATGGGCACGAACCTGAGCAGTGCGTCCATCTGTTTGCACCGTTCCTGCGGGCGCAGGGATACACAGTCACCATTTCCGATACGTTGGACACCTATACCGATGAGCCATTGATGCGCGCGCTCGACCTGATTGTCCCTGTCTGGACGCAGAGCGCGATAACGCCAGAGCAACTCGCCGGGTTGCTCGGCGCGGTGGCGAGCGGCGTCGGCATCGTGGGTTGGCACGGGGGCATGGCCGATTCCTTCCGCGAGAGCGTGGAGTACCAGTTCATGGTCGGCGGGCAGTGGGTGGCACACCCTGGCAATATCATTGACTACACCGTACACATCACCAACCATGCTGACCCGATCACAGCGGGGATTGGCGACTTCGTGATGCACTCCGAGCAGTATTATCTGCATGTGGACCCGTCGAACGAGGTGCTGGCGACGACTACCTTCAGTGGCGACATTGTGCCCTGGATCGCGGGAACGGTGATGCCGGTCGTCTGGAAACGGCAATGGGGCGCCGGGCGGGTCTTCTACAGCTCGCTCGGCCATGTCGTAACAGACTTTACGGTGCCCGAAGCGCGGGAAATCGTTCAGCGCGGCATGCTCTGGGCGAGCAAATAGGCGGTAGCGTAGGCTTCAGCCTGCGTTCCTCATCCTAACGAAGATGCCTGCGTCCCACTCGCAGGCTGAAGCCTACGCTACGGAAGGGTTGTTATGGTAGAGCCAGTAAAAATCGGCATCGTTGGATGCGGGACGATCAGCGCGATCTATCTCAAGAATGCGCGGTGGCTGTCAGCCATTGAGATCGCTGCATGCGCCGATCTCCTGGTGGAGCGGGCCGAGGCGCGGGCGGCGGAGTATGGCGTGCCGAAGGCGTGCGGCGTCGCGGAATTGCTGGCAGACCCGGACATCGAGATCGTCTTGAACCTGACGATCCCGAACGCACACGCGGAGATCGCGCTGGCGGCGCTGGCGGCCGGGAAATCGGTCTATAACGAGAAACCGCTGGCGATCAGCCGCGCGGACGGGCAGCGGATGGTAGCGTTGGCGCTGGCGAAGGGGCTGCGCATCGGCTGCGCGCCGGATACCTTTCTCGGTGGTGGCATCCAGACGTGCCGGAAACTGATTGACGACGGCGCAATCGGGCAACCCGTCGCCGCTGTTGCCTTTATGATGAACCACGGCCCGGAACACTGGCACCCGGACCCCGACTTCTATTACCAGGTCGGTGCCGGCCCAATGTTCGATATGGGGCCGTACTACCTCACCGCGCTCGTCAATTTGCTCGGCCCGGTACGCCGCGTGACCGCCTCGGCACGGATCACCTCCCCAGAGCGCACAATTACGAGCGAGCCGAAATACGGAACAATGATTCGCGTCAACACGCCAACGCATGTCGCGGGGCTGATGGATTTCGCGATCGGCGCGGTCGGCACGATCATCACATCGTTCGATGTCTGGGGAAGCAATCTGCCGCGCATCGAAATCTACGGCACGGAAGGAACCGTAAGCGTGCCGGACCCGAACACCTTCGGCGGGCCGGTGCGCCTGAACCGCGCGCGGCAGCAGGAATGGGAGGACGTGCCGCTGACGCACGGATATACGGAGAACAGCCGGGGCCTCGGCGTTGCGGATATGGCAATGGCGATCCGTTCCGGTCGGCCACACCGGGCGAGCGGCGCGCTGGCCTATCACGTTCTCGACCTCATGCATGCCTTTCACGACGCCTCCCACGCGGGGATGCACATTGACATCGCAAGCGCCTGCGACCGCCCCACACCCTTGCCCCTCGGCCTCGCGCCCGGCGAAGTCGGCGCGTAAGCCGTAAGGTATACTGGGTACGGATCACAAAGCCGAAGGAGTAATCGGATGGTGACAAAAACTGAAGCGACGATTGAAGACCTTTACAACGCGCCAGGCGGCGGCAAATACGAACTCGTGGATGGAAGGCTAGTGTATATGTCCCTAACGGGCTTCCGTCCGGTCCGGATATCTGGCCGCATTTTCAATGCGCTGTTCGAATATGAAGAAGCAACGGGCAGTGGCATGGCAATCGGCGATAATCTCGGTTTTGTTGTTCGTCAACCCCGTCTGCGCTCCTTCAGCCCTGATACTGCGTATATCGCCGGGACGCTTGAAGAGACGGATGATTTCGTCGAGGGTGCGCCGCTCTTTGCCGTCGAGGTGCGCTCGAAGGGTGATTATGGACCGGCGAGTGACACCGAATACGCTGCCAAGCGCGCGGATTATTTCGCTGCGGGCACAAAAGTCGTCTGGGATGTCAACCCGCGAGCGCAGACCGTCGCCAGTTACCGCGCTGATGCTCCCGATGCGCCGCGTTTGTTTCGAGCGGACGAGATCGCGGACGCGGAACCGGCACTACCCAATTGGCGAATGGTTGTGCGCGACATTTTCCACTCCTGATATGGTCGTCGGTATGAGGATTCTCTGCTTCCACTATGCGCGGATTATGATTTCCCGATAGATCAGTGTTCAAATCTCAGACAGGCATCGGCCCGGCTTCGTCCTGATTGGGAATATATGGCCGCTCGCCCGTCATTATTCCGACGACGCGCTCTTTGAGGACGATGCCGATTTCCTTCACCTGCTCGCGCGTCTCCTCACCCGTTTTTGGCACAAGCAGGAGCGCCGCAATCACCCCAGCGACGATGCCGAGGACAAAACCGAGTCGAAAGCCGCCGTGTGGCTTCGGCGCATCGTCATTCGGGAGAAATGTGCTGTGACCAACCGCGAGCGGTGCGGACGGTTGCTGCTCGATATGCTCCATCGTCTCCTCCGACGATTAGATGGACGGCTCGGTCCCACCGTCACGGTTCGTGGCAGCCTTCGCCATTGCCCGCATCCGTGCAAAATTCTTCGCGATACCGATGATCGGCGTCGCGACCTGCTCGGAGACGAACTCGGTCGTTCCCTTGACGCGCTGGGCAGTCTGTGTCAGTTCGCCCGCCGTCCGAGTCAGTTCTTCGAGGACGGGAATGAGTTTATCCTTCATGAGGAGCGAAACATAGGCGAAGATGCCGACCATTGCCGCGAGCAGCACGATAGTGACGACAAAGAGCGCCGCGAGGAAGACGATCGCGAGGTCCCGCAGTTGCTGGAGGCCATCCCAGTGATACAGTAAGACCCCAACAATGATGAGCAGGACGAGCACCCCACCCGCGATAATAAACGGCAACGCTTTCTTCATCCATCGCTCCTTCAACGTGTCACGTATTGCCCGCACCCAGTCGCGAGCGATTTCCGATAGGTAACCCCATTAGCCCCCGGTTTCGGTGCGCGTGATGGCGCGAAATGTGATCAGCCATGCCAGAAGGATCGCACCGAGGCCGCCAATCAGCGCGGAACCAACCGGGACGTTGCCGTACCGGAGCCACCCGCCGCCCGCCAGCGCCGCCGCGATCTCGCCCATGAGTACCCCGGCCCCTGCTGCCGCAAGATACGTAGGCAGTTGCCAGAGGCGCCGTCCGAGCGTCGCGTGTGCGAAGAGGCCAAGAATCCCGGCGATCAGGATGCTCAGGAACACTGACGGCGCCATGATGCCCTCCTCATTGTCATTCGCTAATGACCACGAGATCCTGCATCGCGATCACGGTGATCGGAGACGCAGGTTGCATGCCAGCCCGTGTGTCCCGATTCAGCGGCGTGCCGTCGCCCCGCTCGACGCGCTCGATGGTACCGCCGCCGAGCACCTCATCGCCCCGGTAGAAAACCACCGCCTGACCTGGTGTCGCGGCGGGCTGGCGAAGCCCGTCGGGGAAGACGAGCCGCGCCGTCCGCTCCGGGAGGGGTGTCAGGATCGCCGGTGCAAGCGTGCTTCGATAGCGTGCCATCGCCTCGACCACGACCGGTTCCGTGGGTGTCTCGCCGATGAAGACGACATCATCCGCAACGAGTGCGTGCGCCGTAAGATCATCCGCGCTGCCGATGACGACACGGTTCGCGTTGCTGTCCAACCCAACGACGTACCGCCGCTCGCCCTGCGCGATATGGAGGCCACGTCGCTGCCCGACGGTGTAGTGCCCAATTCCCGTATGTCGCCCAACGACCACGCCGCCTCCATCCACGATCTCGCCGGGTGTGAAGGCGCTCGGCTGCCGTTCCGCGACGATGCGGGCATAATCGCCGTCCGGGACGAAGCAGATGTCCTGGCTCTCCGGC